>Ga0180007_10006608_pt1 | contig 11277 bp, 9 predicted proteins | sample MM_PC_MetaG_FD_121122 | JGI IMG/M metagenome (GOLD analysis project Ga0180007, IMG submission 121122) | Groundwater microbial communities from the Aspo Hard Rock Laboratory (HRL) deep subsurface site, Sweden - MM_PC_MetaG | ecosystem: Environmental > Aquatic > Deep subsurface > Groundwater...
GACAATTGAAAGATTAGAAGAAGGAATAACTTACTCAAAATGTCATGGATTATCTTTTTTCTCTGTACGGTATCCTGTAACCGGGGTACCAGATTCTCCACCCCGCCCTCAATCGCCCAGGGGGGAATCAGTGCGGTCAATGAGGTTCCAGAGGAAAAATAGGGATAAACGTCACAGGTTAGGTCAACACCCTTTTTTCTGGCATTCAACAATTTTTCAATAACCTGATCCTTAAGCCCCCAGTTTCTGTTACCTGTTATCTTCAGATGAGAAATTTGAACGGGTATCCCCGCTTGTTCTCCAATTATAATAGCTTCATCAATTGCTGTAAGGATCTCTTCTGCCTCATTTCGCATGTGGGAAGCATAAAATCCGCCTTTTTTTGCCACCACGCGAGAAAGCTCAACAAGTTCGGAACTTCCTGTAAATATACCCGGGGCATAGATGAGTCCTGTTGATAATCCCAGGGCTCCCTGATCCATGGCTTCATTCATAAGCGTTTTCATCTTTTCCATCTGATTTTGATCCGGAATATTATCTGAAAATCCCATGACTGCTATGCGTAGTGTTCCATGGCCTATGAGCCCCATTAAATTATTGGAAAGTCCTTTTTTTTCAAGCAATCGTGTGTAATCTTCGAATGAAAATCCTTTAATGAAATTTTCATGCTTTTCAATGCTGCTCAAGGCATCTTGAAAGTCAGTATACCTTGATTGAGGGTCCAGGGGTGCCAATGAAACACCGCAGTTTCCCAAAACTTCCCGGGTTACGCCCTGTTGCAGTTTAATCTCAGAAAGAGGATCCTCCACCCAATAATCATCTGAATGGGTGTGGATATCAATGAATCCGGGCGATAGTACCAATCCATTGCCATGGACTATTTCCCGGGCATTGGAAAAGGCAAGGTTAGGCCCAATGACAGTAAATTTTTCATTTTCTATGCCCACATCCCCTACCCATCCGGGGTTTCCAGTTCCATCAATTATGGTAACCTGTTTTATAATCAAATCATACATTTTTTTAACCCTATAAATTAAAATCAAGGACCCTTGGGAAAACCCTATTCAACCATAAAATTATGTGCAAATTTCTCTTGACCTAAGTTGATGCGCTTGTTAATGTGCGCATTAATGAGTTGTTTATCACACAAAAATTAAAAGGACAAGAAAATATGACAAATGAAAACAATGAAGAATTTGCTTACAACGCTATTCTGAAATTGATATTAAGTAACCATTTTCAACCAGGTGAATTTCTAATAGAAACAGAAATTACGAGTCTTCTGAATCTTAACAGCAGAACGCCTGTTCACCATGCCTTGGGACAATTTGTCGCCATGGGATTTCTTGACCGAAAAAAGAAAAAAGGGTGTTTCATCCCCTTACCAACCCCTGAAGATGCAGAACATGTTTTTTTTGTGCGGGAAAATATTGAGTCCCAGTCTGCAAAATCTGCAGCAATTCATGCCTCGGATGAAGAGATCAAAACACTTGAACTGATCGTTGAAAATGAGGCAGGCGTGCGCAAATCCAGTGACATTGTTGCCTATTCAGCCATTAATGAAAACTTCCATGCCTGTATTGCAAAAATTTCAAAAAACAGATACCTCCAGCAATTTTGTCAATACATTTTCTGGCGATCCAATGTCTACGTGTTTTTCTATCACTATAAATTTAAACTTAAAAAAAAGGGCGATGAATTAAAGGACTCACACTCACCAATGCAGCATATGAAAATTATAACCGCCATTAAAAACAGAGACGCAGAACAAGCCGGTGAACTGATGGCTAAACATGTTCGCAGTACATATGAGAGTATCTGGTCATAACACCTAATTATTAACCCAAAAAAGAGGAGTTGCGTAATGAAAAAAATCTGTATGTATTTTTTAAGTGTACTTTTAATGAGCGGATTGATGGGCATGGATGCAATGGCTGCCCAATCCGGCGGAACGTTCAAGTTCTGTCTTCCCTATGGGGGACAGGTTTTCGGTCTTGATCCCCACAGATCAACCCGGACCCAGGACCGTATTGTAGAACTCAATATCAACAGAAGCCTTTACGAGTGGGATGCAACAACCAATATGCCGGTGCTGGCCCTTGCCGATAAAGTAGCCGTCTCCGGGGATGATAAGGTTTACACCTATACCCTTAAAAAAAATATCAAATTCCATAATGGCAGAAATCTTATCGCAGATGATATTATCTGGTCCTACGAAAGGATTATGAACAAGGAACTTGCCCTGCCTGCAGCCAAGGAATTACGGATCATTCAAGGGGCTAAGGAGTTGGAACAGGGCCAGGCCAAGACGATTTCCGGTCTTAAAAAAATTGATGACTACACCCTTGAAGTCACCCTGGTTGATCCAGTGGATCCCTCTTACAATCTTTTCCAGATTCAGACGGCTATTCTCCCCAAAGAAGAAGTTGAGAAAAAAGGCGTTGCATTTACCACAGACCCTGTTGGATGCGGTCCTTTTATGTTTGAAAAATGGGTAAAGGGAAGTGAGGTTGTTCTGAAAAAATTTCCTGGCTATTATGAACAAGGTCGTCCCTATCTGGACAAGATCATTTTCAAGATCATGGGAGAAAATGCAGCAAGAGACATCGCATTTAAAGCAAAAGAGCTGGATGCAACCATTGTGGGGGCGGACCAATACCTGCCATATAAAAATGACCCGGAATTTTCCAAAAACATGATTGAAGTCGCTGAGATGTACACCCGGCTAATGGTCTTTAACATGGATTCTAAACCTTTTTCAGACAAACGGGTCCGCCAGGCAATCAACTACGCCATTAATTCAGATCTGATCATTGAAAAGTACCTCAAGGGAAAAGCCTTTGGCGCCACAAGCTTTTTGCCAACCACATCTCCTGCCTTTGACCCCTCGTCAACAAGATATGAATACAACCTTGACCGGGCAAAACAACTCATGAAGGAAGCGGGTTTGGAAAAAGGATTTGAATTTGAAGTGCTTTGCACCAGCAGTAAATCCTATGGAGTAGGAGTTGTTGAGGCCATGATTCCTTTTTTGAAAAAACTTAATATAATGGTAAAACCCCAATTGGTGGAAGGGGCTGTCCTGGCTGAGCGTGCGCGTTCAGGAGAATTTCAGGCCCTGACATGGTCACTGGAATCAGGTCCTGACCCATTGCAGTCCCTGATGCGGTTTCATAAAGACAATCCGAGAACTGCAACCAATTATCCAAATTACCAGAGTGCCGAGTTCAGTGGTTTTCTGGATGCTGCCGCCAAAGAGCGCGATTCTGTCAAAAAAATCGGGCTGATTAAAAAGGCAGATGCCGTGTTTAAAGAGGATGCACCTGTATGGTTCTTCAATTACAACAAGGCCATCATTGCCTATCACCCATCGGTTCACGGGATTCAGTCTGTGGCCCCTGAAATGATGTACCAGGATCTTTCAAAGGTCTGGGTCGATGCAAAATAACCCTTGGTCCTGACTGGATTCAAGATTTGCAAACAGTCCTGCCGGTTTGAAGAAAAAACAGGCAGGACTGCCATAAAAAATTACTGCTGAACTTAAGGAACCCCTTATGTTAGACTATGCTTTGCGGCGGATATTACAATTTATTCCTACCATTATTGGCATATCTTTGATCATGTTTTGCCTGCTGAACGTTCTTCCTGGCAATGCTGCCTTGATGGCCGGTGACAAACGAGAGCTATCCCCTGAAGTGATTGAACAAATGAAAAAAAACTGGGGCCTGGACAAACCGCTTTATTATCGATATCTGGTCTATATGAAAGACCTTGCCCATGGAGATATGGGCGAGTCTTTCCTTCGTCAGGAAAAAGTGAATAAACTGGTGGCCAGCAGAATCTGGCCAACCTTGAGGCTTGCGGTTGCGGCAATGGTCATCGCCCTGACCCTTGGCATCCCTCTGGGCTTTTTTTCCGCCCTCAGGCAGGGGACATGGCTGGACAGCTCATCCATGATGTTAGCGGTGTCCGGGGTTGCCATGCCCCAGTTCTGGCTGGGGCTTTTGCTTATGCTGTTTTTCTCTGCAAAATTAGGCTGGTTTCCCACCTCAGGGTATGGAGATGGCGATTTTATACACCTTGTGCTTCCCGCCATCACCCTGGGTCTAGGATCCATGGCGCTTCTCGCCCGGACCACCCGGGCTGCTGTTCTGGAGGTTTTAGAAGAAGACTTTATTCGTACGGCAAAATCCAAAGGATTGAGCACACTGTTGATCAATCGCCGCCATGTATTCCAGAACACATTGGTGCTGATCCTCACCACGGCTGGGCTTCAGTTTGGCTCTCTCATCGGCCAGACCGTTATTGTCGAAAAACTTTTTTCCTGGCCCGGCCTTGGTTCCTTGCTGGTGGATTCGATTTTTTTAAGGGACATCCCCATGATCCAGGGAGGCATACTATTAATAATTCTTGCTTTTCTCATCGTTAATCTGGTGGTGGATCTTTTATACTGTGTTATAGATCCGCGAATTAAATATCAATAAAAAGAGGCATTACGTGAGAAAAACCATTCATAATATATTAAGAAGAAAAAATTTGGTGGTGGGTATTGTCATTACCATGTCAGTGATTTTCATGGCACTCTTTGCCCCCCTTCTCACCCCCTATCACCCCATAGATGACGCAGACCTTATGGTTTCGGAACAACCTCCGAGCAGACAATTTTTGTTTGGAACCGATGAACAGGGACGAGACATCCTTACAAGAATCATCTATGGTGCCAGGGTTTCTTTGAGCATTGGCCTTTTGAGCCAGGCCATGAACAGTGTCATCGGGGTGGTGCTGGGTCTTTTGGCAGGGTTCATGGGAAAATGGTGGGATGATATTATCATGGGGTTGACCAATATCATGCTGTCCATCCCCTCCCTTGTCTTTGCCCTGGCTATCATGGCATTGTTGGGTCCGGGGCTCATCAATGTGTTCCTGGCACTGGGATTCACAAATTGGTCCTATACCTGTAGAATAACCCGTTCCCAGGTGCTTTCAGCCCGGGAACTTAATTTTGTGAAAGCTGCCCATGCCCTGGGATATGGTAAAATAAGAATCATGCTTACCCAGATTCTGCCCAATATTGTCGGGCCGATTCTCGTCATCGCCACCCTGGGGGTTGCCGGAGCCATTCTCATTGAAGCAGGTCTTTCTTTTTTGGGCCTTGGCACCCAGCCGCCGACACCCAGCTGGGGCGGTATGCTGGCTACTGCCAGGGAACAGCTGTTTACAGCCCCCTGGATTTCTATATTTCCCGGATTGGCTATTTTTATAACTGTTTTGGGACTTAACCTTTTGGGAGACGGATGGAGAGATTATCTGGACCCCAGGATTTCAAGGCAGTAAACCAATAAGGGGGATACACATGGATATAAACGGCTCACTCCTGGATGTTCGAAAATTAAAAACATATTTTTATACCCTGGATGGCATTGCAAAGGCAGTGGACGGGGTCTCCTTTTATCTGGACAAGGGGGAAACCCTGGCCATAGTAGGAGAATCCGGCTGCGGAAAGAGTATTACCGCCCTTTCCATTATGGGGCTTGTGCCCAAACCTGCAGGAAAGATTTTAAGTGGCCAGATTCTTTTGAACAATAAAGATTTGCTTGCCTATCCTGAAAATAGGATGAAAGATATCCGGGGGAACAAAATCGCCATGATTTTTCAGGAACCCATGACCTCTCTTAATCCGCTCATGACCGTTGGCAGCCAGATATCAGAAATGTTCGTGTGCCACATGAATATGGGTAAAAAACAAAGTTGGGAAAGTTCTGTTGCCATGCTTGAAAAAGTTCAGATCCCCTCTGCTGCAAAAAGAGCCAAGGATTATCCCCACCAGCTTTCAGGGGGGATGAGACAGCGGATCATGATTGCAATGGCACTTGCCTGCAACCCTGCGGTCCTCATCGCTGATGAACCCACGACAGCCCTTGACGTGACCATTCAGGCCCAGGTATTAGACCTGATGCTCAGATTAAAACAGGATATTCAAACCTCAATTCTCATGATCACCCATGATCTTGGGGTGGTGGCTGAAGTTGCCCAGAGAATCATTGTCATGTATGCCGGAAAAATTATTGAACAAGGCAATGTATTCTCCATATTTGAAGACCCCAGACATCCCTATACAAAAGCGCTTTTAAAATCTATCCCCAAATTTGGCAATAGAACAGCAAAGGGGCGCGACTCTCTCCAGGAAATCAAGGGTATTGTACCCAATCTCTATAACCTGAATCCGGGGTGCAGTTTTTACCCACGGTGCAAAGAGGCAACGGATATCTGCAAGGTCACACAAGTTGAATTAGCAGATCTGGGTGAGGGACATCATGCCCGCTGTCTTCTATGTCATTAAAAAAAAGGGAGCCATGAATTTTGTTGCCAATTCTTGAAGTAAATGATCTGAAGGTACATTTTCCCATTAAAAAAGGTATTTTTTCACGAACCCAAGGGTATATCTATGCCGTGGATGGTGTTTCTTTTACCCTTGATAAAGGCGAAACCTTAGGGATTGTAGGCGAAAGTGGCTGCGGTAAAACAACGACGGGAATGGCAATCCTGCAGCTTCTGGAAATAACCGCAGGCAAGATCTCTTTTCATGGAAAAGAGTTTGCCAACATCTCAAAAATGCCATTTAATGAGGTGATTGAATTTAGAAAAAAAATGCAGATCATTTTCCAGGATCCCTATTCCTCCTTAAATCCCCGGATGACCCTGGAACATATCATTGGAGACCCCCTGGGAATCCACAAAATAATGGGAAAAAGACAAATTAAACAACGGGTTGCCTTTCTCATGGAAAAGGTTGGATTAAGCCCTGAACAGGCAGAACGTTATCCCCATGAATTTTCCGGGGGCCAACGCCAGCGCATCGGAATTGCCCGGGCCCTTTCCATGAGCCCTGATATCATCATAGCAGATGAACCCGTGTCTGCCCTTGATGTGTCCATCCAGGCCCAGATCATCAACCTTCTTGTGGAACTCCAGGACGAATTTAATCTTTCCTATATTTTTATTGCCCATGATCTGGCGGTTGTCGAACATATCTGTGATCGCATCGCTGTCATGTACCTGGGGAGAATTGTTGAGCTGGCATCCTATAAGGAAATATTTTTAAATCCCATGCATCCCTATACCCAGGCTCTTTTTTCGGCCATACCCATACCAGACCCCAGGATGAAAAAAAACAGAATCCTTTTGGAGGGAGATGTCCCAAGCCCAAGGAATCCACCCCCGGGATGTTCCTTTCATCCCCGGTGTCCGGAATGCGTTAAGGGCTGCAATAGGGATGATCCAATTTTAAGGGATATGGGCAATGACCATTTTGTTGCCTGCAATTTATATAATAGCCACTGATATAAAAACCTGTAACCAGAAGGGTGAAAACAACGCTGACATGAATGAATTTATAATAATATCCGCAAACATATTCACGGGTGATCCGGCAAATCCCATGGCCCAGGCAGTTTATATCAAGGAAAACCGAATTAAAGCTGTGGGCACCACCCTAATGGTGAAAACCATGGCGCCTCGTGATATAAAGGTGCTTGACCTGCCCGGATGCCTTATCACCCCTGGATTGATTGAAGGGCACTGCCACTTTACAAGCATGGGTGTTTTGCTCCAAAATCTCAACTTCCGTGATATTTTCTCTCTTTCAGGCTGCAGACAGATGATCCGGCAGGCTGTTTCAACTGCAAGTCCGGGTGAATGGATCATCGGCAGGGGATGGAATAACACCCTGTGGGCCGAGAACCGGGAACCTGTAAAGCAGGACTTAGATGATATTGCACCGGATAATCCGGTTATGTTGACCCGTGTATGTGGTCACAGCGTCTGGGTTAATTCAAAGGCACTTGAAATCGCCCGGATAACAGCCCAGACATCTGATCTTCCTGGGGGAAAAATCGATAAAGACCCTGTAACCCTTGAGCCTACGGGAATCATACGGGAAACCCTTGAACTCATATCTGCCCATATCCCTAAAAAAAACAAGCAGCAATTGCACCAAGCAGCATTAGCCGCACAAGAAGAGGTGTTGCGCCTGGGAATTACCTGTGTCCATTCTCTGGAAAATCTTGATAGCTTTAAGGTGATCAGGGAACTTGACCGGACAGGAAAACTAAACGTCAGGGTATATCACTCCCTTCATGTAGAAGATATCCAGACGGCTGAAAAAGAAGGATTTGACATCAATCAGAACACGGACCATCTATGGTTCGGACATGTTAAGCTATATGCAGATGGATCTCTTGGTGCAAACACGGCCCTTCTCCATGAACCCTATGAAGATCAGCCGGATAATTTTGGCCTTGCATTTTTAGATCACAAAGCTCTTACGGCAGGCGTTGAATTTGCCTATGAACGGGGATATGGGGTTATGGTCCATGCCATCGGGGATAAAGCAGTTACAAATGCCCTTGAATCCATTGCCCTTGCCAGAAAAAAATATCCCTGCCAGCCACGGGATCGAATTGAACATGTCCAGCTTTTTTGTCCCAGGGATTTACACCTATTTTCAGATCATCATATTACCGCATCGGTTCAGCCTGTTTTCCTTGCCACGGATAAGTTTACAGCCGAAAAAAAATGGGGAATAAAGCGGTGCAAAAACAGTTATGCCTGGCGTACATTAATGAATAAAAATATACCCCTTCAATTTGGTTCTGATTCTCCTGTTGAGCCGGTCAATCCTTTGCTGGGAATTTTTACGGCTGTTGAAAGAACAGATTACAGGGATAAAATCCATGGGAAATGGTTTGCAGAGCAATCTTTAACACTTGAAGAAGCAATCATCGGTTTTACAAGACAGGCTGCGTTTACATCTGGAAGGGAAAATGAATTAGGGGTAATAGCACCGGGTAAACTTGCGGATTTAACCATTTTTAATCAAGATCTTTTTCATGTTCCAAAAGATCAATGGCCGGAAATTGAGGTGGAGATGACAATCATAAACGGAGAAATTGTATATAAGAAATCTGCCTTATAGTGATTAATTCAGCTGAGCTTGTTTTGCCGGGGGATCATGCTAATAAAGATATTTAAAAAAAATTTAAACCAACTAAATAGTACGTTGAGGGATATACAGGAGTTTCGGAGATAACAGGTCATAAAATTCCCAAAGCCTTTGTTGGCATGGGCTTACCTCATGATGAGCTGTAAGACCCCACTCTCGTCAACCTGGGCGCCAAATGCCGATAGGACTTCGGCCTGGGTCTTACTCGGGGTTTCAAGGCGACGGCTCGGCAGTCTTGATTCCTTCTGGAAGCTCAGGATAGAATGAAGGTGTTTCATATCATTCATCACATCTTCCGCCATCCGTCCTACACCTGATGCTGCCAGTTTCAGTTCAAGCCGGCGAAGGTAAGTCATGGCCACTACACATGTGAACAGGTGGCATCTGATTTTGCTGTCGGTCCAATGCCGAATCGGTCTTCAACCTGCCAGCGATCCAGACTTGCTTCTGGGAAATAACCTTAGGCTTGCCGTCCACGAGGGCAATCTTCCTCACATATAAGTAGGGTTGTCACCTTTTTCATTTTAACATGGAAATGTGCCATGTTCGATATATATCAAGTAGGGTCTTATATGTCGAGCAGGCTAAAAGGCTTGTCAATAGGGTGTTTCTGGAGGTTATCCCCGAAGCTCCTGTTTGATATCTACTTGCCATTGGCTACTTTTTTTAAAAAATTTTATAAAAAATTAACAAACTTCTTTAAAAATAGGTAATTTTACCTATATTGACAAACTATTTTTAATTTAATTTAATAAGAAACCTTTATCAGTATGGAATATAATTGTAAAGAGAATCTCTTAAATGGAATAGAAAGTGAAAATTGTGTAATTTCAATGATTATTTTTTTAAGTTGACTTTGTGTTCAAATCCGAGATTAAAGGCTTATCATAATCAGAAATTAGAAATGAGGGAAGTGAATTGTACGGTGGACCCCAAAGCCTGAACAGTTTTAATGCCAAAATAAGCTCTAAATCTGTTTTAAAAAAAATAAAAAATCGAAAGCATTTCCAGGTCTGGCCTTACTTTTTATGCGCCCGCAGGGCGTAGAAAAAGTCAGCCAGAAGCCGAAGGTTTGCTTATGCCACTTTCTTTAATTTCTGTTTCATAAAATATATTTCATCTGGTGTCCACCCCTCAAGGGATTGATGAAACCGTTCCTGGTTATAATACTGGAACCATTTTTTCAGACCTTTGCGGAGCATAGACCCGTTATCAAACGTTCTCAAGTAAAAATAATGATATTTCAATGTCCACCATAATCGTTCGATGAAAATATTGTCTTGAAAACGGCCACGGCCGTCCATACTGATTTGTATAGCGTTACTTTTGAGGACATCTGTGAATTTGTCACTGGTAAATTGACTCCCTTGATCTGTATTAAAAATTTCAGGGCAGCCATAATTATGGATCGCTTCTTTCAGGGCCTCAACACAAAAGTCACTTTCCATTGTATTCGATACTCTCCAGGACAAAACTTTTCGGCTGTGCCAATCCATTATGGCCACCAGATACATAAATCCTTTCTCAAGGGGGAGATAACTGATGTCTGCCGCCCATACTTGATCTGGATGATCAATACATAGGTTACGAAGTAAATATGGGTATATCTTATGTGCTGGATGGGGCTTGCTGGTTTTCGGCTTTGGATAAATGGCTTCCAACCCCATTAGTCGCATTAATCTTTGAATTCGTTTTCGGTTGTTGTCATAGCCCAGTCTATCAAGAAAAGATACCATTGATCGACTCCCATAGCACGGTGTTTTCATGTATTGTTCATCCATTAGTCTCATAAATTTGAGATTCTCCGGTTTTTCCCCTTGGGGTTTATAATAAATCGAAGTGCGGCTGATTTTAAGCAACTTGCATTGCTGAACGATACTGATATTGGGGTTTTGGGATTCAATCATATGTTTTCTTTGCTTGCGGCTTAAAGACTGAGCTTTCTCGATAAATAGTCGCGTTCCACCTTTAATTTGCCAATATGTCGATACAACTCATCTACTTTAGCTTCTGTCTCTGCATTTTTTTTATGGCCTTTATCAAAAATATTTGCTGCACCTTCAAGGAGATTCCGTTTCCAAGTGTGTATCATTGTAGGATGAACTTCATAATGTGCTGCTAACTGTGCGACTGTTTCTTCATCTTTTAAGGCCGCCAGGGCAACTTTAGCTTTGAATTCTGAACTGTATTGTTTCCTTTTCCTGCTCATTTTCAACTCCTTTGATTTGAATTGATTTAGAGCTTAGCACATTGTTCGTTTTTTGGGGACCACCGTA
>Ga0180007_10006609_pt1 | contig 11276 bp, 9 predicted proteins | sample MM_PC_MetaG_FD_121122 | JGI IMG/M metagenome (GOLD analysis project Ga0180007, IMG submission 121122) | Groundwater microbial communities from the Aspo Hard Rock Laboratory (HRL) deep subsurface site, Sweden - MM_PC_MetaG | ecosystem: Environmental > Aquatic > Deep subsurface > Groundwater...
CCGACAAGTCCAACAGCTTTACCAAGCATTTCATGCTCGTGATACCCCTGGGCTCAGCCTGCGGCGGCGGGGCAACCTTTCTTGGCAGCGGCCGGTCCCCTGCTTCGGCAGAACTGCTCTTTAAGATCACCGGCTACAACATCGGTTTTATGGAATACATGCTCTATCAATTTGTGCCGTCCATGGTTTTGGGGCTGGCAACCTGGCTTGCGGTCTGGATCATGTTTCCGCCCAAGATCAAGGAACTGCCTGCGGAACTGGCTGTTGGCAAAATGGCGCCCATGGAAAAAAATGAGAAGCTGCTCTCATGGATTCTCGCGGTGACCTTTGTGTTCTGGTTTTTGACCGATATTACCAAAATCCATGTATCGGCCATCGGCGGTCTGTTTGTGGTCGTGTGCATGATCTTCAAGGTTGTGGACTGGAAAAAATGCCTGGACGAGTACCCCTGGAATCCCATCATGGTATTTGGCGCGGGATTTTCCCTGGGCGTGGCCATGCTGGACACCGGTGCCGGAAAATGGCTGGCGTCACAGATATTCCCGATTTTCACCAATTCGCCCTGGCCTGTGGTGGCAGCGGGTGCATCTGCCCTGAGTGCCGTGATTACAAGCTTCATGGCCAATGCAGCGGCAACCGCCCTGCTGGTTCCCGTGGTGGTGCCCATGGCCGATATGGCCGGGACCCCCGTGGCGCCCATTGCCATGGCCGTGCCCCTGGCCACAACCTTTGTACTGCTGGTCATCGGGTGTCCTCCCACCCTTATTGCCTATGGATTCGGCTATTTCACCCAGTGGGAGGCCTTCAAGGTCTTTTTGTTCCGGGCAGTTCTGGGCATTATCGTTCTTGCCCTGTGTATGGCCCTGTGGTATCCCCTGGTCGGTATGCCCGGAAACATCGATAACATGAAGACGGCGGCAAAACTGACAACCACCGGATATGAACGGATCATAACCAAGTAACCGGACAGTATCCCTGCAAACCGGGGGGAGGCGTTTCCTTTCGCCTCCCCCCCTCCCATCCCCAAACGGTACTCCCCCCATGGAAAAAGGCAGAATTGCAAAAACCCACCACCCGGATAGGGGGCACATGATTTCATCTGGGGTCAGATATCGAGAACACAAAACCGGAAACACGGTATCAAGGCAGATCCATAGTTTTCCATTTGATGTCAGAAGTATAACCCATTTCTTCTGGTCTAAGAATACCCGGAAAGGCAGGATCAAATATTAGAAACATATGGGGTTCCTTGTCCGGAAATCAAAATTTAGAAATCTGCGACCGGTTTGATGGGAATGATGGCATGGCCTGTCCCGCTTGCCGAAAGGGCACCCTGGTAACGCGGCTTGTGATTGACGGGTATGGGAATATTGTGATGGATGCCTTATCAGATCCGGTCATCGAGCAGGAACCTAAGGCAGTTGATTCTTCATAAAAGGGTTTACTTTGAATAAATTTGCATATAACTGGTTTAGAATAAAATAATCAGGGCCAGGTGCCTTCAAATGAAGAATTTATCACAATTGCTGTGAACAAGTTCAGGCCAAAAGGCAATAAAGTGAAGGGCAAACAAGGATACCAAGTCCGTATTTTCCACTTAACTTAACGTTTTAATGCAGCAATAAGTTCGAATGGTCGTTTGGCGGCATTTTTTTGGGGCACAAAAAAGAAACAAAGCAATCCGGACCTTATAAATGAATGAACAAAACCGATTAATCCAGATTATCAAAGAGATCGCAGAGGGCAATTATTCCAATGATATCATGCCCTTTACCCGGCCTGAATGCCCGGAACATATCAGAGAAATTGCCGAAGCCATTGGTATGATGATGGTTAAGCTGGAGGCCAGGGAGCTTCGGCTTGAGCAGCTAAATGAGGCACTAAGGGAAAATACCCTGAAAACGATCGCCTCCGCCACAAAGGCCATGGCTGCAAGGGATACATATACCAGGGGACACGGAAACCGGGTGGCAGCCTATGCTGTCCGGCTGGGCCGCAGGATGGGCCTTGACAACACCGCTCTTAAAGAGGTGGAAACAGCGGGTTTACTCCATGATATTGGAAAAATCGGGTTTACAGACAAGGTGTTCAACAACCAGGACATTACCCCTGATTCTGAAATCCTGGCTGAAATCCGCCAGCACCCGGAAACCGGGGTTGAGATTTTAAAAGACCTTGATTTCCTGGGACCTGTGCTGGAATACATCCACTCCCACCACGAACATCTGAACGGCCAGGGCTATCCCAGGGGGCTGTCAGAAGAAGAGATCCCTTTGGGGGCCCGGATCATCAGTGTTGCAGACTGCTTTGACGCCATCACCACAGACCGGGCATACCAAAAAGGCAAATCCAGGGATGAAGGATTTCAGATACTCAAAATTCTTGGCACGGCACAACTGGATGCAGACCTTGTGGAGGCCTTTATTAACGATGTCAGAGAAAACGGTATGGAAGAATCGGCTCTCTGATCTTATTCTCTCCCAAGACGGGTAATGGCTTCTTAAGTTGACCCCATTTCTTATTTCGGCCATCATATACCGCATGAAATCCCCTGAGCAGAGAAGCGGAAAAATGACCAGAATTGAAGATCAAAATGAAAACACATCCCAAGATTTTCTGGAAGCTGAATTAAAAGAGACCCGGGTCAGGCTTGAAGACAGTCAGGTCCGATTCTCTTTTTAACCGAACAGACCCTGCTGCCCATTGTAACCTTCCAGGAAGACAAGGAGGTCTATGCAAACCAGGCCTTTCCAGGCCGGATGGGTGGATCACTACTTATCGAGCGTCCGGTTCAAGGGGAAACCAGCCAATATGGCCTGTATGAAGACTCGGCCCTTTTTAATCGTTTCTCCAAATGAAATGAATCTAAATATAGGCACCGGAATTGTTGTTCCGATGACAACCAAAGGACGAAACTACCCAACAAGGGTCCTGTCTTCTTTTCAAGACAAGAAAGGCCAAGTCGTCCTTGATCAAATCCGAACAATTGATAAACTCGGCTTGGCTCGGTGCCCTATGAACTGCCAACAATTCCAACAATTTAAATGCGGACGTTAAAAAAACCGCAGAGTTTAATTGTTCACAGCGACTAGGTCGATCAGCACCGAGTTGTGCTTTTTAGCGGTGGAAACAGAAATGGAGAATCGTTGTCTGGAATTAAAAAAATCAGATTCGCTGCAACAGATATAATTTATCAAAGGAAACTAAAATGAGTATGCACATGCAATTGACGGTTAAAGTAAACCCTTACTATGAAAAAAGTCTGGAAGGAACTTATTCTAAGCTGGGACGCTGTTTAAGACATATAGATGAAGATTTAGCGAGCCGAAATCCCTCCCTTTATGAATTGGCAGGACAAGTGGACCTGCTTCTTTACCGCTTCGATGGGACTCAACTCAGAGATGTGTTACTTCCATACAAAGACAAGCTTAGGGATATACACAATGCGATTCAAGAGAATATAGCTGTCTGGAACCTGGCTCAGGCTGACAAGCTTTTATACAGCCTTGAGGATATATTTGATGCAATAGAATCAAACTTGGCTTAATCGCTAGGGACAACAAGACGGAAATAATAGCCAGAGGGTCTTAGGAGAAGATGGCAGATTGATGCATCGTGTTGGATCCTTTGCTTTTTGTGTACCTATTTTTGTACCAAAAAGGATATCAAATGCTACAATTCCGATAGCGAAAGGGCTGGAGCCGACGAGCGGAGTCGAACCGCTGGCTTGCTGATTACGAATCAGCTACTCTACCAACTGAGTTACGTCGGCCGATTCCAGAAGACCTTATATAACAGAGGCGTTGAACAATTTCAAGGTAAAACCGGTTTCTTTCCAACGTTGCGTAGTTTTAATCGGAAAGGATCGTTCCTGATCATTCCCGAAATGATATGACCCTGAAGCAGATGGTTTTGTCTTTCCCGCTTTTAGAAAAAACTTGTTTCTTGATTCAGGAGCTTACAAAAGATATGGTTTTATGATAAATATGGGGAGTGCAGATCACAGATGGCCTTTGAATCTTTATTCGTATTTGATGTGAGGCATCTGGGAGAATACGTGAAATCAAAAGGGGTGTACAATGAAAATAGACGGATATCCAATCATTTCAAAACAAGAGGTAATCTCCCTGATCAAGGACGGCGATACCGTGGCTTTCAGCGGTTTTGGTGCGGCAGGGGCTGCCAAGGCCGTGCCGGCCATGCTGGCCCAACATGCACGGCATGAGCATCGTCAGGGCCGCAGCTTTCGGATCAGGGTTCTTAGCGGGGCTTCCAGCGGGGACTATATTGACAATGACCTGGCCGAGGCCGATGCCATTTCATGGCGGGCTCCCTACCAGGGGGGGAAGATGCTCAGGGATCAGATCAATCGCCAGGAAGTGGAGTATGTGGATATGCACCTATCCCATGTGCCCCAGACCGTTAGCGCCGGATTTTTCGGCCGTGTGAACGTGGCGGTGGTGGAAGCCACCCAGATCACCCCGGACGGCAGGGTCTATCTTTCGGCCTCCATCGGGGCCTCTCCCACCTGGCTTTCCTGTGCGGACAAGGTGATCATAGAGCTGAACCATTGCCATTCCCCCCGCTTAAGCGAGCTGGCCGATATTGTCATTATGCCGCCTCCGCCAAGGCGTGATCCCATTAATGTGCATACCCCTTTGGCAAAAATCGGGTGGCCCTTTGCCCATGTGGATCCCAAAAAGGTGGCGGGCATCGTGGAAAACAACGAACCGGACCAGGTGGAGGCCTTCAGCCGGGAAGATGAAACCAGCAAAAAAATTGCAGACCATGTGATTGAATTTTTGCTCAAGGAAAAGGCCGCCGGCCGGATTCCATCCAATTTTTTCCCCCTGCAGGCAGGGGTGGGCAATACCGCCAATGCGGTTTTGGCCGGTTTGGGGCGCCACCCGGACATCCCGCCATTTTACATGTATTCAGAGGTGTTCCAGGATTCCATGATGGACCTGATTGATGCAGGAAAGCTTCTGGGGGCCTCTGCCACCTCCCTGACCATTGTGCCGGAAAAACTCAAGCAGATCGGGGAGAACATGGATTTTTACAGCCGGAAAATTGTGCTGCGGCCCCAGGAAATATCCAACCACCCGGGCATTATCCGCCGTCTGGGGGTGGTGGCCATGAACACGGCCCTTGAAATGGATATTTACGGCAATGTGAATTCCTCCCATGTGATGGGTACCCATGTGATGAACGGGGTGGGGGGCAGCGGCGAGTTTGCCCGGAACAGCCATTTGTCCATTTTTATGACCCCCTCCATTGCCAAGGCTGGGAAAATTTCCTCGGTTGTCCCCATGGTCCCCCATGTGGACAACAATGAACATTCGGTCCAGGTGGTGGTAACAGAACAGGGACTGGCCGATCTGAGGGGGCTTGGCCCCCTGGAACGGGCAAAAAAAATCATCCATACCTGTGCCCACCCCTCATACCGGCCCTATTTACAAGCGTACATCGCCAAGGGGACCTGCGGGCATATCTGCCATGACTTGACCCAATGTTTTGAACTCCACCGCAATTTTAAGGAATTTGGGGACATGCTTCCCAACAGGTAACCGAAACCAATAAGCGGATCCATAACAGGATTGATTTTTGGGATATAACCCTGTAAGGGTAAGGGGAAAATTGCCGGTATCTCTTCATTGGAGTAGCTTTCATGCGTCTTGAGTGTAATGGTCTGAAATATACATATCCGGAATCCGAGGTTGCGGTCATTGACAATCTGTGTTTTTCCATGGCAGGGCCCGGATTCAACGCCGTCTTCGGGCCGTCCGGAGTGGGGAAAACCTCCCTGGCAAAGCTTTTGGTCAGTCAGAAAGACCGGCCGGACAGCCGGATACTAGCACCCGGTATGGAGACCATCCTGTATTCCTACAACCAGGAACGGCTGCCGGGCTGGTCCAGCACCGGGAGTCATCTGGACAGGGTGTGTCCTGCCGGCAAGAAGAAGCTGAAACAAGACCTCATTGAAATCTTCAGGCTGGCTCCGGTTCTGGAGGCCCGTTTTGCACAGCTGTCCATGGGCCAGCAGAACCGCATGAACCTCATCCGCTACCTGCTCCAGGAATTTGACCTGCTGATCATGGACGAGAGCCTGGCAAATGTGGATGAGGCTTTGCGGGAAACCATTATTCTGGCGGTTAAAGCATTTTTTCCGGGAAAAATGTTTCTCTATATCTCCCACAATCTCATGGAAGTGGCCAAGTTCTGTAAGGAGATCCTTGTGTTGAGCGAGCCTGTCAAACAAAAGGGAAGTTTCATGGTGAAAGGCAGGGATTATTGCCAGGGGTATACCCTGGACAAAAAGTCCTTTGATGCCACCATGCTGGAGATCATGGATGCTTTTTAGACGCATATATCAATTTTTGATCGTCTATTGCCTTTGCCTGGTCGGCCTCTTGGGCATTAAGCAGGTGCTGGGTCTTTCCGATTATGTGATTCCCGGCGTCACCCTGATTCATTCGACCTTTGGCCGGGTTTCGGGCGGCTATTTTTTGGATGTCTTGAATACCCTGTCCGTGACCATTTTCGGCCAGATCATCTCCATTGCCATGGCGTTTACCGTGGGGATCCTGGGCCGCAAATCCTCCTGGGCAGGCTCTTTTATCAAGGTGATGGCCTATAATATCCAGGCCTACCCCATTGTGGCCCTGGCCCCGATTATTTTTATCCTTCTGGGAGATGGGTTTATCTCCCGGCTTCTCATTGCCTCCATGATCTGTTATTTCCCGCTCCTGCTGTCGGTCCTGGGGGTGATGGCCGTGCCGGTAAAGGATATCGAACATTTTTATATTGCCACGGGAAGGATGCGGTGGCAATTGGAGGTTAAGATCCGGGCTTTTGAAAATTTAAGCAAACTGACCACGGTCATTGCCGGGAGTGCCACCCTGGCCATGGCAGGGACCATCGTGGCAGAATTCATTGCCGCCAATGCCGGTATCGGGTATAGTATCCGCATTGCCCTTTACCAGAGCGATTTGGCCGGGATTCTTACGGCCCTGTTTTATATCGGGATCATTATCTCCGTTTACCAGGGGATGCTTGAGACCCTGGGGGAACTGGTAAAAACAAAGTGGTCTGCCCCAAAGGGAGGGGAGTTGTTATGAGCGTCAAGCCATGGGAGTTTCGGCAATGGCCGGTGGTGATACTGGTCATTTTTGTTCTTTTTTGTGTTTCGCCTGTCCGGGCCGGGGCCATCAAAGTGAATTATCGTCTCAAATGGCTGTTCAACACCAGCGTGGCCGGGGACATCCTGGCTGTGGACCAGGGATATTTCAAGACAGCCGGGCTGGATGTGACCGTCAAGGAGGGCAGCCCTGAAAAAAATGCCATCAATGAATTGGAGCTGGGATATGCCGATTTTGGGGTGGCCTCGGCTGACCAGGTGATCCGGGCCCTGGACAAGGGGGCGGACGTGGTGGTTCTGGCCCAGCTTTTCCAGGTCAACCCCATGCAATGGATTTACCGGGCGGACCGGCCTGAGATTAAAGTGCTTGGGGATTTGAAGGGCCGGCATATCGGCATTACCTTTGGGGGCAATGATGAAACCATCATGCGAACCCTTCTGGCCCTTGCCGGGCTCGGCGAAAAAGATGTCCGACTGTCCGGGGTGCGGTTTGACTTTACCCCGTTTTTGAAAAAAAAGGTGGATGTCTGGCCGGTATACAAAAATTCCCAGGGTGTGATCCTTGCGGATCAATTGAGCAGGGAAGGCGAGGCGGTCTATTTTTTCAATCCATCCCAGTTCGGGGTGAATTTTGTGGCCAACTCCATTGTGACCTCTGGCAAACTGATGAAAACCCACCCCGAACGGGTAAAAATTTTTTTAAAATCCTTGCTTTCCGCATGGGAAGCGGCCATGGATCCTGTCAATGCGGCACAGGTTTTGGCTGCAGTAAAAAAAAAAGACAGTCAAACCCCGGATGATATTCAGCAAAAGCAATTGGCTGCCACCAGACAATTGATCAAGCCCGATAAGGGCATCCGGATCGGCGTCTTTGATGTTGGGGCCTGGAAGCAGACAGAAACCATCCTGTTGAATGAACATCAGATTAAAGGACCTGTGGGCATCGCCTCCCGCTTGATCGCCCAGGAACGCTTATAGAGGGGAAATTTTTTGGAAAATCTTCAATTACCCCAGCTCCGGCTTGCACCGGATATGATTCATTTGGGGGTGGGCCAGCCCAGCCCCTTCCTGCTGCCGGTAAATCAATTGGAAACGGCCGCGGCCCAGGCATTGGGCTGTGGTGAAGGGTTTTTTCTCGCCTATGGGGAAACCCGGGGAAATCACAATTTCAGAGAGTCGCTGGCAGAGTTTTTAACCGGCCAATATGCACAGGCGGATCAGAGCCACCGTGGGGTCGCTCCTGATCAGCTGCTCATTACCAATGGAAACTCCCAGGCCCTGGACCTGATCTGCACCCTGTTTTCAAAACCCGGAGATACGGTGCTGGTGGAGGAACCCAGCTATTTTCTGGCCCTTAAGATCTTTGCCGATCATCATTTGAACCTGGTTCCGGTCCCTGTGGATGAAAACGGGCTTGTGACAAAGGTATTGGAAGAAATGCTTGAAACCCTGTCCCCGGCGTTTTTGTACACCATTCCCTTTTATCAGAATCCGTCGGGTGTTACCCTTTCCATTCAAAGAAGACAGGAGCTGGCGCGGATATCTGCCTGCAAAGATTTGCTGGTGGTGGCAGATGAGGTCTACCATTTTCTCAATTATACCGACACGCCACCGCCGTCCCTGGGGGCGTATGAATCCCAATTCCCCGTGATTACCCTGGGCTCCTTTTCAAAAATTCTGGCCCCGGGGTTGCGGCTGGGGTGGATTTACACAAGCACCGACCGGCTGAAAACCATCTCCCGCTCAGGTCTGCTGCAGAGCGGGGGCGGGCTTAATCCGTTTACCTCCGAGATTGTCAGCCGGGTGATCCAAAAGGGGGTTCTTTCGGCACATATCCATAATTTAAAACAGGTTTACGCCCACAGGGCAGGGGTTTTATACCGGCACTTACGGGCGGGGCTGCCGGAAACCGTCACGTTTCAGGACCCCCGAGGCGGTTATTTTATCTGGCTTAAATTTCCCGACAAAATTGATGCCATTGCCTTGAGGAAAGCCGCCCAGGCCCGGAACGTGGATTTTTACCCCGGCAGTCTTTTTTCCTGTTCACAAGGGTTGAAGTCCCATCTGAGACTGTGTTTTGCCTTTTATGGGGAGGATCTATTGATTGAAGGGGTCAACCGGCTGGTCCGGTGTGTTGAGCAGTCCCATCCCGACCTTTTTTTGGGGGGCCGGCCCCGGATCTGATTTACGGAGTCTTTTTGGGGCCGGCCCCGCCCGTTAAGGCTGTTTGGCGGTGAGAAGCCGCTTGTTTTTCTTTTTTTCAAGGTAATACTGCAACACCGGCTCAAGATACCTGTCAATTTCAGGCAGGGCAATCCCACCTGCTGCTGCTATCCGGCGGGTCCGGGTGTTGATAAAATGCTGGGGCATTTTAAGATAGGCCAGGAAAAACGGCAGGGTGTTCAACGACCTTCTTGCCTGTTTGGAAGCCCCCCACTTGATAAGGGCCACGCACAGCCGATACACGGATATGGGTATCCGTTTGCTTTTGGGCAGGGTGCGCCCGTTTTTCAGATAAATTTTACGGACCCTTTCCGAAAGCGGGTTCAGCCCGATGCTTCCTGCCGGTCCTGCGCAGGCATGGAGGACCCGGGGCAGGCCCTGGTCCTGGCAGCTGGCCCAGTAAATCAGATCGGCAACATAATCAGAGGGGACCACATCCAGATACATCCCGCCCAGGTCCGGAAGAAAGCCCAATGTAGCACTTCCGCTCAAAAATTCGCACAGATAGTAAAATACCTGGAAACGGATATTTTTACCGGTGGAAGAATCTCCCACAACCATGCTGGGCCGATGCACCGTGATGTTCAGGCCCTGTGTTATTTTTTCCCGGAGATAGGTTTCTGCACAGGCCTTGGCCGCCTCATATGAATTGCGGAACACCCGCAGGTCATCTGTGATCCATTTTTCACGGATGCCATTGGGTGTATACCCGGCAACGCCCACGGTGGAGACATATTCCATTTTTTTTACATGGTGGCCCCTTTCCATCAGGGAGACGATATTTTTTGTCATTGCCATGGTCTGTTGCCGGGCAATTTCTTCTGGAAGGCCCATGGTCACATTTCCGGCACAATGGAGGATATGGGTCACCCGGCAAAGCAGCATCTGATATTGATCAGGGGCCAGGGCAAACCCGGTCTGGTAAAGGTCTGCCTTTATGGGGCAAACCCTTGATCTGGGCTGGTCCGGCAGTTCACAATAGGCGAGCAGCGCCTTGAATCGCTCTGTTAAATGGGTTTGTGAATCCGCTCGGATCAGAAGGGTTACTCGCTGGCCGCTTTTTATCAGGCGCCGGAACACAGCACTCCCGACAACACCCGTGGCACCGGTAAGAAGGTAGTGTTTCATGGGATCACTCTCCTTTGTGCAGCGCGTCAAATTGGGTGCGATAGGCATCCAGGACATGGTTGCGCCGGACTTTAAAATTTTGCGTCAGCTCTCCTGTTTCCACGGAAAAAGGAGTGTGGGTAACCCCAAAGGCAACCGGCCTGAAGTGGGCGGGCAGTTTCTGGGTAACCCGGTCAATTTCCTGCCGGATAAAATGTCGAATCCCTTGTTCAGAGCCGTGAAAAAAAACCAGCTTCTGCCAGGCGTCAAGGGAAATGGCCAACAGGGCAACGATGTATTTATGTCGGTCCCCATCAATTACGGCATGGTCCACAGCCCTGATCCGGGTTAACCTGGATTCAATCACCTGGGGGGATATCCTGCGGCCGGTTGATAGCTTGAATTCATCTGATTTTCTTCCGGTCAGCCGTAAATATCCGTTTTCATCAATGGCTCCGGCATCCCCTGTTTTAAGATACCCGTCATGCGTCAGGGCCACTCCTTTCCGGGCCACCCCGATCCCTTTTACCAGCACCTCTCCGTTCCCGGCTATTTTGACGGTATTCTGGGGCAATGGTTTGCCGACGCTTCCCAGTTGATATGCCTTGAGGGTATTCATGCTCACGGGGATGATGTTTTCACTTACCCCGTAGGATTCCAATATCCGCCAGCCCCCTGCGTGAAATTTTTCCAAAAGGCTGCAGGAAAGGGGGGCGGAACCGCTGATGAAAAAACGAAGGTTTTTACCAAAAAGCGTCCGGGGTCCCGGGATGGGATGTCCCACGGTTTGACCGGAGAGCGTCTCATA
>Ga0180007_10006610_pt1 | contig 11275 bp, 11 predicted proteins | sample MM_PC_MetaG_FD_121122 | JGI IMG/M metagenome (GOLD analysis project Ga0180007, IMG submission 121122) | Groundwater microbial communities from the Aspo Hard Rock Laboratory (HRL) deep subsurface site, Sweden - MM_PC_MetaG | ecosystem: Environmental > Aquatic > Deep subsurface > Groundwater...
CGAGTGTCAACATCAACCATCCACTCAAAAGCCTCAAATACATCCTGTCCTTGCTCACAAATATAACGGACCAAAAACTTCTCGCCTTTTTGCTTGATCTGCCAGCCTTTTTCAGCCACCGGCGTGCCTAAAGACCTGGCCAGGGCAACAACTGATTTTAAAGCTGAGTCAATCCTTGTCCCTTTATTAGTTTTAGCTGATTTAATTATATCCAGAGAATCATCAGCAATAAGATCCGGCATTTTCTCAGCTGGCTTAGAAACAGCGGCAACTTTTATTGGCCTGCCGGCTTGTTGGACTGCGCGCGGAGACGCTGCCTTCTGCGGCGCAGAGGCTGCGGCAATATTTCTTGGCTGTCTGATGTTTAATAAAGCATAAAGCTGCTGGTTCTGCGGATCATATTTCAAAGCCTCTTGCCACGAATCCCTTGCTTCAGCCCCAAAACCAAGCCGCTGATATGACTTGCCCATCTCTACCCAAGCCACGGTTTCATTCGGCTGAAGGTCGAGCACCTTTTGGTAAGCGGCAATAGCTTCATGGTACCTGCCGTTCACATATTTTGAGTGGCCTTCTTTTTTAAAGCGTTCGGCCAGATTACAGGCAAATATCTTGCTTTCCATATCCCTATCATCCAAACGCATAGCTTCATTAATTGTCCGGTAAGCTGCATCATACTTGCCTAATTTTTCATAACTCTTAGCCAGACCGACATAAGCATTAACATAATCAGGCTTTATTGACAACGCATCCTTAAAATGTTCAATTGCCTGGGCATGGCTCTCGGCCTGGGCTGCTTTTTGGCCTAATTCATAATACTCATCCAAAGGTTCCTTAACCGCGGCCGCAGAAATCCAGCCTTCTTCCCCATCTTCAAAAAGGACCTTATACCAGGGCAGTTTAGAAATCCCAGTAACTTTTTGGCCGGCAAAGAGAATCCTGGTTGAGCCATCAATCAGCGCTGAAGAAGTAGCTACAATGGTTAGCGGCCAACCGTTGATATCAAAAATTTCTCCGCCAACAACCTTTTTGCCTTCAACTAAATCAGCAGTCGGCTTCTCAATAAAGAAGTCAACTGTCCTGTTAATGCTGCCTTTTACATCAACCAAGGTATAGCGGACCACATGCACGCCGTCCGGGACATCCGAAGAAATCTTACATGCCCCGCTCCAATTTAACCCATCGTGGGAAGACAAGGAAACCTGTTCATCATTAAAGTCAAAAGAAGCTACAACTGCCTTGATTTTAGAAGTTAAGCGCACGCCTAAAGAAATAATCTGGCCGTCATTTAAAACTTTAGGATAAACGTACGACTCGATCCAAAGCACTGATAGTTTCTCACCCGGAGCAGTTGGCCCGGCTTTTAGGCTGATATCCTCACGTTTGATTATTGTTTGATCAATGGCCCAGGCACTGGCAACAAAACTGACCAGGAACAGAAAAATCAATGTTTTTTTCATTTCCCTTTTCTCCTTTTCCCCCGCCTCTGGCGGGGCCAAACAATTTAATAAGTCAACAAGATATTATCAACGTTAACGTTGATCTTGCCTTTTTGCTCTTCTGAAATAGCCACTAACTGCAGCTTCAGCAATCCGCCTGAACCGTCCTTTTGATTAGGGTTCCAAATATCGTCACCCACACCAGGATTTAAATCACGAAAAGCTGAAAAAGGTATTGATGTCCTGGTATAACCTTTGCCCTGAACATTAACCTTTACACCCCACTTGTCATCTTTAATCGGTTCATAATTTTTTTGCGGATCCTGCTCAATGCTATAATTCTGGTTATCATCCTCAAACAATTCAATCAGCAGCTTGCCGCTAAATTCACCATCGCCGTACACGTCAATCTGGAAACGGGCAAACTGGTCAGCATCAACTCCCAGGTCTGTGCCAATCCCGCCTATGTACCAGTCCTCGGTTTCGCCGGAAAGACTTAATGAATACTCGCCGCAAGATTCAGCAATCAGATCACGCGCTTCCAGAGAAGCATTCTTAACTATTTCAGGTTTAAGGTCCCCAAACCGCCACCACTTAGGATTCTGCGTAAAATTCTGGTCTTCAAAATTATCAATCAAATGGAACGTAAATTGGCCGACCGCCACCCCGCTGACAACTAGAATAACAAACAAACCTAATAAAACTTTCCTCATTAAAAAATAAGAGCTCTTGAACTAGGCCTTTTTCTTAGCCCCCTTTCGTTTATTAGTTATTTTTCTTTTTTTCGCCAGTGTTTTACCTTTTGCGGCTTTTTTCTTTGCTTGCCCCGAGCCCGTCGAGTGGCTCTTTTTTGGTTTCATCAGAGCATTAAGTTTTAATGAAAGGGCTTCTTTTTCGTGTTTCAACCTCTCACATTCCCTGCCCAAAGAGATATTGCTGTCTCGCAGCATTTTTTCAACCGGTTGTAATTCCTCATATTTAGTGTTGATTGTTTTAAAACGATTTTTTAATTCAGTGTTTTCATTCAGCAAACCCTGTTTTGTTTTTTTAAGATCTTCAATCTCATTTCTGAGGACATTGAGTTCGCCCTGTTTAAGGTTTTCCGACAGCTTTCTTTCCGCATCCAAAGATTTTTTCTCTTCGGCTAGAACAGAAGCACAGTCACATTTACTTTTTTTAATTACTTCGTAGCCTTTGGCCGCGGAAAGCGTGGCAAACGAAAAGGCCAAAAGGCTGATAATAATCATGGAATAGTCTGTCTGCGGATCAAGGCTCTCGAGGGTCAAGACCTGCTGCAGGCTTGGCGTTTCTGCCTTGAAAAATGTCATCTTAGCAGCAACAACAAGAGCAGCTAACACCGTGATCGCCAAAACAGCCTTAATGAAGTGGTCACCCAGTCTCATACGAAATTGAAATTTCTTTATCATTGAGTCCTCCCTTCAATATTTATCAAAGTATGGCGCAGGCCGGGATTGAACCGGCGACACGCGGATTTTCAGTCCGCTGCTCTACCAACTGAGCTACCGCGCCACCCAAGCGATCAGAATGACCCGGCTGGGATTTGAACCCAGGGCCACCTGCTTAAAAGGCAGATGCTCTACCAGCTGAGCTACCGGGTCTTCACAATCTTGAATCATACAGAAAATTTACTTTTTTTTCAACCCCAAAAAATCATTTTTTCGACAGACACTTTAATAAATCCTTGTGAACTTTTCCATTAGAAGCAACATATTTTTTTGTATCAATGCTCCACCTTTTTCCCTTAAAGTCAGACACCATCCCCCCAGCTTCTTCTACTAAAAGCAGGCCCGCGGCAAAATCCCAAACCGCGTCATTAAACTCAATTTCAGCCTCAACTTTCCCTTCCGCCACATAGGTTAAGCCGGCGGCGGTTGAGCCAAACATCCTAAAATTAAAAATTTTATCGGCCATTGCCCCCAGCACTCTTAGCATAGCCGTTTTTTCTTTTTCGATACTGCTGTCATATACAATTGTTGCGTCTTTTATCTTTTTTTTAGAGACCTTAATTCTTTTTCCGTTAAGATAACAACCCTTTCCTCTCTGCGCATGATACAAACCGCCGGCCAGCGGCATATTAATCACTCCGACAACAACTTCTTTTTTGTTTTGCAGGGCGATTGAAGTGCCAAAAATATTTATTCCCCGGATAAAATTATGCGTGCCGTCAAGCGGATCAATTATCCAGCGGTATTCGGAATCAAAAGTGTAATTAGGGCTTTCTTCCGCCAATATATTGTCTTTTGGAAAATATTTTTTTATTAAACCCACAATTATTTTCTCGGCTTTAAGATCGATTTTTGTAACCAGGCTGCCGTCCTTCTTTCTAATAAACTTGATCGGCCGGTCAAAATTATCAACCAGCATACGGCCCGCTTTTTCCGCCGCCCTGATTGCCAGCTTTAGCCGTTTATCCACCTCTAATTCTCGTTTTTGCCTGCTCATTATTTTAACGGCCTCCTCTTTTCCAGATCAGTTTTGTTAATCGGCTCAACCCGGGAGCGTTTTTTATCGTACACAGAATAAACTTTTAGCGGGGTAAACATATTTTTGATTGAATCAATTTCTTCTTTTGACAAAACAAGAGTTTTATCCCCCTGGGGCGTCGGGCGCGTCGGGGTATTAATTTCAACTTCAACAGGATCAATCTCTTTTGCCAGTTTTGCAAGTTGGCTCGCACAGTTTTTATTCTGCGGCAGAAACATAATCTGCAAAGATAACTTCCCTGGATAATCTTGGTTAAAGGCTTTTATTCCCTCAAAAACCCGGGCAAAATTCAAATTCTCGATGGGCTGATTTATTAATTGAAAAATTTCCTCATTAGGCGCATCAAGTTTGGCAATAACTTTATCAGCTAAGCTTAATTCCCTGCGCACCTGCGGGTCAAACATCAAGCTAGAATTAGTTAAAACCGCAACAGGCTTGCTAATTTTATTTTTTGCCGCATTAATCACTTCGCCAAGATTTGCCGCCAGAGTTGGCTCTCCTTTACCAGAAAAAGTAACATAATCTATTGGCACATCGGGGATTTGTGCTAATTCCTTAACTACTTCTTGGGTCGGAACAAAAACCTGTCTCTGTAAAGTGTATTCTACATCTTTGCCTACCTGACAATAAATACAATTGAAAGTACAAACTTTTGTTTCTGGGAGAAGATCAATCCCCAGGGAACGGCCCAATCTCCAGCTGGCAACCGGGCCGTAAACATATTTCATCAGTTAAGCCCCTCTAACAACAGTATTGGGCACATGTTGTTTTGCCAGATCTTTCATCTCATTTAATTGTTCGCGGGTATACGGTTTAACTTCACGCAGACTAACAGCCCAGGCATGTTTGGGCACAAATTGCTGCAGCACAAACTTGCGCGCTCCTGAAATATGTTTTGCAATATCAACAACATCTTCCGCGCTTAACAGCGTCGGTACAACTGTAGTCCTAAATTCATATCCAATGCCGCTTGACATAATAAATTCAATACTTTGCTTTACCCGGGCCAAATCACTTTTTATGCCGGCAAGCTTATTATACCTTTCATCCAGCGGACCTTTAATATCCATAGCAATATAATCAATCAATTTTTCACCATGCAAGTCTTTAAGACAGCCGGGGTTGGCGCCATTTGAATCAAGCTTAACCTGAAAACCCATGCCTTTGATATATCTCAAAAAGTCTGACAAACCATTATTAACGTGCAAACAAGGCTCTCCGCCAGTCAAGCATATACCATCAATAAAATCTTTATGCTCAAGCAAAAAACTTTCTATCTTATTCAAGGGAATTGATTCATGACTTTGCGGCTCTTCGATCAATGAGGCATTATGACAAAAGGGACAGCGAAAATTACAGCCAGCGACATAAAGGGTTGAAACAACCTTGCCGTCCCAGTCTAGAAATGATGTTTTTGAAAAACCCTTGATATCCAAAGGCATGACGCTTAAACCTTTGCATTGCTGGTTTGGGCGCCCTGGTCAATAATCAGCACAGCAGCAGCTAAAATTGTGGTCCAGACTCCACGCTGGCCGATAGCGCTTTGAGTAATATTAGTTGTCTTAACTATTTCGTTTGAAAGTTTCCACATATCCTGGCGTTCGTCCCAGCTGGCGTCCTCATCAAAAGGAATACCCAGCGTTGTAGCCAACATCTGCGCGGCTAAATCTTCAGCATAGTCTCCCGCTTCTTCATCCGTCTGGCCAAAAGAATGATGCTCGCTTAAATAGCCGTATGATTTTTCATCAGAAGGGATCGCCATGCCAACAGAAGAAGAAATTAAGCGATGTGATTCATTGGTCTCATTGCGCGCCATAACAATAAAGGTGATCTCGCCGGGCCTGAGCAGTTTTATGCCCTGATCTTTTGAAATAAGCCTGCAGCCCGGAGGGAAAATACTTGAAACATGGACATAATTAACAGCTTGGATGCCTGCATCGCGCAACGCCATCTCAAAGCTGGCTAATTTTTCTCTGTGCCGGCCAACGCCTTTGGTCAAGAATATTTTTGACGGGACCATTTGACTCATAATCAACTACCTCATTGCTTTTAGAAATCAACAATTAATTATAGCATTATATTTCAAAAATATATAATAAAACTAAATAATTCTAAAAGCAACACGAGCCAGCTAATTAAATATTCTTTTTAACCAATTTTTATTAGTTAATATTCTGCTCAAACCTCTTTTCCAGGCAACTATTTTTCTGCTGGAGCGCGAACCCGGCGAAACGCCATAAATTAAAGGACGATAAGACGCGGAATAATGTTCCTGATCATAGGCCATTTCAGCCTCCATGATCTGTGAGCAAATCCCCATCCGGCTGCCGACAATTGAAATTCCATCAACTAGATCAATCTGTCTTTTAACTGTCACACTTTCACCCCTCTTTAATTTTAAATGAAATATAACTGGGAAAAGTAACCTGGATTGCCTTGCCCTTTAGCAGCGCTTCAACTATTTTCTTTCTGCCTGAATATAAAAGCCTTTGCACCGTGGGTCGAGAAATGCCCATGTTGCGGCCCGCCTGAGCCTGTTCCAGCTCGCGAAAGTCGCATAAGCGCATGGCTTCAAGCTCGTCCCCAGCCACATTGGAAATGGTCAGCTTCTCAAATTCCCTTCCGCGCGGCTGATAAATAACTTCTTTAATAAGCGGGCTTAATCTTCTATTTTTCTTTGGTCTCGGCGACACTTAAATAAACCCTCCAAACTTAGTTATGAGCATATGCCCATAATAAAGCATAAAAAAATATTGTCAAGCGGTATTTTTGTTAAACTTTTTTCTTGACCATCAGGATGCTTTTATGGGCTGTTTCAAAAATTTCCTCATCCGGAGAGATTAACTCTTCTGACAGTTTTTCGCCTGGCCGCAGGCCGACATACTTAACTGAGATATCTTTACCCGGTTCAAGCCCGGAAAGAGTGATTAAATCTTTGGCCAGGTCAGCGATTTTTATCGGCTCGCCCATATCCAGGACAAAAATCTCCCCGCCCTGCCCCATTAACCCAGCCAGGATAACCAGCTGGACAGCCTCAGGAATGGTCATAAAGAAACGCACTACATTAGGATGGGTAACGGTTACTTCTTTGCCCTGGGCAATCTGCCGCTTAAACAGAGGAATAACAGAACCGCGGCTGTTGATAACATTACCAAAACGGGTGACCATAAACTTTGTTTTCCCTTTGCCGTGTAAACCTAAAACTATTGTTTCCGCTTCCTGTTTTGATTTCCCCATAACTGAAGTCGGGCTTACAGCCTTATCTGTTGAAATTAAAACAAATCTCTCCACGCCATGGATCAAGGCGCTCTCTGCTATATTTTTTGTCCCCTGGACATTATTTTTATATGCTTCTTCCGGATGCTTCTCCATCAAGCCAACATGCTTATAGGCCGCGGCATGAAAAATAATCTGCGGACAATATTTATCCAATATCTGGTCAACGCGCGCTTTATCCTGCACATTGGCAATAACCGGAACTAACTTATCTGCGAAAATATTTTCACGCAGTTCAAGATCAATATGAAAAATACTGTTTTCACCCTGTCCAACCATAATCAGCTGCTTTGGGCTGCATTTTGAGATCTGGCGGCATAATTCAGAGCCAATTGACCCGCCTGCCCCAGTCACTAAAATAGTTTTGCCTTCTAGTCCTTTTCGCAACTCATTAAACTCAAATTTAATCGGCTTGCGGCCCAGCAAATCCTCTTCTTTCACTTCCCTGATGTTATTAACAGAAACATTACCGTCGATTAATTCATAAATCGGCGGCAGAGTCTTGTACTTGAGCTTAGCCTGCCGGCAAACAGAAACAATCCTTCGCCTTTCTTTGCCTGAGGCAGCAGGGATAGCAATAATAGCCTCATCAATTTTGTTCCCCTTAATTAATTCCGGTATATCTTCGGTCCCCCCCAATACTTTAATGCCGTGAATCGATAAGCCTACTTTTTTAGGATTATCATCAATTAGGCCAACAGGATAATAGCCATTCCTTACCCTGAGCATTTCCCGCAAAATTGACTCTCCGGCATCTCCAGCGCCAATAATCAAAACTTTTTTTCGCTCAATATCTTTTTGCTCCATGACCATTGGGAATATTTTCTCCCTGGAAATGCGCCACATAAAACGGCTGCCGCCGATCAAAAGCAGGTCCAAAAGCCAGGCGACAACAGAGACTGAATAAGGATATCTGCCCACTCCCAAAACAAAAGTTACTGCAAAACCAAAAGTTGAGGCAATAGAAACCGCGAAAAAGATTGACAATAATGCGTCTATGCTGGCATAAGTCCAGACCTGGCGATAAAGGCCAAAGCGCAGGAAGATATAAATACTAACCACAGTAATCGGCAAAGATAACTGCAGGTATCTAATAAGATAATTAACGGGCACAAAGCCGTCAAAACGGATTAAAAAAGCCAGAAAAATAGAAAAATTTATTATAAGGGCATCAAATAATATCAAAAATATCTTGGAATTAGTCAGGTGTTTCACGCTTAATATGTTAGCATATCTGCCGGACAATGGGTAGCCTAGAGCAGGGGTTTTAAGGCAGAAACTACAAAATCAACCTGTTTTTCAGTTAAATTATTAAAAAACGGCAAAGCAATCGTTCTTTGGGCAATTTTCTCTGTCACAGGGAAATCGCCTTTTTTATAACCCAGGGCAGCATAAAACGGCTGAAGATGGATGGGCGAAAAATAATCGCTGCAGCCAATGCCTTTTGCCTGTAATTTCTGCAAAATATTATCCCGGTCAGATTGGCTATAGCCATCCTCCAATATAACAACATAAACAAACCAGCTTCTCCTGGTTCCAGAAGGAGAACTTAACAGTTTTAATCCTTGAACATCTTTGAGCCGTTCATTATACATAGCTGCAACTTTATCACGTTTGACTAGAATTTCTGTTATTCGCTTCATTTGCACAATTCCTAAGGCGCAGTTAATATCGCTTAGCCTATAGTTATATCCTAATCTTTGATGCTGCAGCCAGCCGCCGTTATCTTGCCTGCCCTGGTTTCTCATGCTGCGGCAAAGACCGGCAATCTCATCATCATCTGTTACAATTACACCGCCCTCGCCTGTTGTAATCTGTTTATTCGGATAAAAGGCAAAACAGGCGGCATCGGCAAAAGTGCCTGCTTTTTGGCTGTTTAGTTCTGAGCCTAACGCCTCACAAGAATCCTCAATTAGCCTAAGGTTATGTTTCTTAGCAATTTGCTGCAGCTTTGGCCAATCAGCCGGCAAACCAAAAAGATCAACTGCTAAAATAGCTTTTGTTTTGCTGGATACTAGATGCTGGCTTGCCCTGAGCCCCGAGCTCAAGCGAGGGGTCGAAGGGATGCTGGATACATCGATGTTTAAGGTGTTTGGATCAATATCAACAAAAACTGGTTTGGCACGCTCAAAAAGAATGCAGTTAGCTGAAGCGATAAAGCTAAACGGAGTTGTTACAACCTCATCCCCTTCTAATATGCCAAGGGATCGAACAATCAAATGCAGAGCGCTGGTGCCGCTGTTAACAGCTATGGCATGCTTTACTCCAATATATTTTGCAATTAACCTTTCAAATTCTGGCAATTTTGGGCCAAGACTTAACTGAGGTGTTTTCAAAACATCAACAACAGCCTTAATTTCGGCCTCAGTAATATCAGGAGCTGAAAGAGGAATCTTTAGTTCTACCATAGTATTTCCAATCCAAGAGCCACAACACCTAATGCAAAACTAACAGCATACGCGATAAAAACAACTGTATTGTATTTATATTTTCCTGATTTCCATAAAAACTCAAAAACATGGTCAGCATCAGCGCTAAAGATTGGTTTATTCCGGATCAACCGTCTTACAATAGCTAAAAAAGTGTCAAAAATTGGCACGCCTAAAACAATAACCGGCAAAATTAAATACAAAATATTTGTACTTGTGGAAGTAAACATTATAGCAATAGAAGCCAGCGAAAAACCCAGGAGCAAACTGCCTGTATCCCCCATAAAAATTGAGGCTTTGTGAAAATTAAATTTTAAGAATCCCATTGACGCGCCAGCTAAAGCTATGGAAACAAGCGCTATCTGCAGCTGGCTGTTATAAATTGACAAAAAAGCAAAAAATACCGCAATGATAGCAGTTGTGCCAGCTGCCAAACCATCCATGCCGTCAAGCAGGTTCATAGCATTTGTAATCCCTAGAAGCCAGAAAAATGTTAAGGGGACACTGACTAGGTCCGGCAACAAACCAATTTTTAGGCCGCTGCCAATCAAAATAGCCGCAGCCAAACATTGACCTAACAGTTTACCCAATGGAGAAATACCTTTGATATCATCAAATAATCCTAAACCAAAAATAATTGTTGCAGCAAGAAGAAAAGGGAAATACTCCATTTTTAAAACAAAAATCAACGGCAGCACAAAAGCAAAATAAATAGCAATGCCGCCAACATGCGGGACCGGCGCTTGGTGCAAACTGCGGCTGCCTGGGACATCAACCAGCTGGGTGCGCAAAGCAATGGTTTTGATTATTAGAGTGGTAACAATTGCAATTGCAAATGAAACAAAGCCAACTAAAAAAAATATATTCATTGCAAATTAAATTTTCCTACCGATTGCTTCATAATGAAAACCAATTCCTTTCATCGTTTGAGGATTTAAACAGTTTCTCCCATCAATAATTATAAAAGGAGCCAGCATCGAATCCCTTACCTTCTGCCAATCCAAATCTATAAGAGCTGGCCATTCAGTTGCCAGCACTATTGCCTCACAATTTTTAACTGCTTCGTAAGCAGTATCCGCATAAATGAGCCTTGTATCAGTGAGCAAAACTTTTTTTGCATTTTCAACAGCTATTGGATCAAAGGCTCTGACCGCTGCGCCCTCTTTTAATAAGATACTTATTAAATCCAATGATATTGATTCTCTCACATCATCAGTTTCCGGCTTAAAAGCCAAACCTAAAATAGCGATTTTTTTATCCGGCAAACTTTTTAAACCATCCAACAACTTATGCATAACTCGTAGCCTTTGGTTGGTATTAACTCTGATTGACGCTTTTAATAAATGAAAGTCATAACCATATTGGGCGGAGAGAAAATCCAAACCGCGCGTGTCTTTGGGGAAGCAACTGCCGCCCCAGCCAATGCCTGCTTTTAAAAACGACTTGCCTATTCTGTTATCCAGACCAATGCCATGGCTGACATCATCAATGTTCGCGCCAACAACCTCACATAAATTGGCAATCTCATTTATATAAGACACTTTCATGGTCAAAAAAGCATTGGAGGCATATTTAATAATCTCCGCTGAAGTAATATCAGTTTCTAATATAGGCGCTTGAACGTTTTTA
>Ga0180007_10006611_pt1 | contig 11275 bp, 14 predicted proteins | sample MM_PC_MetaG_FD_121122 | JGI IMG/M metagenome (GOLD analysis project Ga0180007, IMG submission 121122) | Groundwater microbial communities from the Aspo Hard Rock Laboratory (HRL) deep subsurface site, Sweden - MM_PC_MetaG | ecosystem: Environmental > Aquatic > Deep subsurface > Groundwater...
CTGTTGGCCCAGGTCTAACCAAAGAACAAGTCGAGAAATATATTGAGGAGCAATCCGAGGAAAGATAATTATTAGGTCAAGCTCCGATGCTTGGCATCGGAGTACTCAAAGGCGCTTGACAAATGTAAAGTATGCTTTACAATAAGTAATATATACTTTACATTAATTAAATATAAAAGTATGAGTTATAAAACTTTCATTAAATTAAGAATCTTAATCGGAGTTTTAATCGCTATTATTGTGGCTGTGGCTGCCACGATTAATGATTTTTATTTAGCCATAACAGGAGTTTTAATTGGCGTTTTGTTTATGTTTTTAGTTAAAAGCAAATTTAAAAAAGTAATCGTTGATGAAAGAGTTATTGCCGTTAGTGGCAAGGCTTCACGGATGACTTATGTAATAGTCACTTTGTTTTTAGCCATAGCAGGTTTATTTTTAATTTTATCCGGCAGAGGAGATGGTAATATTTATGTTGAATCAATCGGTGTTTTATTCAGTTATTTGGCAATGTTGTTGATTGCCGTTTATTCAATTTCCTATCATTACTTTAATAAAAAATATGGTGGAGATAAATAACAGGATAAAAATATATCGCGCTGAATTTGATCTTACGCAGGAAGATTTAGCAAATAAAGTAGGAGTTACCCGGCAGACAATTATTGCTATGGAGCAAAATAAATACGTGCCGTCTTTAGAACTGGTTTTTAAAGTGGCTAAAGTTTTTAATCAGCCGATTGAAAATATCTTTAGTTATAAATAAAATTATAAATTTATGAAGAAAGAATATAATAAACAGCAGCTTAAATCATTAATTATTTATTTAATCAGTATCGGGATAATGTGTTTTGTTTTTACTTTCTTAGTCAGTGTAAATATAATCGGTTACAGTGTTAAGAATAAATGTCGGTTAGTGCAAGAGAAGTATAGTGGTGATTGCGTAGAGGCATTAATGAATTATTTAGAAGATGAAGATAATGGATTTACTAGTCGTAATTCAGCTATTTGGGCTTTGGGTCAGTTAGGTGATGAGCGAACTTTGCCAGTGCTGGAAAAATATTATGTTGGTTATAATGGCGAGAGATGTAATCGCAGTCAGGAGTTGTCGCAACTTGAATTAAAAAGAGCCATTGGTTATATGCAGGGTAGTCCTAATATAACTACATTTTTTTGGCGGTTTGGACAAGGGATTAATTAAATGATAAGACTAACATCGTCTCTTTCTAGGAGTCATAGAAAAGCGATGAGATTATGATGCTCGTTGTTTTTCTTTTTTTATGTTATAATAAAACTATGGAAAATAATACTCGCTTAAAAAGCACGCCCAAAGATGTTTTTTTACATCTTTTTAATATTCTGACTTTCTATATCAGCGTTATCGGCTTTATCAGGCTTTATGTTTTATATATCAGTGCTCTTTTTCCTGATCCATTAAATTATTATTTTACTTATATAGCTGATGGGGTTCGTTGGGCAACTTCAATGCTGGTTATTGCAGTACCGGTATATCTTTTAACTTCCTGGCTGATTGCTAAAGATTTTGCTCATAATCCAAAAATGAGAGAACTTTCCTTAAGAAAGTGGCTGCTCTATTTAACTCTTTTTATTTCGGCAGTTACCATTATTATAGATTTAATTATTTTTGTTAACAATTTTTTAAGCGGTGAATTAACTATTCAGTTCTTCTTGAAAATACTGGTGGTGCTGGTGGTAGCGGTGGTTGTTTTTTGGTATTATATCTGGGATTTAAGAAGAAAAAATCTTAAGTCTAAAATCCCCAAGATACTGGTTTGGATTGTTTCAGTTGTGGTTTTGGCCAGCATTATCATGGGCTTTTATATCATCGGTACACCGGCAGACCAGCGTGACAGAAGATTTGATGACCAGAGAGTAGAAAATCTTCAAATGCTGCAGGGCGAAATTGTCAACTTTTGGATACAAAAAGAATCGCTTCCTGAAAAACTCAATCAACTGGAAGACAGCATTTCCGGTTTTGCTGTGCCTGTTGACCCTAAGTCCGGCCAGCCTTATGAGTATAATGTTACTGATCCTCTTTCATTTGAACTATGCGCAACTTTCAACAGTTCAAGTCAGGATTTTAGCTCTCTGGCAAAGGGCACAAGACCCTTCTCGCCTTATGATTCATTTCAGCAGAACTGGGAGCATGAAGCAGGACAAACCTGTTTTACTAGAACCATTGATCCTGAACTGTATAAAGACAGCCAGAATGATACAGGGCTAAAGCCTTTGCTAGGGCGATAATAATTAAAACCGTTTTAATCAAAAAGATCGCTTAAAAAGGCGATTTTTTATTAAATATTGTAATCAATGTTAAAAGGTGATATAAATTATATTAAGCAATTATATAAATTAATAATTAATAAATAAAATATATGCAAAAAACTATTCAGAATCTAACCAAAGCGTTTATTGGCGAAAGTCAGGCCAGAAATCGCTATACCTTTTACGCTAAGATTGCTAAAAAAGAGGGCTTTGAACAAATTGCCGGTATTTTTTTAGAAACAGCAGAGCAGGAAAAAACCCATGCTAAAAGATTGTTTGAACATATTCAGGAATTAAAAGAAAAAATCGGTGATGAAAGCTTAGATGAAATAAAAGTTGAGGTAGCAGCACCGACAATTTATGATGACACGATTAAAAACTTAAAAGCTGCTATTGCCGGTGAGAATTATGAATACATCACTATGTATCCAGAATTTGCAAATATTGCAGATGAGGAAAATTTGCCAGAGATAGCGCAGAGACTAAGATCAATCGCCAAAGCAGAGGAGCATCATGAAGAAAGGTATAAAAAATTATTAAAAGAAGTGGAGAATAATTCAGTCTTTAAGAAGGAAAAGGAAACTGTGTGGGTGTGCCGAGAATGTGGCTATATCTATATTGGTAAGGAAGCACCAGAAAAATGTCCTTCTTGTGACCATCCGCAAAGTTATTACCAAGTTAAATGTGAAGAGTATTAACAAATAATTATATGACTCAACAACATCAAATTTATAAATGTGAAATTTGCGGTAATATTGTAGAAGTTCTGCATGCCGGCGTAGGAGAATTGGTTTGTTGCGGCCAACCCATGAAGTTGCAGGAAGAAAATACAGTTGACGCTGCTCAGGAAAAGCATGTGCCTGTTATTAAAAAAACAGAAAACAGCATCATTGTAACAGTTGGTTCTACAGAACATCCTATGGAAGAGGATCATTATATTGAATGGATTGAAATCAATGTTGACAGTAAGATCTGTAAAAAATATCTAAAACCAGGAGATAAACCAGAGGCAGAATTTTTCTTAACAGGAGAAAAAGTTCAAGCCAGGGAATATTGTAATCTCCATGGCTTGTGGAAGAGTTAGGGTAGTAATGTTTGTCTTCTGCTAAAGGTTAATTTCATGGCGTAAGCACCTTATCTTTTAAAATTTTATGCTATACTGATTATAGATAATATTAATAATTAAGAATTTTTAACATGAGCCCTTGGGGACAAACACCGCCTCCTCCGCCATCAGGCCCAGGAACTCCACCACCACCACCTCCTCCTCCAGGAACAGAACCGACTTATGAACCTAATCACAGTGAGATAATGGTGGCTTTGCAAAGAATAGAAGAGAGGTTAGAGAGAATTGAAAGATTGTTTCAAAAAGGTTAAATCAATCTTCCAATTTTGTTTTTAATATCCTATTTAAAATAGGAAATTATTTAGTTATCAGTAAAACTTAATTTCTAGCAGTTTTTTTACCGTGGAAGATTTATGTAGACAGGAATTTTAAACTTTATTTTGTATAAATCTCCTCTTCCCAAAAGTCAGAAATATGTTAAGATCATAAAATAATAACTAACTTAAAAAAAGAAAATTATGGACCAAGTAATTGACATAAACAAAAAAGCAGGAGAAATGAAAACAAAAAAGATTGTTTCCTACATTGTAATCGGGGTGATTGTTCTGATTATTCTTTTTGCTAGCTTCGGTACTGTGGGGGCCGGAGAAAGGGGAGTGTTATTGCAGTTTGGAGCAGTTCAGGATAGAGTTTTTGGAGAGGGACTATATATTAAGATACCTTTTGTGCAAAAGGTGGTAAAAGTGGATGTTAAGATCCAAAAGGATGAAGTTCCTGCCAGTGCCTCTTCTAAAGATTTACAGATCGTAACTTCTAAGATTGCCCTGAATTATCATCTGATGCCAGAATCAGTAAATAAGGTTTGGCAGGAACTGGGGCGGAATTATAACGCTCGGATTATTGCCCCTGCTATTCAGGAGGCAGTAAAAGCAACCACCGCTAAATTTACAGCCGAAGAACTTATTATCAAAAGAGAAGAAGTAAAAGAACAAGTTAAAACAAATCTTACGGAACGATTATTGGAACGTTTTATTACTATTGATGAATTCAATATTATTGCTTTTGATTTTTCTGCAGCGTTTAACGAAGCAATAGAAGCCAAAGTTACGGCAGAACAGTTAAAACTTAAAGCAGAAAGAGATTTGCAAAGAATAAAAATTGAAGCAGATCAAAAAGTTGCCGAAGCAGAAGGTAAAGCCAAAGCTATTCAGATTGAAGCGCAAGCTTTGCGTGCTAATCCTCAAGTGGTGGAACTTCGCTGGATAGAAAAATGGAACGGGCAAACTCCTACTTATTGGGGACAAGCAAGCCCTTTCATAGGATTAAATCAATAGTTTTTAAAAGTTTGGCTGAATGTTTAAGTTTAGATAGTTTTGTAGTATGCTAGGTTAAAATTAATTTTAATATTATTATATTTGACTTGATTATTTGATTCATGTTAAAATAACTTTGTTAGTACTTTGATTAACAGGTATATTTCTGTCATTTTTTTGATATAGGGCTTGTCCCGAACATGAGAGTCGGGATCAATTATTCATCAAATCAGAGGAGACAAAACAGTGAAAAGAGTATTTATTACCCTGACGGTCGTGGCATTGCTATTCATGGGCGTATCCATTGCAATGGCTGTGACCACGATCAATCCGTTGGGCGTTGTTGGCAATCAAGAGTTGAACGTGGTGAACGCGGCTTATCTGAACTTAGCCATATCACCATCGCCAACAAACGCAATCGCAAGCTGGACGGACGCGACAGTACCTGGAGCCGATTTTTCCGAGCGCGGTTTGAATGACAATCGATTCACATGGCGGAGCAATGTGGACGATACGCTTCATTCAGAAATTGCCGTGACTTTAGAAGGGACGACTGCGGTGATGAAATTACCTGACTGGGTCGGATTTTCTTCTTTTATTTCGTCTGAGACTAATAACGGCGTTTCGATTTCCCGCGCTTCACCCCTCTATAACGTGGTGAATGCGAGCTCTACGGTTACCTTCGTGATGACATCCAAATTTTCTTTTCGAGAGGTTGCGACGATCTTTAAATTCATTGCCGGATCCGATGGACTCGATTCCCCCTGCCTTTTATCCGCGACGCCAGCCATCATCAGTCGTGCCTCACCAAAGATCAGTGGAAGCAGCTTTAATAAGATGGCGACGATGTTTTCCAACACGGCGTGAGAGCTCTCCTGCCCCGGCTGTGGCCACTATAATGATTTGATTTTAAAAATGACTTCACATGTGGCTAAATTGGTGCCTGACAAATGACTTATGTTGGGCAATCTCCGGCTGTTTCCGCTTTTTACTCGTTCGAGCGGAAACAGCTTTTTTTATTTGTGATTTTGCAAAGAGTATTAAATAATGTTAAAATAACTTTGTGTGTTCTTTTTCATTTTGTTTACTTATTCACAACCCGGTATAGAACCCGGGTAGAAGCATAACTTTCACGGGAAGACCCAAGAGAGGAGAGTTATTCGCAGACGGGAAAGGTATCCGTAGGTAAAATTTATTTAGGTAAAACTTGCTGATGAAGTAAAGTTACAAAACCCAGTTTAAATCCGGAAAGGATTGTTATCATGAAAAGGTTTTCTTTAGTACCCGTGGCGCTGGTTGTGATGATTTTTACCGGCGCTCTATCGTTTGGTAACGCAGATGTTACCATGGCGACTTCGCAGGCGGCCTTTGTCCCGATAGGACAGGAGATAGGCCAAGTAGTGGTTCAAGACGCGAATTATGAACGGTTTGAAACGGCGGTGATGGATCTCAAATTTACATCATCGGCGTCCTTTTTTTCTTCGATTGACACTCCGTGGCGGAATACTCTCGGCGATTTCTCCTGGCGAAGTTGGAATGATATCAATCAGCTCACAAGTACGGTCGTTGGTGAAGTTGATCTGACATTCTATCCGGAAATTGGCGGAAGTTTTGAAGGGACGACTGCGGTGATGAAACTACCGGTCGGATTTTTCTTTTCCTCTATACTCGATATGGACGGCTCCGGATCTCGCGCCTCACCTGATTTCACCGTGGTGAATATGAGCGCCTTTTCATTATCAGCAGATACCGAACGGTCATCGCCAGCAGCGGTCACGCGGTTTAGTCTGGATCATTACCGCGCCGTCGTCAGTTTTCGCAGCACAGCGTAAGGACTTCATCCAAAGCGCTGTAGCCACAGTATGTGTGGTTTAGAATTGGGATTTCAGCTCTTGTTCATCGCCAGAGTTGATTTTCTCCTTGCCGTTTCCGGTTTATTGCGGAAACGGCTTTTTTTATTTAGTAATTTTCTAAGACATTTAAATTATGTTAAAATGAGAATATCAAAGAGACTCAATTCAATGATTTATTTATGATGAAAAGATATTTTTTTCTTATAGCTTTGGCAGTTGGTTTATTATTTAGTACCACTGTTTTAGCGCAGGAAAAAATTGATAATTTTGAAACCACTATTCAGTTAAATCAAGATAGCAGTTTAGTAATAGAAGAAAAAATAACTTATGATTTTGGTCAAGCTTTAAGACACGGCATTTATCGCGATATTATCATTAAATATAAGGCACGGGGAGGTAATTATAATTTAAGAGTTTCTGATATCAAGGTAGTGGATGAAAATGATCAACCTTATAATTTTGAAGTTTCTTATCCTAATAAATATGTGCGGATTAAAATTGGCGATGCTGATAAAGAAATCAGCGGCAGAAAAATTTATAAAATCCGCTATAAAATCCAACGAGCGATAAATTATTTTAATGATTATGATGAGCTCTACTGGAATGCCACTGGCAATGAATGGTCAGTAGCTATTAATAAGGCAAAAACTTTAGTTTTTTTACCGCAAGAAATAAAGGCAAGCCAGCTGCAAAAAGCATGTTTTACAGGTTCTTATGGAGAAACAAAAGAATGTTCAGGTAATCAAGCTATGGGCGATAGTGATCATCTGGTTAAAACATTGGTTTTTGAGGAAAATAACCTTGAGCCGCAAAACGGTTTAACTATTGTGGTTGGTCTGCCTAAAGGAATAATTAACGAGCCAAATTTTTGGCAGTCAGCTTGGGAAACATTTAAGGATAATTTAATTTTACTTTTACCCCTTATCATTTTGATATTTTTCTTAAGATGGTGGTATAAATATGGCCGTGATCCTCAAGGTCGGGGTACAATTGTCGCCGAGTTTGAGGCGCCGGATAATCTCACTGCTGCTGAAGTTGGCACAATTATTGATGAACATGCCCAATATAAAGATCTTTCCGCAGAAATCATTAGTTTGGCGGTTAGAGGTTATTTAAAGATTACTCGTCTTAAAGAAGGGAAATTATTTAAGAAGACTGATTATTCTTTAGAACAGTTAAAATCAGCTGATGATCTGGAAAATAAATTTGATAAAGAACTTATGCAAAGTTTTTTTAGCGGCGGTAAAGAGGTTAAACTTTCCAGTTTAAAAAATAAGCTTTCTAAAAAGTTAAAGGAGATTGTTAAACTGATTTACGAAACAGTAACCAACAAAGGTTATTTTGTAAAAAGTCCAGCCAAAGTCAGAACTAAATATATTATTATCAGTGTTATATTTTTCTTTTTAGCTTTTTGGCTTGGCGGAGTTTTCTTCGGTACTTTAGGTGTAGTTAGTTTTATTATTTGTGGAATAATAATTTTGATTTTTAGTTTCCTGATGCCAGCTCGTACCAAAAAAGGGGTTTTAGCCAGAGAACATATTTTAGGTTTAAAAAATTATTTACAAGTTGCAGAAAAGGATCGTTTAAAATTTCATAATGCACCGGCAAAAAATCCTGCTCATTTTGAAAAATTATTGCCTTATGCCATGGTTTTGGGAGTGGAAAAAGAATGGGCTAAGCAGTTTGAAGATATTTATAAACAAAACCCCAGTTGGTATAATGATTCTACTTTAACTCATTTTACAGCTCTTGCCTTTGTTAATAATTTGCACTCATTTCAGTCGCAGGCACAAAGTACGATGTCGTATGCACATTCTGCTTCTGCTTCCGGCAGCGGTTTTTCGGGTGGGGGATTTTCTGGCGGCGGTTTTGGCGGTGGCGGTGGCGGAAGCTGGTAAGGTGTAAGTTTTTCTGGTGTTTTTATAGCTATTTGCTATAATATAAAGGATTTTGGAGATATCCACATCTCCCTTAAAATTAATTAATTAAATAATTTAATTCTATGGCTAAGATGACTAAGTCTCAACTTTTAGAAAAATTAGCTACAGCTTCTGGAATGAGCAAAAAAGAAGTAGGTAGTTTTCTTGAACTTTTGACTGAAACTGCTTACAGCGAGGTAAAGTCCAGCGGAGAATTTACTGTGCCTGGCATAGGCAAATTGGTCAAAAAACACCGTAATGCCAGACAAGGACGCAATCCAGCTACTGGCGAAACCATTCAAATTCCTGCTAAAACTGTAGTTAAATTTAGGGTTGCCAAAGCAGCCAAAGATTCAATTTTATAGTTTAGCGCTTTATTAAGCACTGATTAACCCAGCCAAGTCTGACTTGGCTGGGTTATGTTTTATTTACCTTTTTTGTTATAAATTATATTATTAATATATATGAAAATTCGTAAGCCCGTAGTGGCTGGCCAATTCTATCCTGCTGGTCCCGCTGAACTTGAAAGGGTGGTTACTAACCATCTGTCTCCTGTTTCTGATTTTAGGTATCAACTTAAAGCATTAGTTGTTCCTCATGCTGGTTATCTTTATTCTGGTTCAGTAGCTGGCCAGGCCTTTGGTTTTTTACAGGGTAAACATTTTCAAAAAATAATTTTAATGGGGCCAAGTCACACCACTTTTTTTAAAGGCATAGCTTTAGATGAAGCGGCTTTTTATCAAACTCCCTTGGGCGAAGTTTCTGTTTCAGCAGATGTTAAAAATTTGCTTAAGGAAAAAGGTTTTTCAGCCCTGCCAGAAGCATTTATTCAAGAACATGCATTGGAAGTAGAACTGCCGTTTTTACAAAAGACTTTAAAAGATTTTGAAATTATTCCTTTGCTTTGCGGTAGCCAGAATTCTCTTAGTGAAATCAAAGAGTTTGCCCAAGTTCTAAAAAAATATATAAACGGGCAAACTTTAATAGTGGCCAGTGTTGATTTTACGCATTATGGACCTGCTTACGGTTTTGTTCCTTTTACTGATAACATTGCCGAGAATTTAAAAAAATTGGATGAGCCGGTCATAGAACATCTGTTGCATTTTGCCACTGATAAACTTTATGATTATTTACAAAGTAAAGCAGTCACTAACGATGGCCAGATAGTTTTAACATTGCTTTCGGAAATTCTTAAAGGAGAGAATTGTCAGGCCAAAGTAACAGCTAGGCAAAGTTCTGGTGAGCTGACTGGCGATTATACTAATTCAGTCAGTTATGTTAGCATGGTTTTTTGGCAGCAAAGCAAAGATAGATCAGCACAATCAAATTATTATTCCGCAGAAGAAAAAGAGTATCTTTTAGAACTTGCTCAGCTTACTTTAAAAACATATTTACAAGAACATAAGGTTATTTCTATTGACTCTAAAAAAGTGCCGGAAAGGTTGAGAGAAAAGTGGGGAGTCTTTGTAACTTTAACCAAGGATAAAAAACTTAGAGGTTGTATTGGCAATATTTTGCCTGGCAAACCGATTTATCAGGCGGTAATGGAAAATGTACTCAATGCTGCTATAGACGATCCTCGTTTTAATCCTGTAACTCTTGAAGAAATTGATGATCTGGTTATTGAAATCTCTATTCTTACTTTACCCAAGGAACTTAAAGTCAGAAATCATCAGGAATATTTAGTAAAACTTAAAGCAGAAGTTGACGGCGTAATTATCAAACAGGGTAATCATACTGCTACTTATCTACCGCAAGTATGGGAGGAATTAAAAAAACCTACAGAGTTTTTAGGCAGTTTGTGTTTTAAGGCAGGACTTAGTAATGATTGTTGGATGGATACCAATACTCAATTATTAACTTATCAGGCAGAAGTTTTTAAAGAGAAAGAATAAGCAAAAGTTAAGGCACTATTATTCTTAATTTGTGGGGAATAATTTCTACTTCAGCTCTATCAATTTTAATCGGCTCTCCGTCAATTTGTGCATGTTCTCTTTTTCTGTTGTTATCTTCTACAATTATTTTTTTTCCTTTAACTTTGAATAAAAAAGGGTATCTTTTTTTACCCAACAGTAAGGATAAAATGGTAATTAGTAATCCTGTTTTAGTGGCGTTTTTGAAAATCAAGACTTCTAACAGTCCATCAGCAAAATTAATTGGCGTTAAAGGTTTAATCCTAAAAAAACTAAGGGCATTGGCAATAATCATAGTATTGCCAGAAATTTTATATTTTTTATTATCAATCGTGAATTTAAAGACAGTTTTGTATTTTTTTGACTGTTTTAAAAACATCCAAAGATAAGAAAGAAAGCCAAAACGAACCTTTAATCCTCGTTTAGTTTCTTTGATGATTTTTGAACCATGTCCAAGACTTAAGCTGACCAGATAATATAGTTGATTATTTAATAAAGCTACATCAATAATTTTTTCCTTGCCTAAACAAGCAATTTTAATAGCACGGGTTAAATTGGTGGGAATACCCAAATTACAAGCTAAAATATTAGCAGAACCTGCTGGTATAATAGCTATAGGTAAATCTATCTGATTTTTAAGCAGGAAATTCGCAATATCTCTAATAGTGCCGTCACCTCCAATAATGATAATTCGGTAATAAAAAGAAAAATCAACAGCAGTTAATTGCTCAGCTGAATTTGGGCTTGTTTTTAGCCAGTCATAAATTGTGTGCGGCAAGAATTTATTAAAATATTTCAAAAAAGTTTTTTTATTTAAGTCGCAGAATACTCCAGCCTTTTAAGGCTGGAGATGAATGTGACACCTTTTGCGAGCGAAGCGAGCAATATGGTAGGATAGGGTCATGAAGAAAACCACCTTTAATGCTACCTA
>Ga0180007_10006612_pt1 | contig 11273 bp, 22 predicted proteins | sample MM_PC_MetaG_FD_121122 | JGI IMG/M metagenome (GOLD analysis project Ga0180007, IMG submission 121122) | Groundwater microbial communities from the Aspo Hard Rock Laboratory (HRL) deep subsurface site, Sweden - MM_PC_MetaG | ecosystem: Environmental > Aquatic > Deep subsurface > Groundwater...
AATATATCACCATGACAAGGCAAAGGTTTACAATGGCAACCTAAAACTTTTCCTTTCAATGATGGTATATCATCCATAAGGTAAGATTGGTCTTTTATCCATTTTTCATACATTACAATTACTTGTTCTCTTGTGCCGTCTTTACCAATCCTAAATGGATTTCCCCATTGGGAACCACGACCTATATATTCATCATATCTATCCACATTCTTTATATTGACCACTGTTGTTGTTTTCATAATATAAATCCTATTTCCTTTTTATCCACTTCAATTATATAGGCAATTTCCTTCATATCCCATAATGTCATGGATCCCTTCTTCTTATAATCTGAGCATTTTTCTATAGGATCAGAGCTGTTTAGATTCTTATCAAATTCATAACATCTAGCAAATATACTGCCAAATTTACTTATGGATGCTCTTAGCTCTGAACAATCACAACACAATCCAAACTTTTTAGTGTCAAAATCTACTGGTGGACTGCCATACTCCGTATCGGACCCTATATTTCTTGCTCCCAAATCAACCTCTCTACCAATTCTATCGCGTTCATTCTTTTCTAAAAAATCCCATCTCATAATATTATCCCTTTCATAAGTTTCAATATAACTCCATTAGTTTTCTTTCCACATTAGTAAAATCTTCCAAAAAACTCCTAAACCCATTGGTCTTAAAGAACTTATGAATATTTTCAGGTTTAGGTAATGTATATGTTTCATACCTTTTTCTTATATTACTCCTTATAGGTGTTGGTATATATTTGAAATCCATTAGTATTCTATTACGTTTAAAGTTTTCCTCCAGTCCATTATCCTTCAACCACTTCTCCCAACCATACTCCATGGTTTTTACTAGAGCAGCAGGACCATATCCTGGTTTCCTCTTACCTTCAGTTTCAGGTGTTTGTCCCCAATCAGATGGTGTTTTGATATTGAATATATCATCCTTTGACTGACCAAGCAAACTTTTCTCTATAACAAACATTTCTGTATCCTCGCACTCTACATATCTTTGTTTAGAAGGGTTATAGAGTTTTACATTCTCCGAGCATAACTGTAGGAAGTCCTCATCATTGGATATTATGAATTTTTCATTTTCTATAACATCCATACATAGAACTGCTATTACATCATCGGCTTCGCATTTTTGTGATTGTATAACTTTGAATGGTAGGAACTCTTTTAATTCAAGAGCATAACCTTGTAACATGGAAAATAATTGTTCCCAATTAATATCTGATTGCTTATCCCTTTGTTTCTTTCTTGATTCTTTGTAACGTGGAAAGTATACTGAACGCCAACTTTTTCTATCATCAACAGCTAACACCACCTCTCTAACATCTTTAACCTTATACATCGCCTCATATATGGAATTCAACACCATATACTTCCATAACTGAAAATCCGGTTTGAGTGTTGATATACCCACATCTTTGACGAATATGGTTCTAAAACTCAAATTATGAAAATCAAATAGTAACGTAGACATTTTAGTAGATATCTCCTTTCTTATATAAAGATATCCTTATTATATATCATATAGTTGGGTTTGTAAACTTATTTATTTTCTTCTACCTTTGTAGTTTCGGGCCTAATACCAGCAAATGATTTGGTCCACAAACGATAAAATTTTGTTTGCCTTTCTTTTAACTCCTCTTTCTTACGTTTCTCTAACTCTTTCTTATCATTTATTAAATCATCAAACATTAAAATACTTACCTCTATATACTACATTCCATATAGGATCTCCACTTTCAAAATACTCAATAATATAGTTTTTGGTTTTTTCAATATCGAAAGGTCTGCAAGAAAATACATCAGAAAATGCAAATCCTCTATTTGGGTATGTATGTATTGATATATGACTTTCTGCTATAACCACATAACCTGTTATACCACAATCTTCATCAGCTGTATCAACATAACGGAACACATGAGGTTGTGTTATTCTTTTCATGCCTATAAGGTCGGGTAAATTATATAAAAATTGATAACAACTATTTAAATCGTCTAATGTTATGCGGTTACAATCTTTAAGGTCCAAAGTCAAATGTGGACCATAGTGCTTATCTTCCTTCATCACAACCTCCGTATTACGTTTTGCACGTATTTTTATTTAACCTTTCTAGTCCATACCTCTCCGTTTGGATTTTTGTAGGCCATCCAAAAAGGCCTTTGGTATTTGGTTTTCTGCATATAAGCTTGTCCAGGTGTCCCACTTTTCAAACGCAATCTCTTTCTACCAAAATTCATATTGGTATAAAACTCATCATGAGATACATTGAATACAGGGTGTCCCAACTTCTCACCATCTGCAAACACATCAGGCACATCTGTAGAGACCTTACCTGGATCACCTGTTATAGCTACATCTGCTGCTGCTTGTGATTGATGAGCATCAACATTGTTTACTCCACTTATCTCACCCATTAGTTATTCCTCCTCTCCTTGAACTCCTTTTGTTTTTGTTATTTTCACTTGGATTTTTTCAGTAATTTTTTCTACAGTATTCTCATCAGAAGGATGTATATTGCCTTTCAAATAAACTTCAGCCATCTTTTTTGCTTCCTTTTCATCATCTAGATATACTAATAATTTGCCTTTTGCTTGAATTGTGTATTCTATTTCATAGTGATCAAATAGGTCTTTATTTTCCACTTTCCTTTCACTCATCAAGTGTCTTTCAATCCTCTCTTGTATGTTCATCGGTTATTTCCTCCATTGGTTACTCATTATTTCTCTGTATATTTCTCAATCTTTATAATACCATTTCTTTTAAATAACCTTTTATTTAACTCGGCTGTTCCTGATACACCCTTATAAGAACCATCTTTATTCAATACTACCATATCTTTTAATAAAAATCTTTCTTTGTCTCCGCCTTTAATAGACAGAGTACCTTTATATTTAGAATTCTTTTTGGTGGTTATTATAACTACTTTATTCTTAAATTTTTCAAAATCTATTTCTTCATTAACCAAATACTTGTCAATCTTCTCTTGTATGTTCATCGGTTATTTCCTCCATAAGTAATTGTCTTTCTTCTTTATTTATATCTTCCTTAAATAATAATTTTTTTATGGCTCGTTTCAATAAATTGTCCTTCTTCTCTGCCTTTTCTATATCTCCTTTTGATGGCCATATAAAGATTACAGCTGATTGGTTCTGGTCATATTCAAAAACTTTCTTAATCCTTTTGTAATAAACACGAAGATTAGCATTCATCCTTAAATAATAATTTAGGGATAGGGGTTTCATACCCTTGCCAGCCATCTTTTCAGCATAAACATTAAAGTCCTTGTTGTTAGGTATTACTTCTTCCTCATGAAGGAGCTTATCCAATAAAAATGCTACCACTATATCTCCGAACTGATCAGGAGTAACATTCACCTTAGACATTGAATTTTTCCTTTATTAATAATGGTGTTACCACTTTAAAATACTCCTTCATATCATAAAAAACTAAGGGTGGTAAGTTTTTTCCCTTTGAAAATAATAAACGTATACTTGGTAAGTTCAATCCTGGCCAATAATAATCTAATCCGACTATGGGTTGATTACCTTTTTTTCTGTATATAAGCATTGGATCCTTACTTGCCCTCCTAGCATCATTGACACATTGGCTCCAGAACTGTTCAATAGGGAAACCTTTAATGTTTTTAAAATGCTGCCAAAATGAGGTTCTAGGATACCCAGTTTTTAGCTCTATTGAGTAGATGTTTGTTAAAAATTCAGCTTCTGGTGTCAGTGCTCTTATATCACCTGACAAATCGGCATTTAGTTCATCTATGGTTGCCAATCCCCCTGATGCAGGCATTCTCCAGTATTGATATGGCTTTTCCTTACCTGTTAACCACTTACTAAGAAACTTGCATACATCCCTCTCAAAGGATGAACCGATTTTTTTACTATTCATAGCGGCCTCTCAAATAAACTTATTAGGAAATCTTTCTCTTTTTCATTATTTTGTGGAACATAATAAGTAGATATATCAATATATTTACCTTCAATATCATAGCTTCTAAATTTTCCATTATTTAATGTTTTCAAATTCTGAAAATGATATCCTCTTTCCTCAGAAGATGAATAATAAAAATTCTCATCATATATCACTCTACTATCAGGAAATAAATCAAATTCATCATAAAAAAACTTATCCCTAATCCCCCTACCAGCATATATACCTCCTCTTCTATATGTATATACATTGATATTATTAGGTACATAATTTCTTATAAAGTCTCTCGTTGAGCTATTACAGACTATTATTGATACAGTTTCCTTTGTTATATAATAATGTTCAATAGCTGCTTTTATTAATCTTAATGTTTTTCCACTTCTTCTTGGTGCTATCTCTAAATACAAATTATTACTCCTTTGTTATATATTAACCTTATTACTTTATTTCTTCTATAGGATATAAACCTTCTAAAGCTAAATGAAGGAACCCCCTCAAATGATATGTAGATTTACCATTTCACCTGATGGTAATTTATAAAATGTTTGTTTATTGGAATTATTTATATAGTCTTTGAATTTCATGTACTATCCTTTTATTTATGGTGGAGTCGTCCGGGCACTGCCCCCGGAGTCTTGCCGGAATCCATTATAACTTATATACATTCATTTATATGGATTAATTTTCTGTATAATAACATACCATATATAGTTATATACTATAGTATTATAATCTTAATTATAATAGCTAATACTAACCATTATAAAGCACCCTGTTTAGTCCACGCCCCTTTTATACGTCCAGGAAACATATGGAGAGACGGCAAGGCCTTAAGCGGCCATTGCGTAATTATATGAATCTGCAATTACTTTAAGTTTCTAAACCTTTTAAGGTGTTGATTAGAATTTCACCAAATGCAGTTATAACCTATCACCGTCAATCGAATCTATTTTCGACCCCATAATTTTCTTTCTATTTTTCTTTTGCCTTACCTTTTGGTAATTGCTTGGTGAATTGAACTGCTTTCACACCTGCTTTGATTTCCTTCTTGCTTTTTTCCTTACCTCTCCACATAGGAGAACCATATTTAGAATCTTTAATACTGGCACAAAACCCCTTTGCCTGCTCACCCATTCTACTTTCCATTCTTTTTACACAGGCATCAAAGAATCCATGAGCATCTGATTTCTTGCCCAAAGTCTTTTCAAACTTCTCAATGGATTTCATGGTCCACCCTTTAGCAGCAATAGGAGCTTCATTTATAATAGATTCCATCAAATCATCTATATTCATTCTAACAGCCTGTGCACCCATAGTACCCAACGCACCATGGTCAGGACTATCACCCTTTTCCTTATTCTTTTTCCATTTATAATACCTTTTAGCATACTCCTTCTTATTCTTATTCTTGATGTGTCTAATATAAGAATCTACTCCCTCTGCTTCATTCAAATACTCATCAATCATTACCTTTTCAAAAAATTTCATAATTCTATACCTCTCTCATTATATAATATCCATCTAAACATGTAAATTATATATATTATTTATACTAAATTTGTATAAATCAGCATAAAAAACCCTCCACATTATAAATAATTTATGGAGGGTTTTTATAAGCCACAAAGGTATGTTATTTCACTTTTATTACTTTCTTTTCACTCTTTGGATTTTTCAAAGTTAGATATAATATACCATCCCTTATTTCAGCTTCAGTCTCTTGGGACTGACCAATGGTAAGTCTTTTAAATATCTCCTTTGTACCGGCATGGGATTTGTTTTTAGTTTCCCTCCTTCCTGAAATTGTCAAAATACCATTTAGCAAACTTACTTCTAGGTTTTCCTTATTGAATCCAGGTACCTCAAACTCGTAAATGGCATTTCCATCATCATCCTCATACTTTGCGTCCCCAAAAAATGTATCCATACCTTCCCACAAGCTTGACCAAGTATTACTGAAAATGTCTTTATTCAAAACATCTCTTGGTCTATACTTTTCTAACATATGCCTCATTTACTTTTGTTACCTCCTTTTAAGTTCTTATATAGCCAAGGTTACGACTACCTGTTTACACAAAGCTAATGTCACTTTTAACCCTGTTAGGTTGCCATATCTTCGTTGTTATACACTTTGGCTTCATAAGTCGAATCCTTAACCTGTTTATAGCAATGTAGAGTGCATCATGACCCCTAAACCTAATATCACATTTTTTGATCTGTGCGAACCATATGCCATTTTCTTTTAACTTCCCGAACATAGATTTCATTTACCCTTACTGCTTCCTTTTATTCAAATTCTCGCAGGACCGAAGTTACCCTCCGGGGCATCCTCTTCTTCCATTGCTGTATCAATTCTTTGGATGTTTTTAGCAAGACGATTGAGTTCTGGGTCCGATTTGACATCATTTGGTAATTCGTCCCAGGCATCTAGCAACTGGCCGATTAATGGCATTACGTTACGAGATTGTTCTTCCCTGATGTGTTCTCTATCTTGTACAATTTTGTAGTCCATTTCATTCCTTTTATTCAAGTTTAAATAAATTATCCACAAAATCTGGAAATAACTCCACACTATTATAATGAACATTTATCATATCTAAGATTAAATTAAGGGTTTGTTTATCAGCAATTTCAAAATGATATATTTCTAAGAGTACATTAATTTCTTTCTTAAATTCATCACAATATGTCCTTTCACGTTGGCCTTCAGGTATAAGTTTAATGCAATAATTATTATCTTCAAACCCAACTTTCATATAATATAATCACCATATTCCTTTTTGTCAAGGTTTATAGACTCTCTAATTTTTTAAGAAGGTCAGCATCACTTAATTCCTCTTCACCGTCAAGGTCAAATGGAACTTCTTCCTTAGTTACTTCTGGTTCCTCTTTTGCTGTTGAAGAAAAGCTTGTTGGTACATCATCTTCCTTTAGTTCCTTTTCTATACCCTTTGCCTTCTTCCACTCTGCTGATACAAGGTCCCATAACATATGCTGTTTTAGTGTAGCTATAACTTCCTCCTCATCTTTTTCCATATTTTCGATATACTCATCCAAATCTATAGTGGTTTTCATAATTTCACTAATCTCTTTATCTGTAGCAGCTATAGGATGAGACTTTCTAGAGAATTCAGAGAGGTTATAATCAGGCCATACTTTATTATTCTGATCCTTTTTAGTGGCGTTTACCTTCAATATAAAATTAAATCCATCTTTGCCTGGATCAAATACCAACGGACCCAATCCATTCTTAGTATCTGTAATTTGTTCCTTAATTTTTACTTCTACCTTTCCAGGGAATTCATATACTCTAACCTTACCATTAACTTTCTCTTCCTCACTGGCTGCTTCTGCATCTCTTGGGTCATCAATAACAAACCAATTGCTGGCAAATTTCTCCTTCCTTTTAAAATTATACGCTAATGATTTATCTGCTTTTGTACCAGTGTACAATTTATTTGTTACTGAACAAAATGGGCAGTAGTTATCAAAATTATAGGTTTTTTGACACAAGAAAAAGGTCCAATTCTCTCCCGTCTGAAACATATGATAAAGATAATTCTTATAAAATTGTCCTTTTGGGTCAGTTAAGAATCTACCTACATATACCTTTGCAACATCCACGGTTCCTTTATCGGGATTTTTCCACGCCAGTTCTGACCGTTTTTTGTATCCTCCTTGTGGTTTTTCCTTTTCATTCTTTTTTTGTTCAACGAATTTGTTAAACAGGTCACCATCAATCCATTTACTCATTCTTGTTTTCCTCCTTTTCTATATATTCTTTAAGTATTCTATTGACTGCGTAATTTAGCAATATTTTTATTTCTTCATCCGTGAACTCGCAATCCAGATCACAATATTCATCATCTCTATCTTTAATTTCTAAAATTTCCATAATGACCCCTTATTCTTTTGGCATCGTTAAATAATCAGTATAATTTTCTCTAGGATCTTCCAAATTATTTACTTTCAAAAATTTTGTAATTAATTCAACAATTGGTGCTGCATCATCCGCACTACTCATTACTGTTTTTTCTTTTCTTGTAGTTAACCAAGCACAAAACCCAAATATAGATTCACTACCTGTTAATATTTCCATAATTTACCTCCTTAAACACAATTATAACCTAATTGATTATAATTGTAAACAGACTATTTTACCATATCTCTTATTTCTTTATCTTTATCAAAAAAAGATGTAGTGTAGGTTGACCCAGAACTTCTACTTGAAGACCATGTATCATAAGCAGTATTATATTTTACACCGGAATCTCTGACACCATCACCTGATGCTTTATATACCAATGTATTACCAACACATATACCTATGCCTTCTACAGCCGTTTCCAACACATCTTGATTAGCACCCATGAACACAAAAGTCCATTTACCTGTTTTTTGTAATTCCTCTATTCTACCTTTCAGTACCAACCTTCCTTTTTCACCTTTATGTTCCTTTGAATCATTTTCTTGTCCATCAGTAATAATAACAACAAGGGCAGCATGATTTCCCTCTTTGGGTATATTATTTTCAATTCTTCCTATAGCAAGTGCAATAGCATCATATAATGCAGTCATTCCACCTACCCAATACTTCTCCAATTCATTAACTTCATTGATATCTTTATTGGAACATACTTCCTTTACATTACCATCAAACTCAATAATAGTAACATAATTATCCTGTTCTTTGGAATCCTTTTTAATCTGTTGCAATTGTTCATTGAAATTTAATCTTGATTGTTCTGCAATCATTGACATTGATCCACTATGATCCATAACAAATGCTATATGATTTGTGGGTTTATCAACATTCTCCTTTTTTGTTTCTCCTTCTCCTTCTATTTTTACTACTAAATCATCAAATCCTGCCATTTTACAATTCCTCCTTAAATAATTTCATCATCTTCTGATATTCTTGCCTTCATTTTCCTTTCAAAATTTCACGAGGGACAGGACTATCATTATTGACCCGTTGAAATTTATGATTCCAAATCCTACCCCAACCCTTTCGGATCATAGTTACAATCTCTCCAGGTTGTGCTGATAGCAACTCGCGTGCCTCATTTTTTGTTACATCAATTATTGCCCTTTTGTGTATATCTAATTTACTCAACGGTTGGCATTCTATCATTTTGTGTTTGCGTAACTCAACATTGTGATCCACTAATGCGATGATCGGCAGCATAAGCCATCCACCACCATCAGACCGGGGAATAAATTCCAAATCTCCAGTGACTATTTCCTCGGATAGAATTTTCTCTTTATTGCCTTTGACACGTTTTACATCAATACAACGGTACATTAACCTCACCATCATCTTTTATAAGTTCTCGCAGGGCCAGGGTCTGTCAACCATAAATTCGCCTAAAAGCACGAACTGACTATTTAGACCCTGCGAGTTTGTTAGCGGGGAGAGTTTTTTTGCAACCCACACTCCCCTGCTGGTACTTCCATTTTCAGTCGGTTATATTTTGTAACCAGCTCACTACCTTCTACCATTTCCTTTAGTTTTATTAAGCACTCTCTATACTGGTCTACAATGTAGGGTATCAGTGCTCTATCCTCATCCGTTAGTCTAAGATACCCTTTGTTTATCATATATACAACAAAATACTTATCCACTTTATTTTGTAAATAGTGGTCAACTACTTTACTCCTTCCTCCTTCTCTCAAAGAGCAATAACCTCGTAAATCTAATATATCATCCTCATATTTTGATATCCAATTCTTCACGAATTCTATAGACCCTTTTAAATCATCCTTATCTATTTCCATTTCCCTTTTATGGTTCTTATCCTTTGTTTTGTATAGGTTCATAACCCTTTGGTCAAAGAATTGTATATATGTAAAAGACTTTAATAATTCAAACCCACATTCAAAGTAATTATAAGGGTTTACATTCATCCATTTAGTATTGAAAAAATTCGTGGCTAAAATCAGGGCCTCCCTATTCTTTTTTGGCATCTTCTTATTAAGGTGGGCTTCAAAATCCTTGGGAATCCTAAATCCCCTATTAGATGCACTGGATTGGGCTCTTCTAAACTCTATATAAATATCAATGGGTTCGTACATAATTTTGCCTTATCTAAAGCTATTTTTGACCAATCTTTATGTAATTCTTCTCTCTTATTATCGTATTCCTCTTCAAAAGCTTTTATATGAGGTAGGAATTCCATATATACTTCATTGCAACTTTTACAATATTTCAAATCAGGGTAATCACTAATACCATAATATAATTTACCGCACTCTTTACAGAAATGCCTTTTACAAACCCCACATTCCATTACAGGTTTAACACCACACCACCCTACATCATCATTAGAATTAAATCCACAAAAGTCACAAGTATATATGGTTTCCTCTTTTTCTATGGTTTTAGTTCTTTTAACTATCATCTTCCTCTGTATACTCTAATGTTACTCTAAGTTTACCTTCCCACTCTTCTTCTGGAATCATATCCTCAAGAGCCTCATTTATATCTCCTTGTAAATCAGCTGAGCTTTCAAACCCTTTATAGTTTATAACATGCTTATTAATAGCATGTTCATCAGTTTCATTTTCAGGATCATCACATCCATATATATCCTCATATTCTGTAATACATTCTACGATTTCTTCAAAACAGTCAGCATAAGTGGTACAACGACCACTACTTTTAAATAGTTCCAAAGCCAAATGTGCATATTCTTCTATAATCATCAATTTATCCTCCTCCTTTTATTATCTTTTTATCATTATAACTCAATTAATATAAAATGTAAATATTATTCCGGTAACTTTTTGTTTAAGAACCTTAAATATGTATTAACATATTTTTTTAGATTATCATTTTCTTCCCACCATAATTGTTTTTTCAATACACTATAATCTCTATTGAATACCTTGGACCTCAAGTCTATATTACTTGCTAATGTTTCAATTCTTTCTATTATCTGTTCATCGCTATCACATTTTATACTCATACCATTATAGGGGGAAACATTACTATAGACACCTGGTATTCCACAAGCAGTAAATTCTAACGCTTTAATGCAGCTCTTACAGTCATTGAATATACCTTTCTGTAATGGTGCTATACCTATATCAGGATTTAATCTCTTTAAGTATCGTGGATATTCAAACGTGTTCTTCCATGTATGAAATTCAATTTTATGTTTTATATCTTCCATCTCTATAGGCATCGCTCCCATAAATATCCACTTATATTTGTCAATAGTCTTTCTAATAAAGTTCATCAATTCATTACCGAAATCTCCACCATCAGGAGCACTCTTCATAGACGGATGCTTAAAATGGTTCTGGCTCCCT
>Ga0180007_10006614_pt1 | contig 11272 bp, 17 predicted proteins | sample MM_PC_MetaG_FD_121122 | JGI IMG/M metagenome (GOLD analysis project Ga0180007, IMG submission 121122) | Groundwater microbial communities from the Aspo Hard Rock Laboratory (HRL) deep subsurface site, Sweden - MM_PC_MetaG | ecosystem: Environmental > Aquatic > Deep subsurface > Groundwater...
CTTTTACAATCGCCTTTGCAACACTTCAATTATGGCTATCAACTATTGCTGAAGCATTTGCCGCAATCATGTGGTTTATATTATTGTTTCAGCCCAGAGGGCATACTTAAAAAGAGGGGGGTATGGAAGTAATCGAGAAGACCATAGAGTATACGTCATCTGAGAAGTTTTACTTTTATGGTCTAGGAGATATACATAAAGGCGTAATTCACTGTGACGAGGGGTTATTAGATGAAAAGGTAAATGAGATTAGAAGGGAACGCAATGCTTTATGGTTAGGGATGGGCGATTATGGGGATTGCATTACACCGTCTGATTTTAAGCGATGGGATGGTAGAATACTTGCTTCTTGGATGAAGAACCATGAGGACAACATTGGGGCTACCCAATGTGATTCGATTAACGAACAGTTATCCCCGATTTGGAATAAATGCCTGGGTTTGATTGAAGGGAACCATGAAGAATCTATCCGCAAATACAATCATTATAATTTACTTGCGGAACTCTTTAAGAAAACCAATAAGAAGTATGAAGTCAAATATGCTGGCGTGAGCTGTTTTGTCAGGTTAAACTTCAAGCGCAAGAACAGCAATGAATCTCACGATTATATCATTCATGCTAGGCACGGAGAGGGGTCGGCAAGAACATCAGGAGCTAGGGCGTTATCTGTTTTAAGGCTATCACAATCAATGGTAAACGCTCATATAATTCTGATGGGGCATTTACATGGTCAGGAATCACCAGATATTCCACAAAGATTAATACTCCGTAATGGTAAGATAAAATCCTTTGAGACTATAGCTACTATGACTGGTTCCTGGATTAGGGCTTATATGCAAGGAGTCCCTCCGTGTTATCTTGAAAGGTGGGGAAGCCCGCCATCCACATTAGGGTGCCCTAGGATAGTTATTGAGCCTTCTAAAGATAAGATGACATTAGAGAAGACAAGAAGGACGATAGCTCTATGATAGAACTCACTAAAAAAGTGCTAGATAAATTCCAAGAATGGATTATAAAAGAAAAGCATGTTTCGCCCATTTGGAAGCCAGATATAGCCACTCTAAAACTATGGTTGGAATTTACTGAGAAGAAACGAGAGCATTAAAGCATTGCCTAAGATGCAAAGAGGATTTATCTCTTAGTAGGTTTGGTAAGGATTCCCAAAGAAAAGATGGCAAGTGTTGTTATTGTAAAGATTGCAATAATAGGGCAAGCAGTACTAGATATGGAAGTGTAGCGTAATGGCAAGGGTGTACGTAGCGCACAATTATGGGCGTAGGCGTGGGGTAAGTTTAGAAACACTACAGCGTAATGTTGACAGTTCTATCAGATTAGGGCTTCAACTTATTAAGAAGGGGCACAATCCCTTCATTCCAAACTTATTTCATTATGTGCATTTGATGGCTAATGGCTCTATTCCTGAAGATAAATTCTTTGAACTCGTGTCAGAATGGGTAGGTTTCTGTGATGCCTTGTTGGTAGGAACTCCGCCTTTTGGTACTGTTTCTGGCGTAAGAGATGAGATGAATATAGCCCAAGAAAAAGGGCTGATTGTATATCATTCCATTGATGATATTCCTGAGGTGAAACCTTAATTTATGTTTTATGCAATGGAAGTCTTATTAAACGCAACTTTAATAGCATAAAAGGTTATTAAACCAATTAGCTATTTTGTTATATTAGAAGTGCTACTTTCACCATCTGGTGGAAACTATTGCATTCTTGTTATCACAAATTGTGATGTCTTAGACTTATCTGCCATGTGTAGAAAAAGAACTTAAGCCCTCAGAAATGGGGGCTTTTGCATTTAAAATTTTAAGGCTTTAATATGATTCTAGTTCTCATTCAATGGAAAGACCCCACATTTTGTGGTGAGCACTGGGAAGACAGGGAGCCATACGTGGAGGTTCCTGTTAACTGTGTTAGCTGTGGTATCCTCCTCCATGAATGCGAAGATTCAATACAGGTAGTTATGAACCTCAATTCCAAGTTTTATAGTCAGGGAATATCTTATCCTAAATCTATCATAAAAAGAATGTGGAAGGTAAAGGCTTCTAGTATTATTGAGAGATAATAATGAAAATGCAGGTAGCCGATGGTAACTAACGGCAAAAACGGCAATGGTAAAAAAAGAGAAGGAAGATGGAAGATGGCGACTAACGGGAATGGTCGTAAAAGAGAAGAGACTGCCAAGCGAATTATACAGGCTCTCAAGGAAACAAGCGGGCTTCTTACTATGGCAGCAGCCAAATCAGGGATAGGATATAGGACTGTATGCCGTTATGTGGCAGAGTATCCTTCTGTTAAAGAAGCAGCTCAAGATGCTAAAGAGGCTATGCTGGACTTTGCTGAAGGTAAGCTATATAGCAAAATCAAGGATGGCGATAATACAGCCATAATCTTTTATCTGAAGACTCAGGGCAAGGCTAGAGGTTATATAGAGAAACAGGAGTTAGAACATAGTGGCAACATTGGCAATACCAAAGACATATCAGACGAAGAACTCATTGAGATTATCGAGAGAAGACGCAGCCGAGGAACTATTAAAGAGGCGGAAAGCCCGTAGGAATTTAATCCCTTTTTGCCAATATACCCTCCGTGAGTATCAGTCTCCACCTCATCTCATTGCCCTGTCAGACGCACTAGAACGCATAGACAGGGGCGAGTTAAAGCGATTGATGGTATTGATGCCGCCGAGACATGGCAAGTCGGAAATTACATCTCTCCGCTTCCCATGTTGGTATATGGCTAAACACCCCAGGGACTATATAGTTCAAGCGGGCTATGCGGAGTCCATAGCATTGACACATTCTCGCCAGGCTAGAGACATATTTATATCTCCAGAGATGATGAGGCTGTTTCCTGATATACATCACCGACCTGAACGACCTGGCCAGGAAGCGATAGTACCGGAACGTCAGGCAGCTCACGAGTGGGGGACCAAGCAAGGCGGGTCTTATTATGCGGTAGGTATTGGTGGAGGTTTGACTGGTCGGGGCTTTAATATAGGCATTATAGATGATCCAGTGAAAGATGAAGAGGAAGCGGCTAGCCGGACTATCAGGGATAAAGTTTGGGATTGGTATCAGAAGGTCTTTAGAACTAGAGCCGAGCCGGACGCGGCTATAATTATCGTGATGACAAGGTGGCATGAAGATGACCTGGTTGGTCGGCTTCTGAGGCAAGCGGAGGAAGACCCCACCGCAGATCAATGGGAAGTGCTGCACTTCAGGGCTATAGAAGATGATAAAGCACTCTGGCCAGAAAGATATCCGATAGAAGTGCTAAAGAAGGTGCGCTCCTCAATAGGCGGTCGGGCTTTCACCGCGCTATATCAGGGCGAGCCGACTATCGCTGAAGGCCAGATATTCAGAAGGGAATGGTGGCGGTATTATAAAGAGGCTCCCGGCTTCTTGCGGACAATTCAAAGCTGGGATACCGCTTTCAAGGACAAATCTCAAAATGACTATTCTGTTTGTTCGGTATGGGGAATATCTCATAATGGTTTCTACCTGGTTGACTTGTGGCGAGACAGAGTTGAGTTCCCAGAGTTGAAGCGAATCGCTGAGGCTTTATATGAAAGGGATAGGCCCAGCGTGGTGGTAGTAGAAGATAAAGCAAGTGGGCAATCGCTGATACAGGAATTACAGCGCAATACACGGATTCCAGTATTGCCCTTCAAGGTTGATACCAACAAAGTAGCCCGGGCGAACTCGGTCACCCCGTTGATAGAGGCTGGCAAAGTCTATCTACCAGAAAGTGCGCCTTGGCTATTTGATTATATCGAGGAGTTGTCGGGATTCCCGAACGCCCAACACGATGACCAGGTGGACAGCACCACACAAGCCCTATCCTATCTCCGTGACCCCAGGGAAGAGATAGAGCAAATCATAATCTATGACACTATGGAAGCAGTAAGGGAACTGGAACTGAGATGAAGTGCAAATATTGTGGTAAGCAAACAGTCCATGTGGAAGTTTGTAGGTGGTGTTCTGCTGTTGAATATCATTTAAAGAAACACGCTGAACCCCAAGGCAAGTTGAGATTAGCTCATGATAATAATTGGGCTATACGGAAGGTGGATGGTGATTACAATGGAGTGCTGGAGCCAGTATGAAAGATAAACAAGAAACTCGTTTAAGAGAGCTTGCACCAAGAGATGAACTAAATTTACTTATTCAGGAAGCTACTCAGTCTGTAGAAGATGACCTAGCTTTAGAAGATGCTGGCTGGGTGAACTTGAGTGGCACAACTGCTGATGTTATCACACCAGCGGAAAGAATAACGAACCTTAGATTGTCTAGGCTCTATGCTGCTAAGGACCCATTGGGGAAACAGTCAATTAGGTTATGGACTGACTATACCTTCGGCTCTGGCATGGTTTGGGACACAGAAGATGATGGGGCTAAGAAGGCACTAGATAGATTTTGGAATGCCAAAGCTAATCAAGTTGTCCTATCAGCCCGAGGACAGCGCAAGTCCTCGGATAAGCTACTGATAGATGGTGAAGTTTTCTTTGCTATCTTTCGAGGTTCTAACGGGGAGGCTACTATTAGGTTGATTGACCCGCTGGAGATAACTGAGATAATCACCAACCCAGACGACAAAGATGATGCGAAGTTTTACCGGCGCCAGTGGTCAGATGCTCAGGGCAAGTTCTATGAGAGCATATATCAAAGCACAACCAATATTAAAAATGAAGCTACAAAGGATGCAACGGGGGTAAGTGTTCAAAAGACTGATGATGCCTTGGTTTACCACTTGACCTATAACACCATTACTCAAAGAGGCAACCCCTTATTACTACCAGCTCTCTTATGGATGAAATATTATAATAAATTCCTGGCTAGCCGAATAGGGATAATGTTGGCGCTGTCTAAATTCGCATGGAAGTCAAAGGTCAAAGGCGGTCAGGCAACTGTGGATGCTATTAAGGCTAAGACTCACGGCGTTGACATACCTGCTGCATCGCATTTGGTAGAGAACTTGGGAGTAGACACCACGCCTATCAAGACGGAATCAGGCGCATCTCAGGCATATCAAGATGGAAGAATGATTAAACTCCAAGTAGCGGCTGCGGTCGGAATACCTGAGCAGTATTTTGGGGATATATCAATCGGGAACCTTGCAACGGCTAAGACGGTTGAACTCCCCATGATGAAGATGTTCCAGTCATATCAGAAGGTATGGAACGATGCCTACCAGGATATAGATGAGGTTATCTTAGAGCACAATGAGATACCACCTGATAAATGGTATATAGATAGGGACTTCCCCAAGATAGCACCAGAAGATGTGCTCGCGGCTGCAACAGCTATTGTCCAGGTACTACAAGTTTTGCCCGAACTTGGTTTATCTGATGATGTCAAGCAGATAGCCTTGATGACGCTGGGTATAAACGACCCTGCTGAGGTTCTTACTGCCTTGAGCAAAGAAGCAAAGAGCGACCCAGCAATCACACTAACCAGGGAACTCAAGCGGTTCAGGGAGAGTCTAACTAAAAAGGAGTAGATAAATGCAGAGAAGTCAGAAAATCGGTTGTATGCTGGTTGTCATAGGCTTTATGATTATAGGACTTGCATTATTGATGACTTGCGTCTTATCGGCAATTTAATCTGAAGGGATAAAGGAGTAAGGGATGAAATGCGAAAAGTGCCTGGACAGAGGGTTTACTGAGGAGAATCACGGGCTAACTATGATAGCGTGTGATTGTGATAAAGCCAGAGAATATGCGGAGGCACATGGTTTATCTTGGGGAGTAGTAGATGATGACAGACCGAAAGCATTACTACTTTCGGGGCGTATGTGTAGGGATGGTGAGACGCTAGATGAGTTAGTAGATAAAGCCCATAAAATAATTAAAGCGAGTAAAAAGAATGACATTGATAGCGGAACTGGACAGCCTGATTCAGAAGCAATAAAACCTAGAAAACGCAAGCGGAAGTTAAAGGAACACCATGTCAGTCGTTAGCGAACTTGATAATATTATAGCGATACTTGAAAACACAATACCAGCCAATCCAAACGCACCCGCAAATCAAAGAAAGGCAAAGGCACTAGAGCGGGAACTCGCTAAATACTTCGACAAGTTAGAGCAGGCTTTCCCGTATAGTTCTTTAGAAAAGATTTATGCTAAGTATGTAGAAAAGGAGTAAGTAATGACAGAAATGAGAATTGGCGTCTCCTTGGAATCTATCATAATAAACACAATAGCGGGTTGTCTGATGGATTTGAAAGATAAACCTGAAATGACCTATGGAGATAAGGCTAAAGTTGTTTATGATTTGGTGAGGAGCTTTGACAAAAGTGAAGCTAATATGACCAAGCAAGAAAAGATAAGGGAAGGGATAGCTGAAAGGATTTATCAGTGGTATTTTAGAAACTCTCAGTTAAATGACCTTGGAGAGTGGAGTAAAGTTAGCGGTGCTTCTCGTGGCTTGATATTAGCAATAACAGATATAGTTATGGAATATGAAGACTCTCAAGAAGTATTTATAGCCAAGCACGGTTTCTATAGCGATTTAATGGAGTCATTGGTAGAGGAAATAGATGCCCCTAAACAAAGACATTGAGAACGTCCTTGACCCAATACTGGCTACCTTCTCAGAGACACTAGAATCAACACTGAGTGGTCAGTTAGCAGAGGTCTATATCTCAGGTCAAGCCGAGATGATAACCTGGGGCAAGACTAAGGGCGGTGTTCCCATAGCCTTTGAAGGACCTCCCATTTCCCAAGCGGTAGACTGGGCAAAGAAGCATGGGGCCACGCTAGTCACCCAGATGGATGAAGAGACAAAGACTCGATTGGCTAAAATAGTCAGTGACGGCATAGCCAACAAAAGAGGCATACCAGGGCTGGCTAGGGATATTAAGAAAGAATTTGCCGATATGACCCGATATAGAAGTCAGTTGATAGCCAAAACCGAAACGAGACAAGCGCTATTTCAGGCTTCACATGATAATATGGTGGCTATGGAAATAGACGGCAAGGAATGGGTGCTTGGTGCTGGCGGTGCAGAGGGGAACTGCGATGATTGTCTTGCAAATGCTGGAGTAGAGGTTATACCAGTTAATCAAGCGTTCCCGTTTCCAGAAGGTGATATCCATCCGGGTTGCACTTGTGCCATAGCTCCTGCGAGGTTGCCTAAATGACAGATACAAAAGACATAGAACTCAAGAAGGAACTTGAGAAGATAGACTGGAAAAGGTATCTTGAGTATGGTTCTGTTAAAATACAGATAAGGCAGGGGAAGCAGACCCTCACAACTATTGAACGAACATATCCGGATTAAAAAGGAGGAACCTAAAGTGAATCCAGATGACATAATAGTTGACATGCTCTCAGAACGCAGGGCAGGATCGAAATTAAAGCGTATATCAATATCCCACAGTAAAGACTCGCCCATTTCCGAGATAAAGTTTATATTCGAGGGTGATGAAAATGAGGAACGGGTTATACTTGTATGGGGCAAAGATTTAGGCGTGGGGTTTGGTAGACAAGGAATCCAAAACTAAACTGGATTAAGGAGGAACCTTATGACAACAATGAAATCACAAGATATTGAAGATTTTGCTGAACTGATAGCAGCATTAGGGAAAGAAGCTTTGGAAGATAAATATCTTCAAGCTGTTGCTCTGGCGGTATATAGGGCAGAACCAGAAAAAATTAAAAATCCACCAAGAACGAGTTATATGGTTATGCGATATATATTAAGAGAAATGGGTATCCAAAGCTAGATAAATAGTCGTTAACTGAATAAAAAGAGGCTGAATCGAGGAACGATAGGCAGAAATGTTTATCGTTCCTCTTTTTTTATTTTAGGAGGTGTCAAGTGCCATATACAGTAGAGAATCCGCCTGAAGCAATTAAGGACTTGCCAAAACATGCTCAGGAAATATTTATTGCTGCGTTCAATGCTGCACTAATTCAATACAAAGGCGATGAAGGCAAGGCGAATGCGGTAGCTTATGCAGCCGTCAAGACCAAATATAAGCAGGATAAAGATGGCAAGTGGGTAGCAAAAGAAGCAAAGGCCAAGGAGGTAACTATGATCACTAAAATCAAAGAAGCGGGGTTGAGTGATGAGAACAAAAGGCAATTACTACAAGCGGGTCTAACAACTGAGTATAAATTGGATGTGGATGATACCATTCCGAGAGGTGTGTGGGTTGAGGCTGTATTTGAGAATGAGGTGATTTACAACGTGAATGGTCAGTCCTTCAAGGCAAGCTATAAGCTAGAAGATGGCAAGCCCACCTTTGGTGAACCCGAGAAGGTATTGCGCCAGACAATTTATAAACCGATGGAATCACTACGTACCGCATATTCTGAGATTATACAGGAAGCGGGCAAGCGCAATGCATCTCTTGACTCTGCCCGGATAAAGAAGATTGTGGAGCTATGTCAGGAGTTGCTTTCATCCGAAGAGCCGGAAGAGGAAAAGGCTAAGGAAGCCTTGAAGGAAGCTACCTCCGTGTTGAAGTGGCTCAAGGAACAGGCCGCTATGAAGACAGAAGACGGCGAGAAATACCCTGCCGCTGCCTTTGCCTATGTGCCTGATTCGGAGAAGCCCTCAACTTGGAAATTAAGATTGTGGGAAGACCCTGAGAAGAAAGTTACTAGGGCGCAGCTCGGCAGAGCGGCTGCTGCTCTAAGTCCTGGCGGATTCAGAGGTCAGAAAGTGCAGATACCCTCTGCTGATTTATCTGCTGTCAAGAGGAAGATAAGAGCTGAATACCGCAAGCTCGATGTAGAAGATGAGGAGATACCGCGGTGGGTAAAGGAGACCATGAGACGAGAATTGTCTCGTAATTATATACCTCTTACTGAAGCCACATTCGATAAGGGACGTGCCACTGTAACTATTATCAAAGCTGGTTTCAATACTGATAAGTCACGCTACTATCCTGCCGATATGCTGAAGCGGGACTATAAAGTATTTGAAGGTCAGAAGATGTATGCAGACCACCCAACAGAGGAGGAAGACAAAGCCCTTCCTGAAAGGTCGATAAAAAATACTGGGTGGGTTGCTGTGTTAAAGGATGTAACGTGTGACGAGAATGGAACTGTTACCGGTATTGCTGAAATCATCGAACCTTGGCTGATGACGAAGTTAGCTACATTGCGAGATAAGAAGTTGCTTTCAGAAATGGGCATTTCTATCAATGCTTTGGGCAATGCATCTAAGGCTAAAGTTGATGGTGCTGAAACACTGGTAATAGAGGAATTTACAGGTTGCAGGTCGGTTGACTTTGTAACCGAACCTGGAGCTGGTGGAAGCGTTACATTTTATGAATCTGATAGAAATAGAGACGTGGATTTGATTGAACTAGCAGCACTAAAGGAGTACCGCCCTGATTTAGTTAAAGCTATTGAGGCTGATGTCAGGGCAGAAATAATCAAGGAGGTTAAGAAGGCAATGGAAGACAAGGAAAGAATAGAGGAGCTTGAAGGTCAGATTACAACGCTGACCACAGAGCGTGACAACCTCAAGGAAGCCGCAGAGAAGGCAAAGAAGGACAAGGCAATAGCCGAAGCACAAGCCGTCATAAGAGAGGCTGTTGATAAGGCTGAGCTTCCCGGTGCTGCCAAGGAGCGGTTGCTGGAAAGGTTCAAGGATGCTGAGTCCGCCGATGGGATTGCAGAAGCGATAACGGCTGAAGTCAATTATATCGCCAAACTATCCGAGAGCGGCAAAGTGAGGGGCTTGGGGCATAGCGTGGCAGACCCCACGAAAGACAAGGAAGCCCTGAAAGAGTCCTTCAAGAAACTTCACCCGGAATGGGATGAAAAGCAATTGGAAACTGCTGCAAGTGGGAGATAAAACATGGCAATGCCGGCGGCACTAAACCCATACCTGGACCCGACTGCCAGTAAGGGTGATGAAGTATCCTCTACCTATGCCGGTCGCCATGTAAACATTCTGGAAGGCGACTTGGTTCACCCTGCGCACGCTGACGGGTTCGTAGATAAGGGCGACCCGGTATCTTTCGGCATAGGTTGGTTCGGGCAGGGCGCTGGGATAGCTCTCATGTCCGCGCAATCAACTGCGGACATTATCCCTGTCGATACTGAGGGAATATGGCGTTGCGAAGTCGTCTGTGAGTGGGCATTGGTTGTTGGCCAAATCGTTTTCATTACAAGCGCAGGAGTTCTCGTTGATTGGCCGATAGATGATGAGTGCCATATCTTAGGATACGCCTTACAACCGATTGCAGCAGGGAACACAGAAGTGATTGCCGTTAAAGTCCATTGGATGGACACGGGAGTCTGGTGGTGGTGGTTCTGGATGTGGGAATACGAACAACCAAAATACTAAAAATAACTAGGAGGTAAAATATAATGCCAGCATATGGAGTTTATCCAATAGCTGATGCCCTCGACCCTGGGGATGAGATTTCATCCACTTATGAAGGGCGTCATATCACTCTATTAGAGAGTGACCTTATTCACCCTACCCACGCAGGGGGATTCGTAAATAAAGGCGACCCTGTTGTCTCAGTCACAGGTAGACCTGCAATCGTAGGTGTTGCCTTCAAAACAGCAACAGCGGTAACCGATCTAATCGCTATCGATACTGAGGGAATATGGAACCTTGATGTCTATGCTCATAACGATGATGGCGATGTAGCAGTAGCCGGTGGAGACTGTATCTACATCAACACCACAACTGGCGTACTCAGTAAGATTTCCAACCAAGCCACGCAGGTGCCGTTCGGTTATGCCCTCGGCATAGTTACGTCAGGTGCCACGACTGCAATAGCAGTCAAAGTCCACTTCGACCAGTCTCTCGATAATGCCAAGAGGACATACTTCACCGTAACCAGTGGCGAATATACCTATGGCAAGCACCACACAGCCATTTTTGCTGGTGGACTATCCACTGGTCTTGAGTACTTCGACCAGCAAGTGACAGGCACACAGACTGGTTTGCTCTACGGCTTGGGCACGTGGATGGAGTTAGCCGCTGGCTTCACAGCTGCAGTTAATATTCTATGTCCCTTTGAGGTTGGACTTTATGATGCAGGTGCAACTCTCACTAATGGCAGAATTGTCATGCAGCAAATACAGGCTATATTAGCATCAGCACCAGGAACGTCACTACACATCTGGAGAATCAATGTTGCCGCTGCGGGTGGAGCAGTAACAGCTTTAATGGCTTTTGCCAACCCGACTTCGGCTGGCTATGTAGCATCAGCAGCCACAGCAGCCACAAAACTTGGTGGCATCCCACTAGCAGACATAGTTGGAGTGGGTGTCGGTTGGGTTAGA
>Ga0180007_10006615_pt1 | contig 11271 bp, 7 predicted proteins | sample MM_PC_MetaG_FD_121122 | JGI IMG/M metagenome (GOLD analysis project Ga0180007, IMG submission 121122) | Groundwater microbial communities from the Aspo Hard Rock Laboratory (HRL) deep subsurface site, Sweden - MM_PC_MetaG | ecosystem: Environmental > Aquatic > Deep subsurface > Groundwater...
AATAATTTCTTTTTGCTTTAAATATATTTCAAAATAATCATGTTCCGGAACCACCACCGCTATTATTTCTTCGCCCCCTTTGCGGATTCCCTTTTCCAGCTTAACTCCCAGCACACAAGATTCTTTGATAAAAGGATTACGATTTAAGTAAAACTCAATTTCCTCCGGATAAACATTGACCCCCGCCCCGGTAACAATTAAATTTTTAGACCGCCCGGTAATGTACAAATAATTGTGCTCATCTAAAAATCCTAAATCTCCGGTATACAGCCAGCCGTCTCGTAAGATTTCTTTAGTTAAATCCGGCCGCTTGTAATAACCCTGCATCACATTGGGCCCCCGCACCACAATTTCACCAATATCGTCGTTATCCGGATTTAAAATTTTTACTTCGACTCCGGGCAACGGCTTACCCACTGACCCAATCCGATTATGTTTTAAAGTACAAGCCGAAATTATAGGAGAAGTTTCGGTAAGACCATAGCCCTGCAGGATAGTAATTCCAAAAGCTTCAAAACCGAGAATCACTTCGGGGTCCATGGCCGCTCCTCCGGCTACCCAAAAGCGGGTTTTGCCCCCCAGTTTTTTGTGCAGCATTCCAAAAAGACGGCTGCCGATATTTTTATGTAAAACTATTTTAAAGAAGCGGGAAATAAACTGCAAAAATGAAAAAACAGCAACGGCCGCCGGTCCTTTTGAGTGAACATCTCTAATAATCCCCTCGTAGAAAAGGCGATACAAAAGCGGGACCGCCAGCATAATGGTAGTTCCGGTTTCCTGCATATTAGCCAGTAGTTGATAAGACTTTAAACTTTCGGCGTAGGTAATGCGCGCCCCGACATAATACGGGGTTAAAAATCCAGCCGTACATTCAAACGTATGGTGGAGGGGTAAAACTGACAAAAGATTATCGGTGGGGCCAACGTCAATCAGCGAACACATGGTTTGCACATTACTCATAATATTGCGATGCGATAGCATAACTCCCTTGGAAACTCCGGTAGTTCCCGAGGTATAAACAATCGCCGCAATCTCGTCCAATCCAATTTTGCCAATACTTTCGCGTTGGTGGGTAGTGTGTACCGCAAGTTGATAAGAATAAATATGTTCCTGATTCTGCGCCTGGTCCAAATTAACAATAAATTTTAATTCCGGAAGATCATTTTTATTTTTTTCGATTAAATCCAAAAATCGGCCCGAAATTACAATACAACGTGAACCAGAATTTTCCAAAAGGGTTTTGAGGCTGTCTTCTTCAATCAGGGCATCCAGCGGCACTACAATCGCACCCGCACAAATAATGGCCAGATACGAAATGGCCCACTCCGGTCGGTTTTCGGAAAGCAGCGCTACCCGATCACCCGGCCGGATACCCATGGCATGTAAGGCGGCTGCCATATTTTCGATCATGACTCCGGCTTCACTAAAAGTAATGCGGTGATAAACTCCGTCTCTTTTGGTTTGAAATGCAACTGAGGCCGCATGCGTTGCGGTATTTTGCCAAACCATTTGGGGAATGGTTAATAATTCCATAAAATCTCCCGATTAAAAGGAAAGATAACACGATAAATTAGAAAGTTCAATCTCTTATTGTCGGGTCGCTTCCAGCGTAGTTTTGTCCGATTTTTGCGTTAAAGCTAAAAATGTAGGAGTATACGCATTATTGGCATTCCAAACTAAATAACGATCAAATCCGGCATCGTTAACCGCTTTGATTTGCTGTCGGACGTATTCCGGTCCAAAAATATTGGTACCCCAGGCAAAACCCTGAATCCAGGGAGTAATTTCACAAGTTATTTTTTCGCCTTCTACCGTAGGAGTTAAACTTACTTTCAGCTGGTCAACTCCTCTTTTAATAAAATAATAGGGCTCATCTCCAGGAAATTTATAACCGTCAAATCCCGGGGCAAAATGTGAAGGATACAGCATGGGACAAATGGCATCTAAAGGTTCTTGCATTAATTTTAAATCCTGCCCTAAATCTTCAATATCGGTTCTGCATTGCCAGGCCACTACCCCAAAAATATCAGCGGTTAAAGCTACATTATATTTACGCAAACGATCCTTGGAAGCGGTTAAAAAAGCGGCAATGTTTTGCGGATGAGAAACGCCTTGTTTTTTATGCGGATAAATAATTTTCCCTACACTGCCCTCGGTGGGAAATCTGACATAATCATACTGAATTTCATCAATGCCGGACCAGGCCGCTAACTCAGCCACTAAAATATTATATTCCCAGACTTCTTTACTATACGGATCAACCCAATACGCGCCGCCGCGGTCTCTCCATAAGTTGCCGGATTCATCCTTGATGGCTAAATCCTGGCGCCGCAGCGCTAAATAATCATCTTTAAAAATTACCATTCTTCCCGAAACGATCATTCCTTCGGAATGCAAATAATCTACAATTCTTTTAAGGCTGGGAGAAGCTGCTTCAATCTGATAATCAAATAATTTATGATTTAACATCGCATCGCGGATATTGCCGCAAATTAAACTTTTTATTTCAATCACGACCGAATCTAATCCGGCCAATTTTGAGTTTCGGACAATATATTCAAGAAATTCACGGTCCAGCGCAGAATTGCCGGTTAAGTACACTCCCCTTTGTGAAGTTCTTAATTTTTCGCGCTTGGGAACTGAAATTTGAGTAGATTCGGTGGAAGCCGGTCTATTATACGGGTTTAAATAAACATACCCGCTTAATAATACAGTCAGGACAACCAGACCAATAGATATTAATGCTTTTTTAATCATCAATAAGGAGATATCCTCGAATAAACCGGGGCATAAATAAACTGCCCTACCAAAATATTAACCACTACCATCACAATAATTGCCACTACAATGGCGGCTACGATATAAGGCAGCGTTTTTTCGGCCGGAGTTTCCATCAAGATGGGAAGCCCGATGTATAATAGATAAACTCCGTAAAGTCCAATAATCGCCAGAATCGAAAGCGAAGGAATAACACTGAAAACCCCCGCTAACCATACCGGAGTTGCCGCATAAACTACTAATTTCATGGCATTGGATAAATTTGATTTTGATTCAAAATGCGGAGCTAAATAATTAATGACGTAACCACCAATGTAAACACCGACTAAACTCAAAACGTAATTTAAAACCGCGGCCAAAAGTGAATCCTGCAGCGGCATTCTAAACGTACCGGCCATCGGAACCTGCATGCCAATAATACTGTACCCAATAATCATCGCCAGGGACGGAATGGCCGCTAAAATTGCAGCATAATTAGTAAAAAGCAGGGTAATGCTGGTTTCTTCATTTTTAATTATGGGCCAGGTCGCCATTGGTTTAAGGATAATTTCTTTGGCACGATCTACGATTTTCTTGAACATTTAGCTGCTCCTTTTACCTATATTTGAGTCGTTGAAGAGATTCTAGCATTTTGCAAAGCTGGTGACAACTGAGTCGTATTTTCTAATTGCGCAATATTTCCTTATATGATAATATGTACGCTCGTTGTTCTACTAAAATCAAGCAATTCCGTCTCAACAACAAGGAGGTAATTAATTTGTCAGTTGTATCAATGCGAGAATTACTAGAAGCGGGGGTCCATTTTGGACACCAGGCCAACCGCTGGAACCCTAAAATGGCGCCTTTTATTTACTCGGTAAGAAATGATATTCACGTCATCGACCTTCACAAAACTATCCCTTATATTGAAGAAGCGTACGAATATGTAAGAAAACTAGCTAAAGACAACAAAAACATTCTGTTTATCGGCACCAAAAAACAAGCCCAGGAAGCCATCGAATCCGAAGCCAATAAATGCGGCATGCCCTACGTTAACCAAAGATGGATGGGCGGCACCTTAACTAATTTTAAAACTTTAAAGAAAAACATCATCCGCCTCAAAAAGATTGAAGAAATGGAAAACACCGGTATCTTTGAAAAACTCCCCAAAAAAGAAGTGGCTAACTTAAAACGTGAACACACCAAATTAATGCGCGGCTTAGGCGGAATCCGGGAAATGGCGGATCTACCGGGCGCGGTTTTTATCGTTGATACCAAAAAAGAAATTATTGCGGTTAAAGAAGCACGCAAACTAGGCATTCCGATTGTTGGTATTCTGGACACTAATTGTGATCCGGCTGAAGTTGACCACCCGATTCCCGGCAATGACGATGCCATCCGATCCATAAAACTGATCTGTAGTATCGTGGCCAATGCGGTATTAGAAGGCCGCGAAATTAAACCCGCCGATGTCGGCATCGAAGGCGAAGCCATTGCAGTTCCTGCGGAAATACCTGAAGAATTGGAAGCAGCCCAGGCCATATCCGAAGAAGAACGCTTAATTGAACAGGAAGGCATAAAACTAAAAGAATTTATCACCTCAGAAGACGAGCGCACCGGATTTTAGGAGGAAGCTATGGCAATCACGGTTGAAGAAATAAAAGGATTACGCGAAAAAACGGGCTGCGGCATGATGGACTGTAAGGCCGCGCTCAAAGACGCCCAAGGCGACGCTGAAAAAGCAATTGAATTATTAAGAAAAAAAGGACTGGCCGCCGTAGCTAAAAGAGCCGGCCGCACCGCAGCACAAGGAGTTATTGAATCTTACGTCCACCTAGGCGGTAAAATCGGCGTATTGGTTGAAGTTAACTGCGAAACCGACTTCGTAGCCAAAAACATTGAGTTCCAGGCCTTTGCCAAAGATATTTCGCTGCAGGTTGCTGCAACGAATCCGCAATATTTAATGCGCGAGGACGTTCCGGCAGATATAATCAGCCACGAAAAAGAAATTTTAAAAGGCCAAGCCCAAAACGAAGGCAAACCCGAAAATGTTTTAGAAAAAATCATTGAAGGCCGTTTGGAAAAATTTTACGAAGAAACTTGTCTTTTGGATCAACCCTTTATTAAAGATCCCAAGAAAAATATTAAAGATTTATTGGCTGACATTGCCGTTAAAATTGGAGAAAACATAGTAATCCGCAGGTTTATTAGATTTCAACTCGGCGAAAAATCATAAGCTTCTTATGAAAAAATTTATCCTGATCGACGGCAGCTCGCTCGCTTACCGCGCATTTTACGCTTTGCCCGACACCATGAAAACCGCTTCCGGCATTCCCACTAACGCCATTTACGGTTTTACCGCAATTTTGATGAAAATCATTGACGAAAATCCGGATTCAATTGCTATTTCATTCGATTTAAAAGGTAAAACTTTCCGCCATCAGGAATATCCCGAATATAAAGCCACGCGTAAACCACAGCCCCCTACTCTTTACGAACAATTACCATTAGTTAAAGAGATTTCCAAAGCTCTAGACATACCGGTTTATGAAATTGAAGGCTACGAAGCCGATGACGTCATCGGCACGCTGACCACCAGAGCCGAAAAAGAAGGCTTTGACGTTGAAATATTAACCGGCGACAAAGATACCCTGCAGCTCATTTCCAACAAAACCAAAGTGGTGACCCCCAAAAAAGGAATCAGCGAAACCGAAATCTTTGACGAAAAAAAAGTTGAGGCTAAATACGGCATCACTCCGGATCAAATCATCGACTGGAAAGCTCTGCGGGGCGACACTTCCGATAACATCCCAGGAGTTCCGGGGATCGGCGAAAAAACCGCCACCAAACTACTGCAGGAATTTGGAACCCTGGACAACCTGATTAAAAATGTTGATCAGATCAAAAACGAAAAACTAAGAGAAAGAATTAAAGCTAATGTCGATCAGGCAATTTTAAGCCAACGGTTAGCCACCATCGTCAAAGATGTTCCAATCACCACCAACCTAGCAGACTGCAAACGTAAACCACTGGACTGGGATAAAGTAATTCCGCTTTTTGAAAAATTTGAATTTAAAACTTTAATCAAAAAATATGCCGGTAATGCACAGGAAACCTTATTTACTTTAGGCGAAAAGAAAAAAGAAATAATTGAAAAATCAGATTCAAACTATATATTAATTAATACCGAAAAAGCATTTAAAAAGCTGATAACAAACCTCAAGCAAGTTAACGAACTAGCGGTCGACACCGAAACTACTTCGGTTGATCCGTTTGCGGCAAAATTGGTCGGCATTTCTATTAGTTTCAAAGAAAAAGAAGCCTACTATATCCCGGTTAACCATCGCCGCGGTAAACAACTAGATTTTAAAGATATAATTTCCGCACTCAAACCTATCCTTGAAGATCCAAAGATAAAAAAAGTTGGGCATAACATCAAATATGATATGGAAGTTTTATCCAATCACGGCATTAACCTCGCTGGAGTTTCGGGAGATTCAATGGTAGCGGCGTACATACTGGACCCCACCGGAGGATCACTCAGTTTAAAATTTTTAGCGCCGGCTCACCTGGGTAAAAGCATGATCAATATCGATGCGCTAATCGGCAGCGGGAAAAACCAAAAAACCTTTGACGAAATTGATATCGAGTCGGCCTTAACTTATGCCGCCTGTGATGCCGAGTACACGCTTGAGCTTAATCATGTTTTGGAAAAGAAACTAAAAGAAGAAAACCTTTTAAAACTATATCAAGAAGTCGAAGTGCCCTTAATCAGCGTATTAACCGACATGGAAGAGACCGGAACTTACATTGATGCCAAACAACTGGAAAAACTATCTAAAAAACTTAAAAAGGATGCAAAGGAACTGGAAAGCAATATTTATATCTTGTCCGGAGAAGAATTTAACATTAACTCCACCAAGCAACTCCAAAAAATTCTTTTTCATAAGCTGCAACTTCCGGTCATTAAAAAAACTAAAACCGGCATCTCCACGGATGCTTCGGTATTGGAAGTTCTGGCTCCCAACTTTGAAATCGCTAAAAAACTATTAGACTATCGAACCATCTCCAAGCTTTTATCAACCTACGTAGACGCTTTACCCGAAATAATCAACGAAAAAACCAAAAGAATTCATACTTCTTTTAATCAAACCATCACCACTACCGGCCGGCTTTCAAGTTCAAATCCAAACTTACAAAATATACCCGCTAAAGGAGAATACGCCCAAGCCATCCGCTCTGCTTTTGTTCCCCAAAAGAAAGATTGGGTTATTTTAGCCGCCGATTATTCACAGGTTGAACTTAGAATTTTAGCGCACCTCAGTCAAGACCCAGCCCTGATCCAGGCTTTTGAAGAAGGACAAGACATTCACCGCTCAACTGCCGCCGCAGTAACCGGTATCCCGTTAGACAAAGTTACCAAAGAAGAAAGAAATGCCGCTAAAGCCATTAACTTTGGCATTGTCTACGGCATGTCCGACTTTGGATTATCAAAACAGCTGGGCATCAAAAGACAAGTAGCCAAAGAATTTATTGATAAATATTTCGCCAAGTATGCTGAAGTACAAAAATTTATCAGTAAAACTATTAAATTCGCAAGAGAAAACGGCTACGTCGAAACCATGCTGGGCAGAAAACGCCCCTTACTCGATATTAATAGTCAAAATCCAAATCAGCGCTCGTTTGCAGAACGTACGGCCATTAATACTCCGGTACAAGGAACCGCTGCCGACATGATTAAAGTGGCCATGATTAATCTACACAAAAAATTAGAAAAATTTGAAGCCAAACTTATTATTCAGGTTCACGATGAATTAGTGCTGGAAGTGCCCAACCGTGAAATCAATCAAGTTAAAAAAATCGTCGAAGAAGAAATGAGAAATGCGATTAAGTTAATTGTGCCGGTAAAAGTTGATATCGGGGTCGGACCATCGTGGGCAGAAGCTAAATAGCTTCCTGAACTTCTCGATTATCTACAAACGGAACAAAAGAATAGCTACCGGGTAATTCATGAATTCGTTTCAAATTTTGTCTCCCTTTCCAGAATAAGGTTAAACTCAAATTATTACAATCCTGCCGATCTAAACTCACCGGAGCCACCATTTTGCCACCGTGCACCAAAAGGTCAGATAAAGCATCTAAATGTCTTTGCTGGGTAACTCCTGCCGCAACCACAATTCGATCAAATTGACCAAGGCGCTGCGCTAATTCTAAAACATTACCATGCACGGCTAAAGCATTATGTAATCCTAGTGCCTCAAAACTTCGGTTAGCTTGTTCAACTAAACTAGCCACGCATTCAACCGAAAGTACTCCTCCCAGATTTGCTAATCCGGCCGCAACCGCAGCCTGATAACCACGGCCTCCACCTACATCCAAAACCCGGTGTCCACGATGAATATCCGCTAACGCAACCGTATCAACTTGGGTTTCAATTCTTGAAACCGAAGAATCTCCATCACAGACAATTTGAATTGCGTTTCCGGTTCGATGCGCAAGCCCAACAAACGTTGGAGGAACAAATAATTGCCGCGGAATTCTACTTAATACTCTAGATAATCTTCGACGCGTGCGCGCATCCTGCTGCCCGGTAACCTTAGCGATCATTCTAGTGCGGTGTCTTTCATAATAGCCTTCGGTATAGCAGCCAATATTTTTAAAAAAAGTAGAATCTTGGGCATGCTCGGGAATCGACGCCACCACCGCATCATAATCTCTCTGGTGCATAACCACACCAGCACTACGACCTTCAGCTCGCAGCAAAACACTGAGTAATTTTAATTTATCATGAACTGAATCCAGGCGAGACCATCCCAAAATAAGGTGAAATCGGTTTTTACTTAATGCGCCTAACACTCGATGGCTTCCATGTCGTCCAGTATTAAGTAAGGCTGAAAGCTCACTGGCATTTAAGTAATTAATTTCTAATTGATTTCCACATTGTGATAAAAGACTTCGAGTACAGGATACTGCTTGTCGTTGATCATTGGTATGTAAGACAAAAGGAGAACGAAGTCTTCCCGGTTGATGTAAATATCTTTGTAATAAAGTGCCTAACCGACGAACATCCATTTGATAAAACGGATCCTTCGGTCTAGCCGTTCTTATTTGCGATCGCATCGCTCTTTTAGAATGCAAAGTTATGGACATATTCTGGAGTTGTCACCCTCTACTATGTTTATCGCAAAAATCCGCCAAAAATCTCACTTTTTTCGTGTATAATTTAGCGCATGACGCTAACTACTAAGCAATTGGATGAAATTTTAAATACCGCGCTCAAGACCGGCGCCGACTTTGCCGAAATTTTCATTGAAGAAAGCAACCAAACCAGTTTATTTTTAGAAGATAACAAAATCGAAAAAACCAAAAGCGGAACCGATCGCGGAGTTGGGATCCGTTTAATTAAAGATAAAACAGTGGCTTACTGTTGCAGCTCCGATGACAGCTTTCCATCACTCAGAGATCTAGCTTTGCGTGCCGCCGCTTCCTTTAATGACAAAAGAAAAACTAAACCTCAAGAATTAAGACCTAAAATTTCCAACATGCCCTATCCCATCGTCCGCCGCCCCAACGAAGTTCCAACTGAAGAAAAAACCGCAATTTTAGAAATACTAAACCGCACCGCCAGATCTTACGGAGATAAAGTTAAACAGGTATCCGCCAGATACATGGACTCTAATCAAGCCATTACCATCGTAAACTCTGATGGACTTTACGTCGAAGATAACCGCATCCGAACCAGATATTACGTAAATGTGATCGCCGCCCGTGATGGAATCCTTCAAACCGGTTACGAAGCCCCGGGCGGATCCTGCGGCTTTGAATTACTAGAAGAATTTCCACCTGAAGAAATGGCGCGCCAAGCCGCCGAACGTGCCATTTTAATGCTCGACGCCAAACATGCTCCCGCCGGAAAAATGCAGGTGGTTTTGGCATCTGAAGCCGGCGGCACTTTAATTCACGAAGCCTGCGGACACGCCTTTGAAGCCGACTTTATCGTAAAAGGAACCTCTGTTTATATGGGAAAAAAAGGCAAAAAAGTTGCGTCACCCCTGATCACGGTTTACGACGACGGAACTCTCAAAGGAAAATTTGGCACCTACCGTTTTGACGATGAAGGTACTCCTTCGCATAACACCATCCTAATTGAAAATGGCATCTTAAAAAATTACATGTCTGATTATCTAAACGCTAAAATTTTAGACCTCCCTCGTACCGGAAACGGCCGCCGCGAATCGTACCGTTCGCGTCCCATCCCCCGCATGACCAATACCTATATCGCTCCCGGCCAAACCCCACCCAAACAAATCATTGATTCCGTAAAAGAGGGGCTGCTGGTTAAAAAAATGGGCGGCGGCGAGGTAAACGTCACCAACGGCGACTTTGTATTTGAAGTGACCGAAGGCTATTTAATTGAAAAAGGAAAAGTTAAATATCCGGTCCGCGGCGCAATCATCATCGGCAACGGTCCACAGATATTAGAATCGATTGATATGGTGGGCGAAGACTTAGAATTTCAAACCGGGGTCTGTGGCAAGTTTGATCATGCACCAGTTTCGGATGGACAACCAACGATTAGAATTCCTGAGATAGTTGTTGGCGGAAGAGATTAAATAAGTTTCAGCACCAGATTAACATCATTCAACGCCATAATGTGAATCCCGGCGCAAAGCGGTTTAACTTCCTCGATAATTTCTTTGGCGATTTTAACGCCTTCTTCTTCAGGATTTTGGGCAAATTCCATGCGTTTTAAAATTGATTCCGGAACCGAAACTCCCGGAACTTTTTCGTTCATAAATTGCGCCATCTTGAATGATTTTAACGGGAAAATTCCCGCCAGAATTTTTAATTTTGGCATATTAAGTTGATGTAAAAACTTTTTGAAAATTTCTACGTCATAAATGACTTGGGTTTGAATAAATTCGGCACCAGCTTCGACTTTTTTCTTTAATTTTATAATTTGAGGTTCAATTGGCACTGCTCCCGGATTAACCACTGCTCCAACCGTAAACTTAGGATGTCCATTAATTTTTTCGCCGGCGAGGTTTTCACCTTTTTCCAACTTTTTGATAGTTTCAACTAATTGAACCGAATCTAAATCAAAAACCGGACGCGCACTTTTATGATCACCTTTAGAGGGATAATCACCGGAAAGAGCTAAGATATTTCTTATTCCTAATACATAAGCCCCCAAAATATCAGATTGGAGCGCTAAAGAATTACGATCGCGGCAGGTTAACTGAAAAATCGGGTCAAAACCCTTCTCTAAAAGCAGACGGCAAAAGGCTAACCCCGATAGGCGCATCATGGCCCGTTGGTTATCGGTTACATTGATTGCATCTACTTTACCCAACAGAACTTCAGCATCAGATAAAATGGGTTCCACTTCCGTCCCTTTGGGCGGGCAAATTTCTACCGTTATTACAAATTTTCCTGAATTTAATGCTTCTTTTAAAGTCATGAAAAGAATTATAGCATAAGTGAAATTTTCTGCCAGTTTTGGCGATAATATAT
>Ga0180007_10006616_pt1 | contig 11270 bp, 9 predicted proteins | sample MM_PC_MetaG_FD_121122 | JGI IMG/M metagenome (GOLD analysis project Ga0180007, IMG submission 121122) | Groundwater microbial communities from the Aspo Hard Rock Laboratory (HRL) deep subsurface site, Sweden - MM_PC_MetaG | ecosystem: Environmental > Aquatic > Deep subsurface > Groundwater...
GAAAGAGGAAGTGAAAGAGGAAGTGAAAGAGGAAGTGAAAGAGGAAGTGAAAGAGGAAGTGAAAGAGGAAGTGAAAGAGGAAGTGAAAGAGGAAGTGAAAGAGGAAGTGAAAGAGACCACAAAATAAAAGAACGATACAAAAAAATAAATTAATAATATGAATATCGATCCGCAAAAAATCATTGAAGCACTCAAGCAGAAAAAAATCGACATCAAAGAAATAGAAAAGTTGATAGAAGAATCAAATGAAAGCAACGTTCCTTTGCATGAGTTGCTTGCCAGCAAACACATTCTTTCGGACGAAGAATTGGGGAAATTAACTGCAGATATATTAGGCTTTCCCTTCATTAATCTGGCACAAACAGAAATTGCCGGTGAAGTACTCGAATTGATTCCCGAGAATATTGCCCTTAAACAGGGGGTGATTACTTTTCAGATAGACGAAAAGACCAACAAGATAAAAATGGCAACGGTTGACCCCTTTGACCTTGAAATGATGCAAGACATCGAGAAAAAAACCGGTCGTGAAGTGGAAGTTTACTATACGACAAAACAGAGTATTAAAAACATTATCGGAAAATACCATCACGAACTCAAACATATCTTCCTGAATCTTCTTCCAGAAAATCTAAGACTGGGGGCGGTAAAACAAGTAAGGAAAGGAACGAAGAAAAAGACTAAAGAAAGTGATGAAACCACTGAGGAGGAAATCCCAATTGTTAAAATCTTCGATGCCATCATGCTGCACGCTTTCAGACACCATGCCTCAGACATACATATTGAATCAACAAAAGAAAACACAATAATCCGCTATCGAATTGATGGCGTACTACACCAAGTAGTATCTTACCCCAAAATAGTCCACGAACCCCTTATAACCAGATGTAAAATTCTGGCAGGACTGAGAATTGACGAAACCCGCGCCGCACAGGACGGAAGAATTGCCATAAAATTAGATAATGACAATGTGGCTTTTCGTGTGTCGATTTTACCTACTCACTTTGGTGAGAAGGTTGTTATGCGTCTTCTGGTTGATATTCAGGAAGCAGTCAACCTGATTGAATCCGGTTTAGATGAAGAAGATTACAAAAAAGTAATCAGTAACTCCTCCAAACCATATGGAATGATGATTGTAACGGGGCCTACAGGATCCGGCAAAACTACAACACTTTATAACATCATCAAGCTTCTCAATTCGGAGGAAGTAAATATTTCCACTATCGAAGATCCAATCGAGTATGGAATTGAAGGTGTTAATCAGGTGCAGGTGAATCACGCGACAAATCTTACCTTCGCAAACGGACTCCGGGCCCTGCTTAGGCAGGATCCCGACAGTGTTCTGGTAGGTGAAATACGTGATGAAGAAACGGCAAAAATAGCTATTGAAGCCTCCATGACAGGTCACCTGGTTTTCACCACACTCCACGCGAACAGCACTTCAGTCGGTATTCCGAGACTTGTTGAAATGGGCATTGAACCTTTCTTGTTAACGGCGGCCATAAATTGTCTTATTGCGCAAAGATTGGTTCGGAAATTGTGTCTTCACTGCCTGTCAACACAAAGCTATTCATCGGAAACTCTAAATCTGATTTACAAAGAAAAAAATATCCCCTTCCTCATAAAAAAGATTATGAAAGCGAATCTGTCGGAAGAAGATCTTAAAATACTGGGCATAGGAGATGAATATATTTTCTACAAAGCCAACGGATGCAAAGCCTGTGGCTTCACGGGTTATAAGGGCCGTATCGGAATCTATGAGGTATTGGAAGACAGTGAACCCTTAAAAAAGGCCATTATTGAAGGCCTGCCAGCCGATGAAATCGAGAAAGTCGCCGCAGAAAACGGCATGTCCATAATGCTTGAAAATGGAATAAAGAAAGCACTGTCGGGAATCACTTCTCTGGAAGAAATTATTCGTGTAATCAAAAGCTGAAAATTATGCCTGATGAAGTTCTCTTAAAATTAAAGGACCTGAGCGCGGAGGCTAAACCTGAAAAGGAAAAAACCGACCCTTTCAAAAAAGAAGAGAAGGCAAAGATCAAAAAAAGAAGTCTGATTGAAAGACTAAATGAAATAGGCACCATCAAGGATAAGGAAGTTGTCGAGTTTACGAGACATTTGTCCGTGATGTTAAGTGCGGGTGTAACTATTTTTGAAGCAATCAACTTTCTGAAAGAACAAACAGGAAATAAAGTGTTTGCCGTCAAGTTAGGACGGGTTATTGAAAGTCTGAATAATGGGCAATCCCTTTCGTCTTCCATGAAAAAATTCCCCAAAATCTTTCCCGATATATATACAAATATCATTAGCGTCGGCGAACATTCAGGAACTCTTTCGGAAACCATGCTGGATCTTGCTAACCACCTGGAAGAAAGCGATAACTTTAAAAAAAAGGTAAAAGGCGCTCTGGTTTATCCGAAAATAATCCTTCTTGTTATGGGGGCTTTCATGATAGTGCTTTTCTTCTTTGTAATGCCCAGGATTCTGACCATATTCGAGAGTCTTCACGCCGACATACCCGCGACCACACAGTTTGTGATCATAATGACGAATTTCTTCCGGAATAACATTATTCTGATTCTTTTGAGCATAGTCGGTATATACACGCTGTTTAAAATTATAATCAAAAACCCGGAAGTGAGATTCAGGAGGGACCTCATGTATATAAAAATGCCGCTGATCGGAAAGATTGTACTCAACTACAATACCGCTCAGCTAAGTCAGCATTTCGGAACCCTATTTCAAAGCGGACTGACCATAGTCAAATGCCTTGAGATAACCAGCACTGTTCTTAAGAACCACGTATTCAGAGATGAAATTCAGTATATGGCGGAAAAAATCAAAAAGGGAGCTTCATTCTCTCAAAGCTTTAAAGATGATAGTGAATTTCCGCCAATGTTCATCAAGCTGATCAAGGTTGGAGAAAGAACAGGAAAGCTTCCATATGTCATTGATTACATGAAAAGTTATTATCAGGGCTTGGTGGATAATGACGTAAAAAACATCACGACTATTATCGAACCCGTAATTATGGTGCTACTCGGCCTTATGGTAGCAGGACTCGTCATCACAATCATAGGGCCAATTTATCAGCTTATTTCCAATGTAGGAGTCTAATGAACAAGAAACACAAACACGATATTGGGGATAATAAAAAAGCTTTTACCTTTGTCGAAATCATGATAACGCTGTCGCTTTTTATGATTCTGGCAAGTCTTGGTACAGCTTCTTATTTCAATTACTACAGGCTATCACTGATCAATAATGATATCAACAATATCACTAAAGTTCTTCACGAAACAAGATTTAAAGCCATGAAAAACCCATATAACTCTGACTACGGGGTGTATATCAATTCGGGTGCAAGTGAGCTTACTACATTCCGCGATACCTACACACCCGGTAACAACGAAAATATAGTTACTTTTTTGGAGCAAACCGATATAACACAGTTGAATCTGATGCCGAATCCCGGCGTCACCAATGTCATTGTTTTTGAAAATACTACCGGAAAAACTCAAAATTCAGGCTCTTTTACCGTTGGCAAGGACGATCATAGCCGTACATTTTATATCAACTTACAAGGCGCTTTTGAATAATTTAAAAAAGAAATTCCGGGGTAAAAATAGGGGTTCAAGCCTTGTTGAGCTCATTATTGTAACGATTCTTTTCGCTATTTTCGTACCGGTATCGCTGGGAATATTTATAGGAGGAAGGAAAATCACCGGTCAATCCTATATTCAGCACGCGGCCGCGATAACCCTGACTGAAACAACGGACATATTGGAATTTATGAGAAATGAGGGCTTCCACATAATCAGCGAAGGATCATTTTATTTAATCCGTAATCCGGGTAACAATTCGTGGCTCATAAAAAGTGACCTGCCGGACAAAGATATTTTTGAACGATTTATTACAGTATCAAACGCATTAAGGCATCAGGAAAATGATGATCTTTATTTTGAAGGAGACATTGGACCGTCTTACGAGGACCCCGATACCAGGAAGATAGAAATCCAAATTCTGTGGGCCCCTGATTATCTTCCGCTGGATCTGATCAGCCGAACATTTTACGTGAGTGACTGGCAAAGTAATTTCACCTACGCATCGAGCTAAAATGAAAAAACAAATTCGTAATAACCGGGGTTCGACCTTCGTGGAATTAGTACTATACATAGGTATTTTTCTTGTCCTTACGCCAATTCTTTTTTCAGTGGCGATAAATTCCCTTAGAGTCAGCCGTACATATCAGCTTGAAAAACAGGTGAATGTCGACGCCCAATTCAGTTCTGAACGAATTTATGATCTTATTACAGGGGCCAAGAGAATTGATCTGGCGAACTCCAGACTGAATACGGACTACGGAAAACTCACCCTTATTAGCCAGGGTGACGAAGAAATCATAATCGAACTTAACCCTGACACAGAAAGAATCGAAATTACTGAAGTAGGGGTTACTTCCACCCTGAGCTCACTGGGAAATAAAGTGACTCAACTTTACCTCGAAAAAATTCCAGATAATCTGAATGATCCGGAAATCGCGCTGGGTATAAATATGAGAATGAAAATGTCCGGTGAAGAAGCAGAAAGCATCGAGCAGGACTACGTACTGTCCGCGAATTTACAGCGGGGTGATTACGATGACGACGGCTGCCCCGATCACATTGATGCGTTTCCAAGACACCCGGAATGCTGCGGTGACGGAGATGGTGACGGCATGTGCGATGAACTGGATAACTGTATTGTGGAATACAACCCTTTTCAGGAAGATTATGACCAGGATAACGTGGGTGACATGTGCGATATTTCGGCCTTTATCGAAGGGGGTACCAGTGGTAACACTCAAATGTTGGGCGCCTTCAACTGCAGCACCGAAGATGACCTTCTGGCGCTCATTCATCATGAGCCGCCTTTAAATAGTTCCACCTTAAAACAAATACTGCTAAGTTCCTCTCCTCTTTCACCGGCTGTTCTGCAGGCCCTGGTAGACGAGCATCCGCTTTTGACTAACGGACATCTTCAGCAGGTATTCACCACCAATGCACTAATACCCGAACCCATTTACAGTAATTTAATGGCCCTGGATCTGCCGCCGGGAATTAAAAATGTAATTTCCAAAGCCCAAGAAGATGCAACAGAAAGTCCTTATACAGCAGTGCACAATCCGATCACAAACTACCAGCTGACCTTTTATTCCGACGCGCCCGAAGAAGAAAACTGGACAAACAGAGTGAAATTTCACTCACCGGATTACCCGCTTTGTGCGAATGGATTTCTGGGTAAAACAGATATTTTTGTTCTGGACGTGCAAAACGGGTCAGACACTATTGACGTTACAACAACAACCAGTCAGGGAAGTGTAACCAGTACCCTGACCACCACCGACAATCTGATTGTAAACAGCCAGGGCTTCGCTCTGGAATTTAACGAAAAAGTCGGAAACGCCTACGCCATTCTGATCAGCTCGGATTCATGTACTAATCAAATGGATTCTGTGGAAATCGATTTCGGAACGAACGCGGACATCTTAAGTCCTCCGACATCAGATACGGAATATGACGCGATCAGATATACCTCTTATTGTGAGGGTGGCTGCGATAGCAGTTGCGGAGACGTCGGTACCGGAATTATCACCACAAGCACGCTAGACTCATCATGTTACAAAGCTGATCTTAGTTATCCGGAATGGTGCTCACACTGGTACACTTTTGAGGATAATGACACGGAGCATCCCGCCTTTGTGGGGGGGACGCAGGAAGGTCCGGAAACCGCATACTTTGAAAAAACTTTCAAGAGCATAATAAACGAACTGCAGTTGGAACACCTTGAAAGCATTACAGTGACGGGGGAAATAGCCTTTCAGAACATCACACAATTCTTCTGTGACATGCTTTCCAGCAGCTGCCCAATGAACGGAGCCTTAATCGGATCGCAGGACATTGAACTGTACAATTTCGCGACGAGTACCTGGGTAAGTATAGGTTATACTAACGCGAACGGATCAATCAGCGACCAGCAGGTATTTGAAATCACCTACGACGGAGCCGATGTCGGGGATTTTATAGGAGGACCCGGCAATGAACAGATCAAAGCGCGAATAGAATTTAATTGGAACGGCGTTCCGCCCCAGGGCACAAGCGCCCCAAGTTTTATGCTGATCGATTATTTCACAGTCCATCTTAAGTGGTAAAGGAACAATGAAAAACTTTTTGTCCAAAACACACGCCATACTTAAAAAATTTATCCCTAAAGGATCGACTTTCATCGAACTGGTGATATATTTAGGCATTTTTCTGGTACTAACACCAATTCTTTTTTCAGTGGCGATAAATTCCCTAAGGCTTAGCCGTACCTATCAGCTTGAAAAACAGATTAATTCTGACGCTCAGTTCAGTTCTGAACGGATTTATGACCTTATTACAGGAGCCAAAAGAATTGATTTTGCTAATTCCAGCCTGAACAGCGAATACGGAAAACTGGCCCTCATAAATCAGAATGATGAAGAAATCATAATTGAACTTAATCCCGACACCGAAAGAATCGAAATTACCGAAGATGAAGTTAAATCCACTTTAAGTTCACTGGGCAACAAAGTGACACGACTTTATTTTGAAAAAATTCCCGATGACCTGGATGACCCGGAAATCGCGCTGGGGATCAATATAAGAATGAAAATGTCCGGCACAGAAGCGGAAAGTATTGAACAGTCTTATGTGCTGTCAGCGAATTTACAGCGGGGCGATTATGATAACGACGGTTGTCCGGACTTTATTGACGTCTTCCCCCGGGATCCGGAGTGCTGTGGAGACAGGGACGCTGATGGTATTTGTAACGAACTGGATAATTGTATTCTGGCATACAATCCATTTCAAACAGATTATGACTCCGACGGCATTGGTGATAAATGCGACTCACAGATGTTCTTCCCGGGAACAGAACCACCCAGCACATCGCCATCTACACTGGCCGCCTATAACTGCAGTAATGATGAACAGTTGATAGCCGTTCTGGATCATGATCCACCAGTAACATCGAAAAAAATTAAAGACTTGTTCATCAGTTCATCTCCGCTGTCTCCCACCGTACTGAGCTATCTGATAACAAAACAGGAAAACGACGATATTATGAAGTCGGGTGACTTCAGGAAAATTTTTGAAAATAATGTGAAACTAAACAATACCGTTTACCAGAACGTGCTGGCCATGACGAACATAAAGGATAGTGACAAAGATAAGATCATAAAAAAACAGCAGGAAGCTTCAGAAATCGCATGGCAGGGCGGAGATCAGAATGCCAATATTTGGTATGAGGTGAAACTTGACAGCCATGATCGCCAAATAGAATTCAAAAATGCCGATCCGCGCCTTGGCGAAAACGATACCTATCAAACTGATGTTTTTATACTTACCACCGATGGAATTGGAACGCTTGATCAAATCGAAATCAAATCAAAAAGTGACGGAGAGTTTACAAACTACGTCACTCAGCCCGGTGACAGCTTTGTCGATCAGGGCGGGTTTAAAATCAGGTTTGACAGTATGCAGAATAATTCATACGCGCTTACGGTTCAAAGCTATGCCAACACCAAATCACTCGAAAAAATCAAATTTGAAATGATAGGCAACCCTGATGCCGGACATGACGATGAAGACACAATGATCATCATAACCCCCACTGAAGCCATCGATTACATCAGCCACCGCATTGTGAATTACTGTCCGGGAGGCTGCGAAGACGAATGTGAAGACGGCGGTTCCGGAATTCTGATCGGACCCGATTTCAACGATCAGTGTTACAAAACGGACTCTACGTACCCGGAATGGTGTCATTTATGGAAGACATTTAACGATGACGATTCACTAAATATGGCTTACATGGGCGGTACTCAGATAGGCGAAGAATCTCTTTACTGGGAAAAAAACTTTGAGACCATTCTGTCGAATACACAATTGGAAAAACTCAAAAAAATAAGCGTCACAGGCGAGGTCGCCTACCAGAATATCGCCCAGTTTTATTGCGACCAATTGAATGCGGACTGTCCGATAAACGGAAATTTGGTTGGCCCTCAGGCGATTGAACTTTACAACTGGAATACCGACGCATGGGAAGTGATTGGGAATAGTGATCTGGATGACTCCACCAGTGATCAGCAGAAATTTAAAGTGAAGTATGAAGGCAGTAATCCTCAGCGCTTTGTCGGGGGCGAAAAGAACAATTTGCTGAAGGCGCGCATGGCGTTCCATTGGAACGGAATAGCCCCGGGAGGCAGTACCAACGCCCCCAGTTTTATGTTAATTGATTATTTTACCGTGCATTTAAAATGGTAGTTACGCTCTTCAAAATCTGGCACAACAAAGGTTTTATAGCCATCCTGAGCTTGCTTATAATTACGACGATCAGTATGATTATAGCCATCACACTGCTAAAAGACGGCGTTGATAATGCCGCTCTGTCACTCTCAAGTATTTATTATGAAAATGCGAAATTGAACTCCATTATCTGCCTTGAAGACAGCCTGATTCGCATCAAAAAGGAGGAGCAGTTCAATCAGAATCTTGACTACACGATTGGGGCGGGCCAAAGCTGCTCCAGTACAATCCAATGGTACCCCACTCAACAAACGGGAACGGGAAGATGGGAAGCACTTGTAGACCTTGAAGTGGGGGGCGGCAGCAGTAATTTCACCCGCACCTTCGATTATCAGCTCAAGGTAAAAAAAATTACCGTGAATAACACGGACGGTACCATCGAATACGTGAATGAAATTGATATTATTTCCATTGAAGAGATTAGCGGCTAATGATAAAAAAAAGACAAAAAAACGTCGGGCTCATAATCAAAGACCGCAGTATCGCGGTTGTGGAAGTTGAAACCGGAAATCATGTTCCGAAAATAACCAATTACGCGAAGATTCTTCTTGAAGAAGGGGTAGTGGAATATGGTTGCATCATTCTGAACAAAGAAGGTTTTAAAGAGGCAGTTACCAAATTGCTGGCCAGCGGAGTCAATGGACCGATAAACACCAGTAATATTCTTGTTTCACTTCCTGAGGAAAAAGTTTTCAGTCATCGGATAACAATTCCAAAAGAAAAGATTAAAGATTCCGGATACATCAAAGAGACAGCTAAAGATTTTATACCCATCGAACTTGATCAGGCGGTTTTCGACTACAAAGCTGTTTACGAGGATTCCAGTGGAAAAAATTTGATTTTAAATTTTGTGGCGGCTCAAAAAAGTGTCGCGGAACCGCTTATAGCAATATTAAAGGAAATTCAGTTGAACGTTATAGAAATCAACGTTAACATCAACTGTCTGATTAAAAGCTTTCACAATAGCCTCAATCAGGGCGAGGGAGCCTTTTTGCTTGTTAATCTGGAACTTGAACGAGACCTTCTGGCGATCAATTCAGTCAATGACAACATAACTAAGATTGTATCCGGAGGCAAAAGAGAGGAAATAACCAATAAACTTAAAACACTTCTCAGTCTTCCAAGTAATGAAGAAGTTCAGCAATGGCTGATAAAAGTGAAAAAAGGAGAAGCGGTAACTGAAGATCAAAAAACAAACATAAAGAATTCCTTTAAGCCTTATCTGGATGATCTTTCGGATAAAATTCACCAGCTGATGATGGCGACTCAGGCTCAGGAACCCATCGAAATCAAAACAATTTATCTTACCGGAATGCTGTCCGCGCTTCCGGGTGTTGAGGAAGTAATTAGCAATCTGCTACCCGAAATTCCTATAAAGAAGACTGTTCAGTTTGCCGAAATTCCTGCTGAAATGGAAGGAGATATATTGGAAGGCATTGGCTTGTGTATTAACGGCTCACTGCCCAACGATAAAAATAATTTTAATTTGCTCCCTGAAACAAAAAAGGAGGAAATCAACCTGGCGAAAATAAGTCCCAAACTTAAAATTTTCTCAGCAATATTGGCGTCACTTCTTATGGCGCTGACTATAATGGCGGGAATCAACACAGCCAGGAGCTATTTGAACTACAGAATTTCATCGCAGGAAGTGGCAATCCTTAATACACAAGCGCTCAATCCTTACACGACACAGATAGCGAAAGCCAGAAAAGAAATGGAACAGAGCAACAGTCAGATCCTGTCATTGGTTGCAGATTCAATCCCTGCAAGTTATATAATGCAGGACTTAAACGCGTACAACAGGAACGGTGTCACAATGGTAAACATTAATTACATCGATCATACATCAGGTGAAACTTCCACCGTAAACCTCAGAGCCAAAACAATCACCCGACAGGAAACCGAAAAATTCGTCGCTGAACTGGAAAATAGTAAGCTGTATCTGAATGTTGAGTCTCCTCTTTCTAATCTGGTCGGAAAGGGGGAAAGATTTATTAGTATCAACCTTACAGTTGATAAGACCAGTGTTAATCAGGCTTTCGAAAATCAATTACGTGCTGAAACTAAAAGCCCGGGCTTGCCTTCCGCACCCTCCGGATTACCAAAGCCAAAAACTGAAACCATAATTAACGAAGAAGGAAACGATGTTTAAAGTAATTTCCACCGAAAAAATCCTCAAATTTATTCTTCAGCAAAGAGCTCTCAGAGTGACGATTCTTCTTTGCGTGGTTTTCGTCATTATAAGCATTACTCTTTTTGTAGTAAATTCTTCATACCATGGAAAAATTACCAGTAATGAAGAACAGATTCAGGACGCTCAAACGCAATTGACAGAGCTTCGGAAGACCATTGGTAATGAACAGGAGGAAATCGACCAAAAAATCATGGGCCGCACCTTTGCCCCCTACGATGAAATTGTGCCTTATATCAGTCTTCTGGAGAGTCTTTTTGCCATCATCGATAATGAATCCGACATCACAATTAAAAGTGAAGAGAAACAGATTCTGATTAACCGCTTTGCGGATTATGAAGTAAAACTGAAACCAGGAGATAAATTTGACCTGTTTTTGAAGGCTCTTGATGAGCTTTATAAAAGCAAATATCTCATAAAAATCACCAGCTTCAATATCAATTACTCACCACAGCAGGAAGATCACGGCAATCTGATTGATGATGCCAGTCTTAATATCCGTCTCTATTTTGAATAAAAAAAACTTGCATTCGTAATTAAAAAGTCTATCATAGACGTAATCTTATCCAATTATCATTTAATTTAATAAAAATGAAAAATAAAGATCTTAAGGGTTTTACCTTAATTGAGCTGCTGATTGTCATCGGTATCATCGCCATTCTGGCCGGTATCGTATTGGTGGCTGTTAATCCTGCCCAGCAATTCGGCAA
>Ga0180007_10006617_pt1 | contig 11269 bp, 10 predicted proteins | sample MM_PC_MetaG_FD_121122 | JGI IMG/M metagenome (GOLD analysis project Ga0180007, IMG submission 121122) | Groundwater microbial communities from the Aspo Hard Rock Laboratory (HRL) deep subsurface site, Sweden - MM_PC_MetaG | ecosystem: Environmental > Aquatic > Deep subsurface > Groundwater...
AGGGAAATTTTTATGCTTATAAAAAAATAGATGGCCAGGTTCTATATAATGTTTTGAATACTCAAATAGTTAATGATTTTTTTCAATGGATAAAACTAAACTTATGGGAAGAAAAAAAACTATTGGATGGTGAGAGAAAAAGATTTGATGAGGGTTGCTATAAGTTTTATCACGACAAAACAATAGAAAGACTTGAAATGTTTTACAATAAGACTAATATAGATGATATAAAAAATAATATTAATGGTGTACCAATACCACCATTAAAAGATTTATTGGAAGAGGTGAAATGGGATTATGTTTGCAGTGGGGTTCCAAGTAATTTCCATGGAGATCTTCAATTCGATAATGTCTTAGTAACAAGAGATTCTGTAAGCAGTCTTCAAAAATTTATCTTACTTGATTGGAGACAAGACTTTGGAGGCTTAACAGAGATAGGAGATTTATATTATGATCTTGCTAAACTTTATGGGGGGTTGATATTGTCTTATCCGTTGATTAAAGAAGGGATGTTTTCATTTGATATGAGTGGTTCAAGCATATATTATAATTTTTTCGTAAAAAATGATCTTTTAGAAGCTAAAGAAGAATATGAAAAATTTCTACGAAAGAATAATTTTGATTTAAAGAAAATAAGAATTATTACCTCTCTAATTTTTTTAAACATGTCTCCATTACATAATGATCCTTTTGATTTAATGCTGCATTATCTTGGGAAAAGTATGCTCCATAAATCATTACAAGATCTTGGAGGGAATAATAAGGTTGGTGATAAAAATGTTACAATCTAATCTTGGCATAGGGCCTATGAGTTCTGAAATAATAGAAGCGATTTTTAGATATTCTCACTATCACCGCAAAGAACTAATGATTATTGCTTCAAAAAATCAGATAGATTACAGCGGGGGATATGTTAATAACTGGACAACAAAAGAATTTATGGATTTTGTTAAACAACTAAGGAAGGAATATCCTTATAATGATGTGAAAATCTGTCGAGACCATTGCGGTCCGGGTTTTAATGGAATTTATGAGATAGAAGATACATATAAAACAATTCAGTCAGACATTGAAAACGGTTTTGACCTTATTCATCTAGATTTCTGCCACTATCAGGGCAGTAAAGAAGAACAACTTGAGGAAATCAAAAAAGCAATTGAATTCTGTTTAAAGTTAAAACCAAATATTCTATTAGAAATAGGAACAGATGAAAATATGGGGTCAAACTATAGTTTGCTAAACTTGCAAGAATTAGAAAAAGAAATAGATTTTTTCAAGAGTTTTTGTAATCCAGAGTTTTATGTTGTTCAAACTGGAAGCTTGGTTAAGGAAATTAATCAGGTGGGGAATTTCAATAAAGATTTTATTGAAAAAATGTCAAATATATTAAAATCTAAAGGTATTAAACTCAAAGAACACAATGCAGATTATCTAAACGAAGAAGAACTTAATTACCGGAATAATATTATTGATGCAATGAATATTGCCCCGCAGCTAGGAGTAATTCAAACATCTCTTATTTTTAAAAAAAGTTTGATTTATGGGGTGAAATTTAATGACTTTATTAATGAGGTCTACAATGGAGGAAAATGGAAAAAATGGATGTGTAATAATCTCTCTGGTAGTAAGTTTTTATGCGCAGTAATCGCGGGGCATTATCATTTTAGTAGTGATAATTATAAAAAAATAATATCTGAATTGAATAAAAAAGAAAATATTCATGAGTCAATAATAGAATCTACGATGGAGGTAATTGATCATTATGTTGGAAAATAAAATAATCTTAATCGCTGGGTCTTCCAGAGGTATTGGTGCAGCAACAGCTAGACTAGCTAAATCTTATGGGGCACAAGTCATATTACATGGAAAAACCGAATCAGAAGCATTAAGAAACTTAGCTTCTGAGATTGATGCAAAATATATTGCTTGTGATATTAGCGATGAGAATCAAGTGTTCGCAGAGATTAAGAAGCTTGGTAAAATAGAAATTTTGGTTAACTCAGCTGGAATTAATATTTCTAAACCTTTTCAAGAACTTACAAATGAAGATTGGTTGGACACTTTTAAAACCAATGTTTTTGGAACTGTGAATTTTTCAAAAGCAGTCATTCCTGGGATGTTAGAAAGAGAGTATGGAAGAATAATAAATATTTCTTCTGTTAAAGGTTATCCAAATACCTCCGGAAGAGCAGCTTATGCTTCCTCTAAGGGGTCTATTACAACTTTAACTGCTAGTCTGGCTAAGGAATTTGCACCACATATTTTGGTTAATGCTGTTGCGCCCGGCTTCGTAGAAACAGATATGACCCTGGGAACTTGGTCTAAAAGAATTCAAAATCAAATTGACCAAACCTCCTTGGGAAGAATGGCTTCTCCAGAAGAGATAGCTGAGGTTATTTTGTTTTTAGCAAGTGATAGATCCAGATATATCACAGGACAAACAATACTTGTAGATGGAGGTTATAGTTTATCAAAATGAAAGAAGAAGAGGTTAAGGTAGTTATGAAACCTTGGGGAAGAGAGGTTTGGTTAGAACTTAATGACTCATATTGCTATAAAAGAATTTATATTAACGCTGGAACAAGAACAAGCTTTCAGTATCACGAAAAAAAATATGAAACGAACTACATAATCTCTGGACAAGCACAAGTTTGGCTTGAAAATGACTCTGGTGATATAGTAAAAACAGTTATGGGACCTGGAGAATTTTTTAATGCGGAGCCTACAAAAAAACATAGAGTTATTGCCTTAACAAATTTGGTGTTGCAAGAAGTTTCAACGCCGGAAGTTGACGATGTTATTCGAATAGAAGATGATTCTGATAGGGGGGATGGTAGAATAGATAATGAACATAGTGGAAAATAATTATTTTTTATTTTGTCTTTTCTTTCACAAAGATGCTAATTGGTGATGACAACATTGCATCAACTACCTCGGTTTTTGCGTAACCCATTTCATAAAAAATGTTCTCGAATCTTTCACTTAATTCGCGATTTGTGATATCGTGATGGATTTGAAATAATATAACTTTGGGCGATGAGGAATTTATTACTTCTGCTATCCTTTCGATATCTTCGTTGAAATAAGTTTTTTCATAGTCAAACCAAAGAGGTAATTTTTTGGGCGGGTCAATATTATAATCGCAGTATAAAAATTGATATCCTGTAAAACTTATGAAATCATTTTCGTTTTCTTCAATGTGCTCCCTAATTGTTACTAGGCCTTCAAGAGCTGTTTGAGATAAAAGGGCGCCAGAATAACAACCCTCATTAATCCTTCCTAATGTGGGATTTATATAATTTAATGTTGCTAAGCCATATGTTGGAAAGGGATTTATAGTAAGTAAGATGAAGAAAATTATTATCAAACTTAACACTCTTTTGTGCTTTTTCATTAAGTCTTTGATATCGTTTTTAACTAAAAGATATAACATAAACACTAAGAATGGAATTCCCAGAGCCAAAGTTTGTGTATGCCTTCCAGACGTGACTTGGGTAATTAGCGGAGTAATTGCAACAATTATAAACAAATACATGAGTTTAGTAGAATTAACATTTTTATTTTGTATTTTATTTGACAAAATCTTATATGTAAAGAACAAAGAAATGTAAAGTTTCCATGAAGTAACTATATTTAAAATTTTCATAGGGTCGGAGAAAAAATTTGAAAACTGAGAAGAATGAGGGTATTGGCCTAAATTAAACCAATATTGAAAATCAGTGAAATTTGAAAAGAGTATGTAAGTTCCTCCAGTTAAGATTATGAGTGGTAATATGAAAAATATAAAAATTGATTTCAGTTTTTTGTGGTAGTTAAAAATAAAGTAACTTAAAATAAAAATAATCTGAAGCAACCCCACATCTTGTTTAGAATAAAAAGCGAGTGTTGCAAGTAGAGCGCTTAATGCATAGACAAACCATGGAGGATATTTTTGATCATAATACTTGAATAATAGGAAAATATTAATAAAAAAGAAAAAATATGCTGTGTAGTCATACCATGGTTGGAAAACCAATCCTTGATAAGATAAATAAAAGAAAAGTGCAAAAATGAAACTTAAAACTATTTTAAATTCTTTCCTTAAAAAATAGTAGAATATTACACATAAGATAACCGAAAGAAAAAATCCTTGAGTAGCCATCGCAAAAATATTACTTCCAAAAAGAAGCTGAAAGAAGCCTTGAATCAAGAAGGGTATTGGCCCTAATGGGATATAGAAATCATGGAATGGAATCTGACTAGAGACTATGCGGTAACCCCCTTCAAAGATAATTGGGTAATCTATAAAATGAGTTGTTCTTCCAAATATCCCAAATAACTGTAGATCAAAGATAATTATTATTAGAATAATTATTGCAAAACTATCCCAAGAATCTTTTTTATTTTTTTTGGTTGTGTGACTTTTTTGCATATTTTCAATTTAGTTGTAGTCGATGTCTTTATTAACTTTTATTTATAAGAATATGTATGATACGACAAGCAAAAGGGGGGCCTTTTCCCGATGTGTTTTATCAGTTTATTCGGTTTTGTGGTGTTGGAGTTTTGGGAGCGACATTAAATTATTCAATTTTTTTTATTCTGCTTTATTTTTTCTCTGTACAATATATTATTTCTTCTGCGACAGGTTTTATTTTATCCGTGTTTTTGGCATTTTCTTTAAATAAAAGATTCACATTTAAGAATCACAATCAATCTAAAAGTAAGATTCTAAGATATTTCTCGGTAAACTTTTTTTCTTTAATTATTGGATTAATTTCGCTAGGATTTTTTGTTAGAATTCTCTTACTCAACGAGTATTTTGCAAATTTTCTCACAGTTGGAATAACGACTGTTTTGAATTTTGCGGGGAGTAAATTGTTTGTTTTTAATAAATAAAGATTTATTTTTATGCCCCTCGAACTTCTTTTTTTCTATGTTTTATCGCGTGCTTTATCAGATATTGCCAAGAAGCATTTACATGGTGTCTTAAAGTATAGAAAGCTTCAGTATATTTCCAGAGAAATCTATACATCTGGTTGTCCTCCCTATAAATAAGATTTTCTTTTATGATTTTTCGCATAAATGGAAAATTAAGATAGATGTAGGATAGTCTAGAAAGGTTTAGTATTCTTCGGCCTTCCTCATCATTTCTAAAACAATCATAAATATTCATTACATTATCCCCAATCAGATTATTATCTTCAATAAGTTTGCGATCGTATTGTCCAATCTTAACTCCATATTCAGTTATATCTAATTTGGGAAAGGGTTTGAAAATGTTGATAGCAGCAACAGAATGTTTGCTGGATAACTTGATTGCGAAATCAAGAGTTTCTAATGCGTTTTCAAGAGTTTCCCCGGGAAGCCCCAGCATCATTGACAAAGAATATTTTAGTTTATATTTTTTAAACAATTCAATAGATTGTATGCAACGAGAGTTTGAAACTTGTTTATTAAGAACCTCTTTTCTTAGTCTTTCATTTCCTGTTTCAAAAGCTACCCTTATAATAAAACAGTTTTTTGTCTCTGCAATCAATTTACAAAACTCTTCATCTACTTCGTTCAGCGTGGAATTTATAGTGAATGGAACCCCTACTCTCTCTTTATACTTCTTTAGAAAATCTCTTAACCAGCTCTTATTATACCCGAGAGTACTATCATTAAAAAATATATTTTTCACATTATATTTATTTTTTAAAATAAGACACTCTTTTATAACATTGTCTACGTCTCTCAAATCACAATATTTTTTACTTACATCCAAATACAACATCCTATATTTATGATTGAAACAATATGAACAACGATAAGGGCATCCTCTTCCAACCATAATCTGCTCAAACTCAAGGTCCCTAAAAAAAGAGTCATATTCTCTGTATATCTCTCTGTCGTCGAATAATCTTTCATTTACGTCTTTGAAAGGTTTTAGTGAATTTTTTATTATTTTCTCTCCTTTTTTTACCCAAAGATTATCTATTTTTGAATAGTCTTCCCCGTTCTTAACAGCGTTAGCAAATTTAACTATTGCGTCTTCCCCTTCCCCAATACATAAAGCATCAATTGGAAGATTCTTTATTATATCTGGAAAAAATGAGGCGTCATAACCTCCGACTATAATCAAAGAGTTTATTCCTTTTTTTCTTATCTTTTTACACATAGTGGACATAAATTTTCTGAAGGAGGTAATAACAGAGAATGCAATTATGTCTGGTTTATATTGTTCTAACTCTTTCAGGATCTTTTCATCGTTTCCTACTGCAACTCTTGTCTTGTGGCCTTCATTTTTTAAAGCAGCCGAAAGAGCCATTACTCCACCTAATGGAAACCATATCTGTTGTAAAAACATTATTTTTGTCATCTTAAATTTATGATTTTTTACAATATTTAAAAATTACTGTTCTCAGATCTTTTGATTAATAATTCTTTTTTAAGGATAATAATCTTTATAAGTGATTAGGGCACAATAAATTTGGGTTTAATCGGCCTAAGATGAAAAATGGGGAATATGTTGAAAAATTTGGTAAGAAGAATCAGTTTTTTAAGATACCGGTTTAATTACCTCTTTAACTATATTATCATTGGATTTTTTTCTATTTTACTAGAGGTTTTATTTATAAAATATATTCTCTTTTTTCCGTTGTCTTTTTCTCTAAAGGTAATTGGTGGATTTTTACTTGGTGTTTTTTTTAGTTTCGTTTTAAATGCAAAATTAAATTTTAAAGTTCCCAAATCTAAAAATATGAGGACTTTTACAATTTTTTTGATAATCTCTATCTTTGCATTCATTTTGAATATTCTACTGATAATAGTTCTCAAAGAAAAACTTTTCCTTGGCTACTCCTCTTCAAGATTTATTACTGCCGCCATAATTTTTGTAGGGAGTTATACTGCACACAGAAAGATAACTTTTGATTTTGTTAAAAAGATTGGAATAGGAATATATGTCATAAAAAATGAGGATATTTCTAAGATCTATTCTAAAATAAAATATTACTCTGACTTCATACATATAGACCTTGTTGATAATACTTTTTTTAAAAAAGCAAAGGAAGTTGATTTGTCTTTAATGAAAAAGATAGACAAAACATGGGGGTTGCAAAAAATGATTCATATTATGTCAGAAAAACCTTCTTTTTGGATAAAAAAACTGAATAAAAGTGTTGATGTTATTATTTTTCATTTTGAAATCAAAGAGTCAATTAATGAGATTATAAAATTATGCAAGGATTACAATAAAAAAGTAGGTTTGGTGTTAAATTTAGGCTCGGAAGTAAAAGATATCACTAGGTATTTGCCTTATTTGGATTTTGTTCAGGTTATGGGTATAGACCACTTAGGACAATCGGGACAATCTCTTAATGTTCGTTCATTAAATAAGGTGAATGAATTAAATAAATTAAAGAAAAAGTATAAATTCGAAATAATCTTCGATGGAGGCGTAAAACCTACAAATATAAGCAAGATAAACGCGAAGTATGTTGTTTCTGCTTCGGGGCTTTTGTCTTCGAATGATCCTATAAAATCTTTTATGGAATTAAAAACAAGTTCTAAATATTCTTTTTCTGAAAAATTGTTAAAAAAAGATTTGATTCTAAAGATAAAAGATATAACAAATTCGCTTGAATTTATAAAATCTGGAAACATTGTGGGCTCTTTTTCAGAAGGAAAGGGGTTAGATGGAGTATGTGACATAGATATTGTCTTAATATCTGACAGATTAAACAAACAAAAATTTGGGTTAATAATAAAAAAATTTAATATCTTAAAAAAAGAGATAGAGTCGAAATATGGATATAACGTTATATTAAATAATACATTGGGCCCCTTAAAGTTTGATCCGCAGAGCATTGTTTTTCATTTGATGTTATATGATGTTAAATCCCACAGGCTTCATTGTGAAAAAAGCCCGTTTACTTGTTTTGATTGGCAAAGGTCAAAAATATTTTTTAAAAAACCAATGAAGGAAGAGGGACGAGTTTTTACCTTGCAGCCTAACCATTTTTTTGATTTTAGAAGAGGCGTGAAAGAATATCTTTCAGAGATAAAATCAAATAAATTGTCTTATCGGGAGTATAAGTTTATCGGAAATAGTGTAATTGAAGAAAAAAAGTATCAAATAATGAATTCGAGAGATAGAATAGAGTTCTCTTATCATATCTTAAAATTTCTCATGTCCAACCTCTTAAAGCTATATTCTGGGAAAAATAAAATTTATAAGTTTAATGAAATGATAAAGAAGTATTTTGGAGTATTTCCAAAAAATAAATTTAGACATAAAAGATTAATTAAAAATATAAAAAATTTAAAAGAAAGGTGCAAATTTAAGGAGCCTGAAAATTTGATTAAAAATCTAGAACTTTTTATTAAAGACTTTAAATTGCAGTTCAGAAACTATTTTTATAAAAACTCAACAGATCTATTTTTTATAAGGCATGCTAAGACTAGACTTAATATAAAAAATAAATTTATTGGGCAAAAATTAAACCCAAAGATAATGAAACCCGATGAAAAACAAATAGCTAAACTCGAGACTAGTATGAAAGAGATTGATCTTGTTTTTTCATCTCCTGCTGAAAGATGCAAAAACACATTGGAACTTGTCACAAATAAAATCCCCCAAATAACTGATCTGTTAAAAGAAATTAACTACGGCTCTGCAGAAGGGAAGGATCTAAACTATCTTTTAACCAATCACCCTGAGATTGTTAGAGCATGGAAAAACGGAGAAGACCCAAAGTTTCCGGAGGGAGAGAATCAACTTGAAGTAATAAAGAGGATAAAAAAGTTTCTGAAAAGCATCGGAGAATATGAAAATAAAAAAATATTGGTTTGCACTCATAATGTAGTCTTAAGATCAATAATTGGTAGTTGTTTAAAGATGCCTGTGGAAGATTGGTTCAAAATAAACATCCCATACCTTGATCCGATTAAGTTTATAACAACAAAAGATAAAAGAATTTATATAGACCTAACGTCCAATCAGATTAAGGAGATTTTTAAAAATTTATAATGGAAGCATATCTTGTTTCACTAACACCAGACAATGGACTTAGAACAAAAATTGTCGAGGATAAATTAATGATTTTTGAGAAATTTGGTAACCAAAAATTTTTGTTAGATGAGCCACATAGTTCCATTTACATCGGACTATCTAAAAACATAAAAGAAGTTGAGACAAAGCTTAAAGAGATCATTCTTAAACAAAAAATAATTGAAGTTGAAATTGCTAGGGAGTGGCAAGAATTTAAAAATGATAAACTAGCTGGGGGCGGTACAACTCTTGGTTTAAAAGTTATAGGAGAAAATAGAAAAAAAATAATTAGTTTGCAAAAGAAAATTGTCAATTCTCTTAATGAATTAAGAAACGGGGAAATCCATCCAAGATTCAAAAATGTGCAACTTTTGGACTCTTTTATGGAAAGTATTGAAAGATATGGGTATCCTTTCGTGAGCTCAAAAAAAATTGAAGATATCTTGATCCCTCATATCAGTTTTTGTTGTTTTGCTCTTCAGGGGGATGCAGAAGAGTTTAAGAAGTTAAACAATTTGAAAAAGTACGTCGGACCAGCAATATTTCCGAAAATATCCCTTTACAAGATTAATACTGATGACTCAATTACACTTGTAAGTGATTTTTCATTACAGCAATAATTATAAAACTAGTCCCTTTAATTAAAAAAGATGTTTGAAGATTTAAAAAAACAGATAAGAGAAGCAAACCAAAAATTAGTTGAGTTGAATCTCGTTAAACTTACTTTTGGGAATGTTAGTTCAATAGATAATTCTGGTAAGTTTGTTGTAATAAAGCCAAGTGGTGTAGATTATGGTTCATTGAAGGATGAAGATATGGTTGTTTTAGATCTAGACGGAAAAGTTATTGAAGGAGATAAAAAACCTAGTTCTGACACACACTCCCATTTGGAACTGTATAGAAAGTTTCGGGGAATTAAGTCTATAGTTCATACCCATTCACCATATGCCACAATTTTTGCACAAGCCAAAAAACCCATAAATTGTTTAGGAACGACTCATGCAGACTATTTTAGGGGAGATATCCCTATAACAAGAGATTTAACAGAGAAAGAAGTTGAAGAAAATTATGAATTAAATACCGGCAAAGTAATTGTGGAGACATTCGTTAACCAAAACATAGATTTTTTAGAGATGTTTGCCTGCCTTGTATCTAGACATGGCCCCTTTGTTTGGGGGGAAACGATTAGTAAAGCATTGGAAAATGCCCTTTTACTAGAAGAAATTGCAAAAACTAGTTTAATGGCATCTAATCTAAACTCGGATATAAACTCAATTAATCAATACCTTCTTGACAAACACTTTTTAAGAAAACACGGAGAAAAGGCCGATTATGGTCAAGCACATTGAAATGATAAATTTAATATCCATGGCAGGACTGGGAAGGAGGTTTTCTGAGAAAGGGCATAAATTACCGAAACCCCTCATTCCTGTATGTGGAGAGCCGATGATTCTCAAAGTTATTGATTGCTTACCTAAAGCAAGAAAATGGATATTTATAGTAAGAAAGGAACATATTGACGAGTTTTTCATAGATGAAATTATCAAAAATAAAATTCCAGAAGCAATCATTGTAATCGACACAGATTTAATTGGGGGCGCATCAATATTTTGTGCAGAAAAATATATTGATCCGAATGAAGATATACTTGTTGCAGGATGTGATAATGGTTATATTTTTAGTGAGGAAAATTTTGAAAAATTGAAATCTTCTAAAAAAGCAGATTGCATTTTATGGACTTTTACTGAGGATCAACGTTTAAGAAATTCTCCAACATCTTGGGGGTATCCTGTTCTTGAAAGAGATAACGAAACAATTGAGAATATGTCTATTAAGATCCCAATTTCCTCTGACCCTTATTTTGATCATGCTGTTACTGCTACATTTTATATTTCTTCAGCAAAAATTCTTTATGAAGCAGTTAGAAAGATGGTAAAAGAAGATATTAAAGTAAATGGTGAGTTTTATCTTGATATGTTGCCTGTGGTGTTAAATATGTTAGGTAAAAAAAGTGTTCTTTTTGACGTCGATCTTTATATTGGTTGGGGGACCCCTGAAGAACTTTATGAATTTGATAGAACTAGATATTACTATCGTTCTGGAAAATTCTCGAAAATGGACCTTCCTGAAAAAATAAAGGGGGCCTGGAAGATTTATTTCTCAAAAAATGAAAAAAATTAAACTCTCAATAGTGCTGCCAGTCTTCAATGAAGAGAAGAACATCCCATTAGTTATAGAGAAATACAAAAAAATCGCAAA
>Ga0180007_10006618_pt1 | contig 11265 bp, 11 predicted proteins | sample MM_PC_MetaG_FD_121122 | JGI IMG/M metagenome (GOLD analysis project Ga0180007, IMG submission 121122) | Groundwater microbial communities from the Aspo Hard Rock Laboratory (HRL) deep subsurface site, Sweden - MM_PC_MetaG | ecosystem: Environmental > Aquatic > Deep subsurface > Groundwater...
AACGTAATCAAATATCTATTTTTTGTTGACATAAAAAGGGAGTTTCTTTCTCCCTTTTTTTATTTCCCCAAGGCAAGGCCTTGGGAAGATTTAGTTTATGTGATATTATTTTTAATATGAGTATTCGTAAAATACCTTTTGTTGAAGGAGAATATTACCATATTTACAACAGGGGAAATAGTAAACAAAAAATTTTTTTAGACAATGAAGATTATATTCGTTTTATAAAACTTCTACATCTTTGTAATTCAAAAGGAAGAGTAAATTTTAAAGAAGATATTATTGAGAAAAAAATAGATGCATGGGATTTTGAAAAAGGAGAGAATATTGTTTCAATTGGCGCATGGGTTTTAATGCCTAATCATTTTCATTTATATATTACAATCTCCCAAGGCCTTGCCTTGGGAGATTGTAATATGATTTCTATTTTTATGCAGAAAGTTTCTACTTCTTATACTATGTATTTTAATAAAAAATATAATAGAACAGGGTCTCTTTTTGAGGGAAAATTTAAAGCAGTACATATAAGTGATGATGGGCAGGCGAAATATTTGTTTTCATACATACACCTTAATCCTATAAAACTTATTGATCCAACATGGAAAGAAAAGGGGATTCAGGATATAAATAAATCTCTAGATTTTTTAAGTGAATATAAATGGAGTAGTTACAAAGATTATCGTGGTGTTGAAAGAAAGGAAAATAAAATTTTAAATATAAAAGATTTTTTGAGTTATTTTTCTGATTTAAAAGATTTTGATAAAGATATCTTTGAGTGGTTAGATCACAAAAATCAAAAATTAAAATAAAATGATTTTTTTGTTTTCCCAAGGCAAGGCCTTGGGGAATTTTAAAAGAAAGTTATCCACATAAAATAATTTTTTTTCTTTACATGAAAGTTTTTAAATTTTATAATTGTGAAATGGAAAAAATAAAAATGAAGAAATTTTTTGCTCACAAAATTTTTAAAATATTGAAGTGGGTTTTTTTAATTATAGTAGGTTTATATTTAATTTTGGTTATTGTTCGTGTTTTTCATTTTATTAATTTAGATAAAACTAATGCTCAAGTTCAAAAAATTCATTCTACAAAAATAACAATGGGTGATGTCATGGGTGTGAATCTTCCACCTGATCCTGGAGCCCTAGCTGATGAGACTGTAGAGGGGATTGATGTGAATGCGAATGGGATTCGGGACGATGTTGAATTAGCTATTTTTGAAAAATATCCAGATTCCGCAAAAACTAGGGCTGGACTTTTGCAGTATGCTTTGGCCCAACAAATGCAAGTAATTCAACCTTTTGTGAATACGGTAATTGCTACGGAGGTGATAAGGGAACATAGCAGAGCCCGTTCTTGTCTTTCAGGTACATTGGTTCCAAGAAAGACACGAGAATCTTTTAGATCTAATCTTGAGATGGAAAAAATTGATGAGTATATTTCTTTTATGGAGGATATTCAACTTAATACAAATGAAAGAAAAGAAAAAAGAAGTTTATTTTTTGAAAATTTAAGAAGTTATTCAGATTTGGAAGGAGATAAATGTGATTTTGATTATTCTGGATTAGATAATTAATAATGAATAAATAATATGAAAAATAAAATACTTTATTTTTTAATTGTTATTTTATTTGCTTCTTTTTGGTCTCCTGTTTCAGCTGGAGATTTGTGCTTTTCTGATGGATATACGGTTATTACTATAAATGGAATGATTGCAGATAGAGAGGCTGCTGAATTTAATAAAGGTGTGATAGAAGAAAGAATTCCTCCTTTTTTAAATAATCAAAAAATTACCGTTGATTATATCCACAATGAAACCCACTTAGCTGGGGCGGGGGATTTGTTGGATGCTATTAGGCAAAAACTTTCTAAGAAATCTTTTGTGGTGGATAGTTATGATTTAAATAATATGCTGACGGATCTCAGCCAAAAACTCAAAACTCAAAAAGTTCTATTTGTTGCCCATTCTCAGGGTAATTTTTATGCAAATGATATATATAATAAAACAGCTTCAAAAGAAGGCGGAATCCCAAAAGAGTCACTAGGAATTTATGGTATTGCTAGTCCAGCTAGTTATGTAGCTGGAGGTGGAAAATATATAACTTCTAGTAATGATGGAATTATTAATTTAATTAGGAAAACAGGATGGTTTTTAGATATTTTAGAACCAAATGTAGAGATTAAATCACCAATTAATCAAGATAATTTACAAGGACACAGTTTATCAAAAGTTTATTTAAAATATGAAGGTGATAGAATTGCTTCCGAAATTAAATCTTCCATTGATAAGCTTCAAAATAATAATAAACAAAATTCTAACGAGCCATGTATTTCTGCTCCGAAATTAACTGCAGTACATAAAGTGAAAGAAGTTTTTTATACTGTAGCTGACCCAACTGCTATTGTTTTAAGAAGTGGAGTTGTTGGAGTTTATAAAGGAGGTAAATTTCTTGCAGATCTTACTGGAAATTTAGGTTCTAGTTTGGGGAAAAATCTTAATAGATTATTGGCTAGTGTAGGGGGGAGTTCACTGGATTCTAGTGTTCCAGAAACAGAAGTGATTCCAGAGATAGTAGAACCTGAGGAATTACCTTTGTTAGATTTACCCTCTGAGGAAATACTTCCTATTTTTAGGGAGATAGAAACACCAGAGGAATTACCTCTGCCCGCTCCACTACCCGAGGAAAAACCTCCGGTTCCAACACCAGAACCAGAACCTATTATTGAAGAAATACCTCCAACTTTTGAATCTTCAACACCCATAATTTATAGTGGTGGAAGTGGAGGAGGAGGCGGTGGAGGAGGAGGCGATCTGATTATACCAGAAGTTACAGAATCAGAATCAGAATCAGAATCAGAAACAGAATCAGAATCAGAATCAGAACCAGAAACAGAACCAGAATTAGAGTTAGAAAAAGAGGAAGATCCTATTCTAGATATAATTGCACCAATTATTTCTTTAATAGGAAATGACCCCATTGAAATTGAAAAAGATTTAGTTTACATAGATGAAGGTGCAACAGCGACTGACGATATAGATGGAGTGATTACGGTTGTTACGACAGGTGTTGTGGATACTTCTATTATTGGTATTTATACTATTACTTATACAGCGACTGATTTGGCTGAAAATGTTTCTACTTTAACTCGAACTATAAACGTTGTGGAGCCTGTTGTTGTGGCACCTATAGTTGTTGCTCCTATTTATGATGATTTGATTATTGATTCAAATATAACATTAACTCCTGGTGAATATTTTTATAATAATTTAACTATAACTAATAATGCAGTACTGACACTTGAAGGAGACCCACTTTCGACAAATTCTTTTAAAGGAGTAAAAATAAATGCGACTAACATTATTGTTGATGCTGGTTCAAAAATTTCAGCAGATGGACAAGGGTATGTATCAGGCCTGGGATCAAATACAGCCAGTGACCATGGTTCTAGTTATGGTGGTCGTGGTGGTGGAGATCTTGCAAAGGATATATATGGGTCGGCTACAGAACCACTTGATTTGGGTAGTGGAGCCGAAGGTAAACGAGGAGGTGGAGCTATTTATTTAGTTGTTTCAGGTAGATTCCAAAATAATGGAATTATTTCTGCTAATGGAAATACATATCGTTCAAGTGGTGGAAGTATTTATGTGAGGACAAATGAAATAACTGGTGCCGGTAGTTTTACCGCTAACGGAGCAAATACTTCGTGGCCTAATTCAAAAGCAGGAGGTGGAGGGCGTGTTGCTATTTATTATAAAGATTTTTCTTTTAGTGGGACAGCCATTGCTCGATCTGGCCTGTATTGCTTATATGGTTGTAATGAATCAGGGGAATCAGGGACTGTAGGATTTTTTGATCTATCTGATAATTCTTTGCATATTAATTCAACTTGGCGTTTTGAAAAAAATAATGAGCCCTTTGATTTTAGTAAAATTATTATAGGTAATAAAGCGAAAGTAACAATAGAAGATGGTGTAGAAATAAAGACGGACACATTGATAATAGAAGGAGAGTCATCTTTCTTTTCATCGGGTAATCAGGTTTATAATATTCCAGAAATAATAATTGATGGAAAGTCTAATCTTACTTTATCTGGGGGAGAGACATTTAATTCAAATAGTATCTTATTAAAAGGAGCTTCAACTATGACTCTTTCAGGTAGTGAGAATATTATAGCTAACTTGATATCTGTTACGGGAAATTCAATGATAACTGTTGTTAAAGAAAAAATACTCTCTTTAACCATTCCTAATTTAACAATAGAGTCAGGCTCATCCATTTCTGTTGATAAGAAGGGTTATAAAGTTGGGTCAGGAACTGTAATTGTAAATAGAGCAGGAGGTAGTTATGGTGGTAATGGGCAACAAAATTCAGATAATGCAACCTATGGTTCTGCTGTAAAACCAATTGATCTGGGTAGCGGTGGGGTTAGTGGGCATATAGGTGGTGGAGCCATAAGGCTTGTAGTTACAGACACTATTTTAAATGACGGTATAATTTCTGCCGGAGGTGATAGAAATTCAAGTGGTGGAAGTATTTATTTAACGGCAAAAAATTTAGAAGGAAGTGGAACCTTTAGGGCAAACGGAGGAGGTCATTATTTAGGTTCTGTTATATATGGAGCAGGGGGTGGAGGGCGTGTCGCTTTACATTATGAGTCATCTAGTTTTAGTGGAACAGCAGAAGCAAAAGGTGGATGTGGTAGCACAAATGGATATAGTCCAGACTGCGGAGAGAATGGCACTGTTGGTTTTTTTGATACAACGAATAATGATCTTTTAGTGAATACATATTGGCAATTTTTAAATACAGATAGTCCATTTAATTTTAACAATATTTATATTTCTAATGGAGCAAAAGTTAAAACAGAAAGTGGTGTAAATATTACAGCTAATCAATTTTCTCTTGATGGAGCTTCGTTTTTTACTTTATCAGGTGGGGAAACAACTTCAATCAATAATTTAAATCTTTTAGGGAATTCTATTATTACCGTAGACCCAGAAAAAATACTTTCTTTAAATACTTCAAATATTAATATTGAAAGTGGCTCTTCTATTTTGGCAGATGGGAAAGGTTTAGTTAAAGGACCAGGGTCTACAGATGTAGATTATATTGCAGGGGCTAGTTATGGAGGGAAGGGTAGTGGGGTTACAGCAAAGCCAGTTTATGGGTCTGAAGATATGCCAGTAGATTTTGGTAGTGGAGCAGAATCATATCGTGGTGGGGGAGCAATTCGTTTAATTGTATCGGGTACACTTAAAAATAATGGAATTATTTCATCCAATGGCTATATGTATCGTAGTAGTGGGGGAAGTATTTATGTAACAACTAATTCTTTGATTGGATCTGGGGTTTTCCAAGCTGATGGAGCTAGGGCTAAATGGCCATATGGATCCGTTGCCGGTGGTGGAGGAAGAATTGCTATTTATTATCATAATAATTCTTTTTCTGGAATTTTAACTACTGCTGGAGGTAAATACTGTAATTCAGGGTGTCGTCCTTCTGGAGAAGATGGAACTATTGAAATGATAGATGAATCTATTATTCCCGATCCTATTTTAGGTTGCATGGATTCTTCTTTTGATAACTATGATGTAACAGCAACAGAAGACACAAATCCGACTTCTTGTGCTAATGACCCAGAACCTATACCAGATCCTATTTTAGGCTGCATGGACCCTTCTTTTGATAATTATAATGAGAATGCTACAGAAGACACAGACCCAACTTCTTGTGCTAATGATCCAGCAGATCCTACTCCAGACCCAGATCCTATTCCTGATATAACTTCACCTGTAATAACAGCTTATACAATTAATGGAATTACTGGAGATATCACAACTAATCCATTAGTAACTCCTATGGTTATTAATCTAACTTCTAGTGAAAATGTAAATTGGATGTCAATAATAATTCAAAATCAAGAAGACTCAACTTATTGGAAAAAGTTTCAATCAGGTGCTGGTTGTGTAGACGGAACTGATACTTGTACTAAAACCTGGGATGGAGTCCTCTCTAGTGGGGGATTACTCGATGATGGGACTACATACAAATTAAAAGTTCATACAAAAGATGAGGCCGGGAATGAATTTTATGACTATTTACCGGCAATAATCACTATAGATGTAATATAATACAGGAGATTAAAAGATAGAAAAGTTGACCTATTGCTAAATGTGTTGCCTCCCAAGGCCTTGCCTTGGGAGAAAAATTTTGGTGGGGATAAAGTGTTGCGGGATTTATTTTATGGTTGGTATAATATAAATGAAGTTTTTATTAATTTAATAATTTGTATTATGGCTGTAAAAAGGAATGTAGCTAATAATTTCCTTCAGAAGGAAGTTTTAGTAGCAGAAAGAAGCACTCGTACTTCAACAAACCAGCCTAACAAAAAAAAACCTATTTTAATTTCAGAAGAGCACCTGATAGATCCGGGCGAAGCAGTTGGAAATGATTGGTTTAATCTTTTCAATGGAGAGGGATTTTAAGGTGTGAAGTATTAATTTTTTTAAATTCGCACATTTTTTGGTTTAGTTCATCTAAACAAGTTTTTAGTAATTGCAGAAAGCGGGGAATTTATATTTCCTGCTTTTTTTATTGGATTTGGATTATCTCTGTAAAAGGAGTATTATAAGATTAAATTTAAACTTTTTAAAATAAACTTTATGAATTTAACTAATGATTCCCTTGTAGATTTCATTGATGGAAAAGTTGAAATTAAAAATTACCCTAAAAAGAAGGCGGTTATAGGTATTGCTAAGAATCTTAAAATAGATTCTTTTGGAGTAAAAATTTCTCTTTCTAAAGCAAAAGAATGTAAGGATTATTTTGCGACACCTCTTAAGTGGGTTCCCTTAAAAAAAAATTATCTTCATAATGTAGATCTCGGATTATCTAGTAATATTTCTGATAAAAAGAAGATTTTATTAGAAGCTGAGTATGAGTATATTACTATTGATCTACCCAAAAGAATTAGTTTAAGGATCTTGTTAAGAAGGAAAATTAAAAGATTATTTTTATTTTTCCAGAATTAAGAAATAAGGCTGCCATATTAAATAGGTGGCTTTTTCTTTGGGGGCTGCCATATGCTATAATTTAAATATGTTAAATAAGCATTCAACTAGAGTTATTTTAGCTTTTTCAGGGATTATTCTAATAGGGTTAATCTCTCTTGTTATCATTGACGGATTGAAGTAAATAGTATATATTAATAATCGTTAGCCGTAGAAAGTAGGCACTTAATAAGTCCTGCTGAGGTCGAATCTATCTTATTATATATAGGATAGGCTACACATTACGGCCATTATGGTCGTTTTTTTATTTTAAACAAAATTATGCCAATTACATTAAGTAAAAAGAAAGAACTTGTTTCTGGTTTAGAAAAATCTATTAAGGATTCAAATTCTGTTGTTTTTGTGAAATTTAATAAATTAACAGTGACTGATGCAAATATACTTCGCAGAGGGCTACAAGCTCAAGAAGTTGGATATGTTGTTGCTAAAAAAACCTTATTAAAACGGGCTCTTGATTCTAGTAAGATAGAAGGGGATTTACCTGAAATAGAAGGTCAAATAGCAATTGCTTATGGGGAAGATTTAATTACTCCTTCTCGTGAGATATTTAATTTTGCCAAAAGTCATAAAGAAAATATTGAAATCGTTGGAGGAGTATTTGAAGGTAAGTATATGAGTGCATCAGAAATGATATCCATTGCTAGAATACCTTCATTACAAACTCTTCGTGGAATGTTTGTTAATCTTATTAACTCACCAATACAACGTTTTGCAATTGCACTTGATCAAATAGCGCAAGCAAAATAATTATTAAATTAATTTAAACAAAAATTATGTCAGAAGATACAAAAAAAGAAGAAGCTGTAGTTGACCTGTCTGCCGACAAGGCAGAAGAAAAAGCTACTCCAGCTGTTGAAGAAAAAGTTGAAGAAGTTAAAGTTAAAGCTGAAGCTCCTGCAACAAAAGATGTTGAAGTTCCCGCAAAATTCAAGAAGCTTGTTTCAGAAATTGAAGAAATGTCAGTTCTTGAATTAAACGAACTTGTTAAAATATTAGAAGAAAAATTTGGTGTTTCAGCTTCCGCTGTTGCTACCGCTGGTCCAGCTGTTGGAGCAGGGGATGGTGAAGCAGAAGAAAAGAGTTCCTTCACTGTTGAACTTACTTCAGCTGGTGAACAAAAAATTGCTGTTATGAAAGTAGTTAAGGAAGTTCTTGCTCTTGGTCTTAAAGAAGCTAAGGAATTAGTTGACGGAATACCTTCAGTTATGAAAGAAAATGTTAATAAAAAAGAAGCTGAAGAAATCAAAAAGAAAATCGAAGAAGCAGGGGGAAGTGTTACTTTGAAATAAGTACAACAAACCTATAAAAAAGCACCCCTTGTGATCCGTACCCCAAAAAGTAGACACTTTTGGTGTCTACTTTTTGGGGTACGATCACTTGCGAGGTGTTTTTTTATGGCGTATAATATAAAAATATGGAAATACTAGCCAAGTTGTTTGGAGGTCAAGCCCGTGTTAAAATTATGCGTCTTTTCCTTTTGAATAGTGAAAAAGATTTTGAGATTGATGATATTGTTAGTCGTAGCCGAGTAACGAAATCAAATACAAGAAAAGAAGTAAATCTTTTAGTGGGGATAGGTTTTATTAAACCTAAAACGATTATTAAAGAAGGTTCAAGAGGAGCTAAGAAAAAAGTTTCTACTTGGCATTTAAATTTATCTTTTCAATATTTACGACCAATAGAAGAACTCCTTGTTCATCCAAGTATTTTACTTGAAGATGATTTAGCTGGACGCTTTAAACAAATAGGGAAAGTTAAACTTATGATTGTTTCAGGAGTATTTATTGGAGAGAATAAAAGTCGTGCAGATATTCTTTTAGTTTGTGATAAATTAAATAAAAGTGTATTGAATCAAATAATAAAAGGACTTGAAGCTGAAACAGGAAAAGAAATTGATTATGTTGTTTTTGATAGCGCTGAATTTAAATATCGTTTAGATATGTATGACAAACTTGTTTGTGACATTATAGATTTACCTCATAAAAAACTTATTGACAACGGACAGTTATCCACATATATTTCAAAAGAAGTCTAAGATTTGGTATAATAGAAATAGTACTTAAAAGGTCGAATTTTTATGGTGCTTTTATTATTTTTATAAAATATTTATTATATTATGACTTTTGTACAAACTTGGGGAGGAGTTTTTAGTGATTCTTTGCTAGGACTTTGGTCTGGATTTATTAGTTTTGTTCCTGGTCTTGTTGGAGCAATAATTCTCTTTATTATTGGTTGGATTCTTGGATCAATCATAGGTAAAGCAGTTGCTCAGGTTATTGATGCTCTTAAAGTTAATAAACTTTTTGAAAGTGCAGGTGCTCATACTTTCATGGAAAAAGCAGGACTTCGATTAAACGTTGGTGGTTTTGTTGGTGCTGTTGTTAAGTGGTTCATCATTGTTGTTTTCTTGATGGCTTCTTTACAAATCATTGGACTTACACAAGTAAATGATTTTCTTCGTGAAGCAGTATTATATTACTTACCAAAAGTAGTTGTCGCATCTCTTGTTTTGGTTATTGCTACAGTTATTGCTGATGCAATGCAAAAACTTGTTTATGCTTCTGCTAAAGCAGTTAATGTTCGTTCAGCTCATATGTTGGGTTCAATAACTCGCTACGCAATCTGGGTGTTCGCATTCATTATTGCATTGTCAGAACTTGGTATCGCAACTGCGTTTATGCAGATTCTGTTTACTGGATTTATCGCAGCTTTAGCTATTGCTTTGGGACTATCTTTTGGTCTTGGAGGAAGAGATGCTGCTAGCCGAACAATAGATCGTTTTTCAGATCATATGTCTGTTAAATAATTTCCGCTTTGTTAAGCATAAAAGAGCCCCACCTTCGGTGGGGCTCTTTTGTATCTTGAGCCAGTCTGTGCGAGGCAAGGGTCTGTGCGAGGCAAGGCCTCACACAAAGCCTCACACAAAGGCCTCACTAGTACTTACAGGCAAGGCCTGTAAGGTGTCTAAGTTCAGATACATATTGCACTCTTTAGGTTCAATACATTGACTTCAATTTTGGCTTTGGTATACTAAACATATACATATGAATATTACAAAATGTGATATTTGTAAAAAGAAAATAAAAGATAATTCAGTAAGATCTGGAGTAGGTTTTTTGGGTACTAAAGATTTTTGTTTAACTTGTGGAAAACCTATAATAGATTTTTTAAAAAAACATAAACTTATAAGTGTAGATAAAATAAAAAAATTATATGAAGAATAAAGACATTACAAATACAGATCTTTTAGAATCAATGAAAAAAGGATTTTCTAAAATGGAGGAGGACCGTGTTGAACTTCTGGAATCACTCAGTAGAAGTTTTTCTAATATTGAGAAAAAGATGGCAACCAAAGAGGATATAACAAACCTAGACCTAAGGCTCACAACTGAAATTCAAGATTTACGCATGGACTTTAAAAGTTTTAAGAAAGATACACAAAATAATTTTGATGAGGTTAATGAAAAACTTGATGACTCGTCTGATACAGCTACGAATTATGATAAAAGAATAGAGATATTAGAAAACAAAGTTCTAGTTTAAAGTCGTTATTTATTAATAATTTAATTAGCCGCCTACGTTAACAGACTACGGCGAGCCAAAGAAATCAAATGAACAAAAACAAAGGTTTTATGGGTATAGGTTTGATAGTGGTAATTATTCTTGGAATAGTTGTTGTAGGTGGGGGAGCGTATTATTTGGGAACGAGAGATACAGATCTTGATGATGGAAGCTGGGCTCAATTTAGAGATGATAATAATGAGCAACAAAAAGAGGATGAAGCAGTTGATGATAAAGAAAATTTAGATTCTGAAATTTCCATTAAAAACTGGAAAACATATATAAATACAGAATATGGATTTGAATTAAAATATCCTAACGATTGGGAGTTTTCAACTTATTTCTCAAACGCAGATGGTTTTTTCTTTTCTAAAAATGATTCAAAAATTATCTTGTTACCAAGAGGAGAATTTGATCATGGATATGAAGAAGAACCAGTTCTCAGCGACGTCCAAATTAATGGGGATCAAGTAAAGAAAAAAGAATGGAGTGATTCCGTAGTTTATCAATTTACAGATAATACAATACCTTCTACTTGGATTAAATGCGGTTTAGATTTGAAAAATTGCAATAGAATAGAAATACAAGGATCTGACCTATTAGAATCAGGATTAATAGATCAAATTATTTCA
>Ga0180007_10006619_pt1 | contig 11265 bp, 11 predicted proteins | sample MM_PC_MetaG_FD_121122 | JGI IMG/M metagenome (GOLD analysis project Ga0180007, IMG submission 121122) | Groundwater microbial communities from the Aspo Hard Rock Laboratory (HRL) deep subsurface site, Sweden - MM_PC_MetaG | ecosystem: Environmental > Aquatic > Deep subsurface > Groundwater...
GCCACAAGAAAGCCAAACTCGTTGACGCTCGCGTAGCAGGCTAACGACGTAATGAGTCCGATATTCTGACCTTCGGGGGTTTCAATCGGACAGATACGCGCGTAGTGAGATGAGTGAACGTCGCGAACCTCAATCTTCGCTCGACGTTTGGTCAAACCGCCACCCAATGCGTTCAATCGTCGTTTGTGCGTCAGTTCAGTAAGCGGATTTGTCTGCTCGAGGAACTGTGAGAAACGTCCCGTATAGAACAATTGGTTGATGGCCCCTTGGACCGTCCGCGTCGAAATGATGCGGCGGATAGTGTCCTTCTCTTCCAACGCGTACTTAGAAAGCTTGTCGCGCGCAATACGCGCCATGCGCACCATGCCCGTTCGAATGGCATTCTCAGCCAACTCGCCGGGTAAGCGCACTCGTTTGTTGGCCAGATGATCTTTTTCGTCGAGAAGCGAGAGATCATCAGGTACTTGCAGAAGGAGGCGAATGGTTCGGACGATATCCGCCAAGTAAAGGGCTGGCTGCTTCAATTGCAGGCCGAGCTTGCGGTTGACCTTGAATCGTCCCACTTCCGATAGATGGTAGCTCGTTGGATGGAAGTACAAATGTTCGATGTACTCTCCCATCTGCGCTGGCGACGATCGATCAGATGGCCTTAGTCTTCGATAGACAGCGCGCAGAGCCTCTTCTTGAGTCGTCGTCTGATCTTCTTCCAACGCATGCTGGATATAGCGATTGACGATGCGAATTGACTTGAGCTTCGCTTTCTCCAGCACAGACAGGTGCTCTTCTTGGAGCGTCTGTCCTGCCAGCAGTAGCGGTTCCTCGCCACCAGTATGTACGTCGTCAGCCACGAGATGCCCGACATATTGTTCAAGTTGAGCGGCTGTCACGGGGCTGATTTCGCTGCTGAAATATCGTCGAAGCCTAGGCGTATCAAAGCCCAATGCTTTCAGGAGTGTCGTCGCCGGCACCTTCGCTTTGCGATCCAAATGTGCACGCAAAGTCGACCGTTTGGTATCGAGCACAATCTCCAACCAAGCTCCCATTTCTGGGAGGATGTGTCCCTTGAATTGCTGTGTGTCCTCTTGCGTGATGTAGACACCTGGCGCACGCGTAAGTTCATTGACCAACGCATTCTCCGAACCGTTGATAATGAACGTCCCGCGATTGGTCATCATCGGAAAATCTCCGATGTAGAGCTCAGTTTCCTGGATCTCAACGCCTTCTTGCAGCAATCGAGCCGTCACACGAAGCGGACGGGAAAACGTTAAGTCCTTATCTTTGCATTCCAGTTCTGAGTTACGCGGCTCCCCTAGATAGGGATTAATGAACTCCAAAACCAATCCGTCTTTTCCATGTCCGACAATGGGAGATACTTCTGTAAATGCTCGTGTAATCCCATTCTCGACGAACCCGGCAAAGGACTTGCGTACATCCTGCAGCAAATAGGGCGGGGGAAGGATTTGTTGAATCCGTCCGTATGACTTTCTTTCTCGATACTTCATCTTCACCCCTTGAAAGACGCTCTGCCCTAAGGTGACAAGCACCTTAAGGCAGGCGTTCAAAGCAAGCTTCTGATCGGGCGTATCCTAAGATTACTGCAGTTCGACTTCAGCTCCAGCCGCCTCCAGCTTCTCTCTAATGCTCGTCGCTTCGTCGTTGGATACGCCTTCCTTGATAACTGCAGGAAGATTATCGGCGAGCTCTTTGCATTCCTTAAGGCCCTTGCCAGTGATCTCTTTGATTTCTTTGATCACTTGGATTTTCTTTTGGCCAGCGCTCGTCATGACGACTTTGTTCGTTTCACTCGCAGCTTCAGCCGCGCCACCATCTGCAGCTGCAACAGCCACTGCAACAGGGGCAGCCATCGCTGCCGAAACGTTGAATCGCTCTTCAAACATTTCGACAAGCTCTGCTAGATCCTTGACCGACAATTCCTCAATCTGCTGAAGGATATCTTCTTTTGCCATATTGGTTAGGCCTCCTCTTTCTGATCCTCGCGTTGTTTCCTATATTCATTCAGGACGATGGCCATTTCGCGAATCTTGGCCTGCAGCATAAATGCCATCATGCGCATCGGACTTGCCAGCAGGTATGCCAGCTTCGTCAGAAGCTCTTCGCGCGACGGTAGAGTCGCATACTTCGCGACCTGCCCCTCGGGTACGACGACTCCCTCAAATACGCCGCCTTTCAACGTGTAGTTTGGGGAGTACGTCTTTCGGCATTCATCAGACAATTTGAACGCAATCGCCGGGTCGTCATCATAAGCTAGGGCAATGCCGATGGGGCCTTCGAACAACTCGGACAATCCTTCGATTCCGGCTTGCTCAGCCGCAATCCGCGCTAGCGTATCTTTGACAACTCGATACTCCAACCCTTGCCTGGTGAACTTCTCACGAAGTTCAACCATTTCGTTGGCGTTGACACCACGGTAGTCGGCCAGTACCAGCGATACTGCGCTCTCGAATTTTTCTTTCAAGCGTGCAACTTCATCGATCTTTGCTTGTGTTGGCATCTCGAGCACCTACTCCGTAGATTCCACGATTTCATTCACTTCTGCCGCGTCCAACGTAATGCCGGGGCCCATCGTAGAGGCGATACAGACCTTGCGGACGTATCTTCCACGGACGCCTTCGTCTGGACGACGCTCGCCGACACTCCGAATAATTTCAGCCAAGTTTTCTTTCAGCGCGGTAGCTTCAAAAGAAGCCTTCCCGAACAATGTGTGGATGACTCCCTGCTTGTCGGTTCGGAATTCAACCATTCCGCCCTTCAATTCGGCAATCACTTGGCCGATGTCCTTGGTGACTGTGCCGGTTTTGGGACTTGGCATCATGTTTCGTGGGCCAAGCACCTTTCCCAGTTTTCCTACCACGGGCATCATATCGGGGGTCGCAACGACCTTATCGAATTCGAACCATCCATCTAGAATCCGTTTCGACAGGTCTTCGCCGCCGACATAGTCGGCACCGGCAGCTTCTGCCTCTGCAACGGCATCGCCCTTGGCAAACGCAAGGATGCGGACGGTTTTTCCGGTTCCATTCGGCAGATTGCACGTGCCACGAACGACCACTTGCGACGCCTTAATTCCAAGAACGAACGTCACTTCGGCTGTTTCGTCGAATTTCGCAGTAGCGCCCGCTTTGAGCTTCTCGACTGCGGATTCAAGGCCATACGTCGCCTTGGGCTCGACAAGTGTGGCCACGCCTGAATAGCGCTTACTGTGCTTCATCGGCCGACCACCTCGACTCCCATGTTGCGAGCTGTCCCTTCGATAATTCGCATCGCTGACTCCAACTTGTACGTATTGAGGTCAGGCAGCTTGCGCTCAGCGATTCGGCGAACCTGCTCTTGGGTAATTCTGGCGACCTTCTTTACATGCGGTGTTGCCGATCCAGATTGGATTCCCGCCGCCATTTTGATTAACTCGGCAGCCGGTGGCTGCTTGAGCACAAAGTCATAATCCCCACGGAAGTACACCGTGATGACCACAGGGATAATCACGCCTGGGGTCTCGCCTTTCGTGGCATCATTGAATTTCTTGCAAAACTCCATGATGTTGAGTTTGTGCTCACCGAGAGCGGGTCCAACCGGAGGCGCGGGGGTCGCTTGACCAGCACGAATTTGTAGATTGATCTTCGCGACTACTGTTTTCGACATCTTACCTCCTCCCCTTTCTGGTGATTTATCTGAAAGCCTAGAGCTTCTCGATTCCTTCAAATCCAAGACGCACTGGCGTTTCTCGTCCGAAGATCTTGACCATGACGGTCAGCTCTTCGGCTTCCTTATCAATTTCCTTAATTGCACCCGTAAAGTCAGCAAATGGACCATCGATAATCTCCACAACCTCGCCAACAGTGAAGTCAATCTCCACTCGTGGCTCTCGATGCTCGTCCGTGCCATCTGCGCTTGCAGAAACAGATGTAATCGACGGGATGGGTAGCAAGCCAGCCTTGCGCTTGATGAGCTTCATCTCAGGCCCTTCGATGGGCATCGGCTTGTACCGAGAACCTACGTAACGAACGGCTCCCTTGACGCCATCGATTAGCTCCATCATCTGCTCTTCTTCTAGTCCCATTCGAGCAAACACATAGCCAGGAAATAGCCGTCGCTTCTCGATTCTCTGAATCGTGACGATGCGTTTGTCTTTGTATTCTTTCACTTTCAGGAGTCCCGAAGCCCGGCTGCTAATCTGATCTTCCGTTTCAAGAAGATCGCCAGCCTCAAAGTTGAGGCCTATGCGAACGCGAGAGAGATATTTTTCGGGAATGATTCGCTTCTTTTCCTTGCCATCCTCGGCTTCGAACGTGACTCGGCGAATCTTGTCGCGCGACACGATGGTTCCCCGATTCACGATGACGTATTTCTCATCAGAATCTGAGGTCAAGGGAACACCGTTGCGAATTTTCTCGCCAACGCGAATATCGCGGCGAATTCGTTTGTCCCCAGGAACATAATAGATTTCTTCGTTCCGATTGGTCATCTCGACGATGACTCGATGCAATGATTCGACTTCAGTTACGGTTGCCTTCTCCTCAATGTGCCGAGGCGGCTTGCGTGCGATCACGTCGCCGCGTGAAATCCGCTCGTTCGGCTTGGCAACGAGATCGTACTCGTAGGGAATACGGTATTCGCTGCTCACACCGCGTCGACTTCGAGAAGTAATAACCTCTTCAACAGGAACGAGGAAGAACGTCTCACCGCCTTCTATGGTGAATCGTTCTAGGGCACGATCCCATTCGCGTTTACGAATCCGATCATTGAGGTCTTCCTTGACCTTGAGTTCAGATCCCGCGTAGGTCTGGATTGCATACCACTTCTTCAGCCGCATAGTTACCTTAGCTCGATCGGACGAGTATCTTGATTAGGGTTCCGAGGATGGTGTCAACACCCGAAATGTAGAGTGTTACGAGAACCACCAGCAGCAAAATCAACGCCGTTAACGAAATAATCTCGTTGCGGGAAGGCCAGCTCACGCGGGCGATTTCGCCCCTAACACTCTTGAAATAATTGGTGATTCGCTCAAACATCGTTATGTTCACCTCGCGTTGCAGGCCCGGGAGGGCTCGAACCCCCGGCCTTCCGATTTGGAGTCGGACGCTCTTCCAACTGAGCTACGGGCCTTTATGCCTAGTCTCAAGAAGGACTAGACCTCTTTGTGCAGCGTGTGCTTCCGATCCCACTTGCAATACTTATTCAATTCGAGCTTATTGCGCGTGTTGTTCTTATTCCGCCGCGTATGGTAGTTGCGGCGGGCACACTCGCTGCAAGCGAGGGTGACATGAACGACGATTTCGCCCTTCTTCTTTGCCATGGTCTAATTCCTCAGTCCCTTAATCTTCGATCTTGGTTACGACGCCGGACGCGATGGTCTTTCCACCTTCACGAACCGCGAAGCGCAGGCCCGGGTCCATGGCGACTGGATGAAGGAGCTCGCCGAAAACCTTGACGTGGTCGCCAGGCATAATCATCTCGACGCCTTCAGGCAGATTCACTGTACCCGTAATGTCCGTCGTTCGGAAGAAGAATTGCGGCTTGTAGCCAGTAAAGAAGGGCTTGTGTCGGCCGCCTTCATCCTTGGTCAGAACGTAGATCTCACCTTCAAACTTTCGGTGAGGATGAATCGTCTTCGGAGCTGCCAAAACCTGTCCGCGCTCGATGGCGTCCTTGTCGATTCCTCGAAGGAGAACGCCCGCGTTGTCGCCGGCAATTGCGTAATCGAGTGTCTTGTTGAACATTTCCAGACTGGTGGCAACCGTCTTGGTGATCTCGTCATGAACACCGACGATTTCGAGCTCCATGCCAGGAGTAATCTTTCCGCGCTCGACGCGCCCAGTGACGACCGTACCACGCCCTTTGATCGAGAACACGTCTTCGACGGGCATCAGGAACGGACGATCTTCTTCTCGATCCGGCTCTGGAATGTAATCGTCCACAGCTTGCATGAGTTCGAGAATGCACTGAACGCCCGGATGGTTCAGATCGTCCATGTTTTCCATGGCTGCCAACGCAGATCCACGGATAATCGGAACCTCGTCGCCCGGGAATTCGTGTTCCGAAAGAAGATCGCGGATTTCCATCTCAACGAGATCGATGAGCTCAGGATCGTCGACCTGATCAACCTTGTTCAAGAAGACGACAAGTGCGGGAACGTTAACCTGGCGTGCCAGAAGAACGTGTTCGCGCGTCTGGGGCATCGGTCCATCAGAGGCGGCTACAACGAGAATGGCGCCGTCCATTTGAGCGGCACCGGTAATCATGTTCTTGATATAGTCAGCGTGGCCCGGACAGTCGATGTGGGCATAATGACGCTTCTCAGTTTGGTATTCAACGTGGCGAACGTTGATCGTGATTCCACGCGCCTTTTCTTCAGGGGCGTTATCGATATCCGCAAACGCCATCTTTTTTGCGAAACCCTTTTGTGCAAGGACACCTGTAATCGCCGACGTCAACGTCGTCTTTCCATGGTCGATGTGTCCGATCGTACCAATATTCAGATGAGGCTTGTTCCTCACAAATGCTTCTTTCGCCATCGCCAAAACCTCCTGTGAGACAAACCCCACGGCGTCTCTTAATGTTTGCTCTCCATGATGGAAACCTGTCCGTCACGAGCAAAAGCCCGCGATCGGAATCGAACCGATGACCTCCCCCTTACCAAGGGGGTGCTCTACCGACTGAGCTACACGGGCGTCTCGATTCTCCGAGTTCGGAGTGTAACCGAAACTCCCAATATATCGCAACTACAACAGCTATTGGAGGGGGAGGGATTCGAACCCCCGTAGGCGTACACCAACGGATTTACAGTCCGCCCCGTTTGGCCACTTCGGTACCCCTCCTACATAAATCGAACTGAGCCAGCGGCCAGAATCGAACTGGCAACCTACGGATTACAAATCCGTTGCTCTGCCGATTGAGCTACGCTGGCACTTCAACTCGATTCGCGCGGATTGTACTTTACGAATCATGAGGGGTCAAGATAAAACCTGTACCCAAACCTCTCGCGTTCGCGGCCCGTCAAATTCGCAGAAAAAAAGACCTTGCCACCTGCCCAATCCAAGCTCTCCATCTACAATGGGCACCATCACTGAAGAGCCCATTAAACTTGCTTTTACATGCGCTGGCGAGTTACCCTCAACATGCTCCCACGGGGCAACATCAGCCACCAAGTCATCCAGCGCCATCTTCATATCAAGAACTACGGCCGGATCCGCGCACTCATTGACGGTAACTGCGGCCGTCGTATGGGGGCAGAACACCAAACATGCGCCACTTGCCCGTGAGTTCGCGTGGATGATCCCGTTAATCCGGTCCGTTATGTCAATGAAGGCTTCTCGCTCACGGGTCGAGACCTCAATCATCTTCATACGGCCTGCAGATCTCGCAGGGCAGTTTCAAGTTCATCCCGTAGTTTGGCCTTGTCTTCCACTCCTCGGATGCGCAAGATGACCTCAGAGTGCGTTTCACCGCGCTTACCCTGAACGAGGCTGATCAATTGAGCTCCATGCGTTCTTAGGATCTGGAGCACTTGATACAGATCGTCTGAATCATTCCGGACCTTGGCAGTGAACCGTGTCGCTTCTTGCCCGATGCCCAGCCCGACCGTCAATCCCTTGAGGAGCTCGGCTTGGGTGATCACGCCAATCAGTTGCTCGTCTTGCACTACGGGAAGCACAACCAGCCGGTTGGCCAGCATAATGAGTGCTGCCTTTTCTAGTGTGTCACCTGGCGCGACGAAGAATCTCACTGGATGGGACAGCTTATCCACAGCCATGTCCCAATCCTTGACATCCTTGAGCCCTGCTCGAGTGATGAATCCTGTCAACGTGCCTTCAGACGTGGCAATGAGCAGTAGTCCGAAGCCATGGGCGTCCATCGTATCCCGGACGACCGAAAGCGGCGTGTCCGGCGGGAGGGCAGTTGCTCCCGGCTGCATGTATTGTTCTACGTTCATTCCTCTTCTTGTTTCGCCTGGGCGATGACTTTTTCTTGGACGTTTCCAGGGACTGGCTGATATTTGGCGAACGCCATTTGGAATGTTGCACGCCCTTGAGTTCTTGATTTCAGATCAAGTGAGTACGACTGCATTTCTGAGAGCGGCGCTTCGGCTCGAATGATCGTTGCCTTACCCTCCGGCTCCATTCCCAAGATCCGACCTCGTCGACCATTCATGTCTGAGATGATATCTCCGGTGAATTCCTCAGGCACACGAACATCCACATGCATGATCGGCTCAAGCAAACATGGATTTGCCTTATCAAACGCATCACGGAAGGCATGACGCCCCGCCATTTTGAACGCCAGCTCCGATGAATCGACCGGGTGATAGCTACCGTCAAACACAGCGACAGACACGTTGGTCACTGGGTACTTGGCGAGATTGCCCTCTTCCATCGCTTCAATCACGCCCTTTTCGACACCAGGGACGTATTGACCTGGAATCGAAGCACCCTTGATCTCGTCGAGGAATTGGTACCCATCCTCGAACGGATCGAGTCGAAGCTCGCATTCTCCGAATTGGCCGCGTCCGCCGCTCTGCTTCTTGTGGCGGTAGCGAGCCGTCGCCTGTTTGCGAATCGTCTCCTTATAAGGAATCGTCGGGCGATGGGTATCCAGCGTGACGTTGTACCGATTCTTCATGCGTTCAATCACCAGGGATAGATGGATGTCTCCCATCCCCTCAAGGATCATTTCTTTGGTCACTGGATCTCGACCGACAAGGACTGTCCCCTTCGTCGTCGAAATTTCACGCAACGCTTCGGACATCTTCTCAACATCCGCTTGCGTTCTCGGCGTGATCGCCCGCGAATACACGGGTCTTGGAAATGTGGCCATCTCATAGGCGGGCAATCCCTTTTCAGCTCCAAGGGTTGACGCGAGCACGACGTCGTCGGCTTTGCCCAATGCGACGATTTGGCCGACTTCTGCCCGGGTCACTCGGTGCTGCTTGGTTCCTTCAAACGCATAGATATCGCGAATTTCAATCTTTGTGCCTGTTACCACATCGTAGAGGGATTTGCCTTCTTGGATTGCACCATCAATCACCTTGACGACCGCCAATCGGCCCAAGTAAGGGTCGCTGGACAAGTGGAAGGCAACGGCGCGCGTCGGGGCGCTGGCGCTGCCGATCTTCTGCTCGACAGCTTCCGTAATCGTGTGTAACAGCACGTCCAGGCCCTTCCCTTCAGTCGCCGAAGAACAAAGCACCGGCACCAATTCACCAGCAGCCAAACCGTGGGCCAGCGTCGTCGCCAATTCGTGCGGCGTAATCGGTTCTTCTTCAAGGAACTTCATCATGAGTTCATCATCGAAGGACGATATTTCTTCGATCAAGGCACCACGTGATTCTTCAACGAAATCGGCAAGATCGGCTGGGATGTCCTTTTTCGACTTGTTGCCAAAATAGACGGCTTCATTTTCCAGAAGATCGACGACACCCACGAAGACGCCGTTTTCGCGAATCGGGACCTGGAGGGGAACGAACTTGCCATCAAAGTGGTCGCGAACCGACGCCAACGCGACTTCAAACTTCGCATTCTCCCGATCCATTTGATTGATGAGAATTGCTGTCGGGCGCTTGGCGACGCCAGTGATTTCCCAGGCACGTTCAGTTGATACCTCGACACCCTTTTCGGCGTGGAGAACGATCAACGTTAAGTCGGCAACTGGAACGCCCTTGTACATTTCCTCCACGAATTCATCGCCGCCTGGCGTATCAATCAGTGTGATAGAAATGTCCTTGGCCTTAAAGGTGCCGACGGTCATGTCGATCGTATAGCCACGCTCTTTCTCTTCGTGCGAAGAATCGAACGCCAGATCTTTCACTCCTGCCCTGGTCATCAAGGCGGCAGCAAGCGTTGTCTTGCCGCATCCTGAATGCCCAACCAAGCAGATATTTCTTGCTTGCCCCATGCTGATGTCCCCCTTGCGTGGTCCTGGAAAGAATTCGAGGGCAGTATACCTTGCCCTTTCTAGGTGAGCAAGCAAGCTGCAATCGGGGCTTGCGAGACCCTGTGGTCCGAGGCTTGAGGACTGACGCCTCTGTTCGTAACCTTTGTAGCAATCGAATCACAGGTTGTTCCACTGTTCCCAAGGGGGGTATTGATGGCGACACAGCTGTTGCTGGGGAACGAATCCCTTGCCCAAGGTGCAATCGATGCGGGTCTTTCTGGAGCGTATGCCTATCCGGGCACACCTTCGACGGAGATCACTGCCTACGTCCTGAGGAGTCATCAGGCGGCCATGGGTGATATCAGCTGCGCATGGACAGCCAATGAGAAGACAGCTCTCGAAGCCGCGCTCGGCATGAGCTATGGCGGCAAACGGGCGATGGCCAGCATGAAGCACGTCGGACTCAATGTCGCTGCAGACCCATTCATCAACTCGGCGATATCCGGCTCGCATGGCGGCCTGATCATCAATGTCGCGGATGATCCATCGATGCATTCCTCTCAAAATGAGCAGGACTCACGCGTCTACCTGGATCTGGCCATGATGCCTTGCCTTGAGCCGGCAGATCAGCAAGAGGCCTACCATGCCCCTGCCATTGCCTTTGCGCTCTCTGAGCGGTATCGAATTCCGGTGATGATCCGACTCACCACACGACTTTGTCACTCACGAGCCACAATTACCACGGGCGCCATGCAGAATCGCAACGCGTTTTCACTGCCTGATGATCCAAAGCGTTTCATTTTGCTGCCCGCATTGGCGAGAAAGAGCTATGCGAAGTTGCTCGATCGACAACTGGACTTCACTCGCGAATCGGAGACCAGTCCGTTCACGACCTATTACGAAGGAACCGATCTCTCGACGGGCATCATAGCCTGTGGAACCGCCTATCACTATGTACGAGAGATCGTGGGCGAGAATTGTCCTCATCCCATCCTGAAGATCGGGCAATATCCACTCCCTCTGTCCCTCATCGAGCGCATGATGTCGGAATGCGATCGCGTTCTGGTGTTTGAAGATGGGTACCCGTATGTGGAGGGCAAGCTCCGCGGCGTGCCGCTTCGCAGCAGCCCCATCATCCACGGTCGGCTTTCAGGACACTTGCCGCGAACCGGCGAACTGAATCCTGATCATGTGGCCAGCGCCTTCGGATTGGAGATGCCTTCGCTTCATGAAGTCTCAACCATTCCTGCCCCGCGTCCGCCGGCGCTGTGTCCCGGTTGTCCGCACGGCGATACATGCCGAGCTCTCAATGCGGTTCTCAAGTCGGATGATGCGATCGGGAAGCTGTTCTCAGACATCGGTTGCTATACGCTGAGCGCC
>Ga0180007_10006620_pt1 | contig 11265 bp, 13 predicted proteins | sample MM_PC_MetaG_FD_121122 | JGI IMG/M metagenome (GOLD analysis project Ga0180007, IMG submission 121122) | Groundwater microbial communities from the Aspo Hard Rock Laboratory (HRL) deep subsurface site, Sweden - MM_PC_MetaG | ecosystem: Environmental > Aquatic > Deep subsurface > Groundwater...
CGATATATATTATTTTTTTGTCAACGGATATCCCTACAACAAAAAAGTGATTGAGCAAAGGACTTCTTTGAACACTTTGGATTATTTAAAAAAACTTAAAGAATTCGTTGAATCAAAGGTTACTTCTTTGGTGATTGATGAGGATTTAAATATGTTAATGCCTCTTGCAAAGTTTTCCTCCATAAGAAAATCTTTAAAAAGCGAGGTTTTGAGTTTGCTTAGAGATGAGATTGAACAACTACAAAATTAAAAATTTACTACAAAAACTTAAAAGTTTATTTAATAAGTTAGGGGTCATTATTAAGGACTCTCCCGCCCCTGGGCGGGTGAGTCCTTTGTTAGAATTAGCTTCGGATTTAACTAAGGAGTCTCCTTGTTCCAAGGAAACTCCTTTATCAAAACCAACCGCGAACAAACCTATCGTGGACTCGCTATCTTGCCCATACTGCAACTCACAAAAATATGTTAGGAGAGGAACAAGAATAAAAAAATACGAAAAAGTGCAACTTTATTTATGTCGCGACTGCGGAAAAACTTTTACCCCGCAACCTACCCTTTCGGGAAAACATTACCCGCTAAAAACTATCTTTAGAGCTTTAAGTCTTTATAATTTGGGGTACAGTTTGGAGGAAACTTGTAGGGCAATAAATGTCAAATCTCAAATCTCAAATCTCAAATCCACAGCTCAAATCTCAAAACCGAATACGGAAAAATTCTATTCTTTGCAACCATCAACTTTATCCAGTTGGTTAGATGAGTTTTTGGAATACACAAAATACGCAAGAATGCGAGAATTCGCCAAAAAACTTATGCTTCCAAAAGATACCGTAGTTACCGCAACTTTAGCGCACCAACAGCTTTATCGCTACCGCTTTCATCGCGCTAAATGTCATTTAATGATACAGGAAGAGTACATTCATCGTAGATTCAAACCCTTACAAGAGTTTTTGGAGTTTGTTCCCACCGAATGTCCACACCAATACTTTGCAAACAAAGAATTCTTAAGAGCGTCTGAATCCCCTCTTACTTTCTCTAAAAAACATATGATTGTAAGGTCAAAACAAAATTACGCCACCAAAATGTGCTCTTTTGTACTACAAGGTTCCAAAGACCGCAAACAAAGACATAATGATGTGCAAGATTTCTTTTTATATAATGATTCCGTTACAGTGGCAACCGAAGTGCCGGTTTATTTAACCCGCGAGGATTTGGAACATTTAAAAACACAGCTTGGGTTTGAGTTGTACACAAAATCGGACGGGACGGCGCCAGAAGGCAAGGAAATTTCGGCAGCGGGCGGCCTGCCCCGTTTGATAACGGGGCATATTGACATATTGCAAATAAGAAACGGGCAAATACATATTTTAGATTACAAACCAAACGCCGCCAAAGAACAACCTATTGACCAGCTAACTCTATACGCAATGGGTCTCTCCCGCCTTACAGGACTACGGCTTTTTGAGTTTAAATGCGCTTGGTTTGACGAAGAAAACTATTTTGAATTTTATCCTCTGCATGTTTTGCACAAACCAAGAAAAGCGAGGAGGAGAAAAAAGGTTGAAACTATGGAAGGAACTTATAAAGTTAATAAAGAGTTTGGTAAGGTAAAGTAAAATAATGTCAAATGTAAAAACTCAAATGTCAAATGTTACGAAGTAAGTTCGCTTCGCGAAGTCACAACTAAAATCTTAAATCTAAAAGGCAATTTTTTTATGTTTTAGTTTTAACCTTTGACATGTGGATTTGAGTTTTGAGATTTGAGTTTTGAGATTAAGCTATGTACTACACACCAAAACGACCGGTAAAAAGTTTTCAAGACTTGGAAGTCTATCAAAACCTGCTTTCAGGCAGTGTAAAAATTGCCAAGGCAATAAAGGAAGATGAAGCGCATAATTTAACGAAGGACTCACCCGCCCAAGGGCGGGAGAGTCCTTTTTCGGAAAAGTCAGACGAGTTGATAACAACACCACTTCTTGAAACTGTCCTTTCCCTTCCAAAACAGGTTGCCCGCGCGCACTCAATACGGTTTTCTTACTCTAAAAAAGCTTTGGAAAAACTAGAAGAAGCAATGTATAACTGCAATATGGCCGTTGTTTATTTGGAACAATATCGCGATTTAATGCAAAGCAAAAAAGACGCAGACTTTTTTGAGGAAAATATCAAAAACTATTTAAGAACAAGAGGAAAAATAATGCGATTGCAAAGAAGCTGGGCAAAGTTTGCGAAAGAAAGACAGAGAGAATTGACCTAATTACTAATTTTTTTGAGGCATTTCGCGCAGATTTTAACTTTTACCTTTTTACCATTAATTTCCAAACATTTTACCCGCAAATTGGGATATGTCCGCTTAATAGTTTTAACGGCCGAATGGCTTATTTGGTTCCCTTTTTGGGAACTTTTCCCGCAAAATTGACATTTTCTCATAGTGGTGTCATTCCAGCAAAAGCTGGAATCCAAATATTCCTTCCCTAGATTCCAGCTTTCGCTGGAATGACAGAGTGGATTTAAGTGAGAGTATATCCCATTGACATTAAAAAAGTCAACGGGTAGAATAAAAGTATGGTCAAAAGACCACTGCCTAGGGCGAACGTATAAATGGCCGTAAAGAGCGATTCATCAACGCGATTAGGGATTTCAAATTTTGCGCAACTTTTATTAAGGTCGGCAATGAGAAAACCCACCTCACAGTATGTGAGTCAGCCTGGTCTGCCGTCGCCTTGGGAGGTATTATACGATTTTCAACTAAGGTTTATCCTTTTTTTGTCATCCTGAACTTGATTCAGGATCCAGCCATTCTTTTCTGGATTCCAGCTTTCGCTGGAATGACGGTTTGAATTTACTTCAGTCTCGTAGATTCCTTGTGGGTAGTGGTTTTTCTACAATTTCGGCAATGCTTTTTAATAGCCAGCTTCTCCGTAGTGTTAACTTTGTTTTTCTCCGTTATGTAGTTTGCGCTTTTGCATTTCTCGCAAACCAATTTTAATAAAATTCGCGATGTTCTTGCCATAATTTGAAAATGGTAACATTTTTAAATTCAAAATTCAAGATTTAACAAAGGTTTCTCCTTCTTCAAAGGAGAAACCTTATTCAAATTCAAATCTCCGAGCCGAAGATGGGAATCGAACCCATAACCTCTTTCTTACCAAGAAAGTACTCTGCCATTGAGCCACTTCGGCAATTTTGGCAGGTCTGCCAGGATTTGAACCCGGAATAATGGTTTTGGAGACCATTGTGATGCCATTTCACTACAGACCTATTTTACGAACTCCCCGAGCCTACGGCTCGTAGAGCCGGGGGCTCCCGCTAGCGGTTTTGGAGACCGCTGTTCTGCCACTAAACTACACCCGTATCCTTATGGATTTTGAATCTAACTAAGGAGTCTCCTTGTTCCAAGGAAACTCCTTTAATAAATCCAGAGCCTCTTGGTAGAATCGAACTACCATCGATGGTTTACAAAACCATTGCTTTACCATTAAGCTAAAGAGGCTGTTTACTTCGCTTGCGAAGGTGGAAACTTGTTTCCACACAAAACACTTGCTCTACCACTGAGCTAAGTCGGCAAATCTAATTCTACCTCATCCCCCGCCCTTTAGGCAACAAGTTATTGACATACCCTCGCAAAAGCTAGTAATTTAGAAACACAATGGAAAATATAGAAAAAACCTCAATCTTAACTAACGGAAATGGATATACCTTGCCTAAAAAAGTGGGTGTTGTCCATAGCGAAGTAAAACGAGAATATTTCCCAACCGACGCCCAGTACATTACCGAAAAAGACGCTATCAAAGACGCCAAACTTTTCGGCTCCTATTTGGAAAAATTAGGAGTAACCCCGCTTTTTTACGAAGGCAACGCGCGCTTACCCGAAAAAATCTTTAAAGATAAACCCCAAATGGTTATCAACTTGGTCGGTTCAGTTAAAGGCAGTGAGTATCTTGCCTCCGCTATCCCCGCTATGCTTGAAGCCATAGACATTCCTTACACTGGCGCAGGTATCTTGGGCGAATCCCTCTCCTACAACAAATTTTTAGTCAAAAAACTTATTCAGCAAATTGGCGTGCCAGTCCCCTATTACCAACTTTTTACCACTCACAATGACCTACTGGACCCTACTTTGCGGTTTCCGTTAATATCCAAATTAAACGAAATTCACGGCGGTGTGGAAATTACTAAAGACTGCGTTTCCGAAACCGAAAAGCATTTAAGGAACAGATTAAAATTTTTAATAGAAACTTACCAACAACCAGTTTTAGTGGAAGAATTTATAGCGGGTCGGGAAATTACCGCAATTCTTCTTGAAGGGGGCAACAAAAAAGTGTACCTTGCCGAAAAGGTGTTTGAAGGGGACGAAAAGTACTCATTTGTAACTTTTGAATCGCAATGGGGAGAAGGTAAAAAAGACAATTTTTCTTACCAAAAATACGATGACCCTCTGCTCAAAGATTATGTTAAAAAAACCTTTGATATAACCAAAATGGCAGACTACGCAAAGTTTGATGTAAGACTTGATTTATCGGGCAGATATTTTTTTATAGATGTAAACAGCAACCCCGCTTTTGGACCCAAAGAAACCGGAACGGCGATAGCGGAAATTATGGAACTTTATGGCATAGACTTTTTAGAAGTGCTGAAACGAGTAATGCTAAATACAATGCAAGCGTATTCAAAGTAATCCGCCAGCTGGCGGATTAAATGACAAAATTAAAAATTGACTGATGTTTGTCCTGTCATTCCAGCGCAGGCTGGAATCTAGGAAACAATATCTGGATTCCGTGTCTCCGCACGGAATGACGGTTTTATAAAATCCACCTCAAAATTAAATTTACTGGCGCAAACACTACCTTCTCCACCACCCCCGTAACAATAAGAAAAATCAAAATATAAAGCCCATACTTCTGCGTTTCAAGCCAGTCCCCCGCCAAACGGTTGGGCAAAAAACCTAAAACTACCTTGAACCCGTCAAGCGGTTCAATCGGCAAAAGGTTAAAAAAAGCTAAAATAAGATTTAACTGAACCAACATAAAAACCGCAGAGGACATAACTCCCCCTGGGGAAATTTTGTACACAAAAGAAAGGGCAAGCGCCATAAGCAAGTTTGAAAACGGCCCCGCAAAAGCGATTAAAGCTTGGTCTCGTTTAGGGTTTTTAAGGTTATAGATATTAAAAGGAACAGGTTTCCCCCACCCTATGCCGAAAAATAAAAGGGCCAAAGTTCCAAATTTATCCAAATGCGCCAAAGGGTTTAGGGTTAAACGGCCGCTCATTTTGGCGGTAGAATCCCCAAGTTTATAGGCGGCAAAGCTATGAGAAAACTCGTGGATAGTGATAACAACCGCCAAAAACGGCAAAAGTATTAATCTTAAACTTAGTCCTTCTAAAGTGAACATTGTTAGTATATAATACCAAAATCTATGGTACTTGACTATTTTAGGGAAGTTAAAGTAGAATTACGCAAGGTTTCGTGGCCCACGCGCGCGCAAACCAAAAAATACACCATATTGGTTATTGTGGTTAGTGTTATAGTGGGGATATATTTAACGGGATTGGACTATCTGCTTAGCAAAGTGGTAGGGTTAGTAGTAAGGTAATTTAACAAAGGAGACACCTTTTTCAAAGGAGTCTCCTTGGAACAAGGTGACTCCTTAGTTGAGATTTAAAAAATATGGAAAAAAAAGCGCGCAAACTCCCCAACCGAATAACTTTGAGCGAAAAGCCGCATAAAGACTCCCATTGGTATGTGGTGCATACCCAATCCGGATACGAGTATAAAGTGGCCAACACCTTAAAACAACGGGTTGAAAGTTTGAATCTGCAAAAGGAGATATCTGATATTTTAATCCCAACACAGGAAAAAATCGTAATCTCCGCCGGCAAAAAAAGGAATGTGCAGGAAAGAATTTTTCCCGGTTATGTTTTAATAAAAATGAATATGACCGACGAGAACTGGCTGACGGTGCGTTCCACCGACGGCATTACCGGGTTTGTGGGCATAGGAACAAAACCTTCCGCCGTATCCGAAAAAGAGGTAGAATCGGTTATTAAATTTATGGCTCTTGAAACACCAAAATACGAAGCCAAATTTAATGTTGGCGACGGTATTAAAATGATTGGCGGACCTTTTCAGGATTTTATAGGCACCGTTTCCGAAGTAAATAAAGGACAAGGAAAAGTGCAGGTTTTAGTTTCAATTTTTGGACGCGAAACACCGGTTTGGGTGGATTTTGAGCAAGTCTCGCCTTTATGAAATAAAGGCGAGATCCTGAGCGAATGGTGAGTACTGAGCATAGTCGAAGTATCGAACCAGAGTCGAAGGATATTTTCCCCGTCATTGCGAGCCCGAAGGGCGTGGCAATCTCATTGGGATTGCTTCGTCGCAAAGCTCCTCGCAATGACGAAAGGGGTAGCGGAGAGATCGGTTCAAAATTCATAGGGGTACGGACCCCAAAGAAAAACAGATGGCGAAAACAAAAAAAGTAAAGGCAATCGTAAAACTAAATATCCCTGCGGGCAAAGCCAACCCCGCCCCTCCCGTAGGTCCCGCGCTAGGCCAGCACGGCGTTGCCATTATGGATTTCTGTACCCAGTTTAACGCTAAAACCAAAGATATGGGAGAGTATATAATCCCCGCCGTTATCACTATCTACAAGGATAGAACATTTACTTTTGTAACCAAAACCCCGCCGGCGGCTAACCTTTTATTAAAGAAATTAGGTCTGCAAAAAGGTTCCGCCGCGCCTAATAAAGAAAAAATAGGAACCTTGAAAAAGGCGGATATTGAAGAGATTGCGCAATTAAAAATGAAGGATTTAAGCGCAAGAAGTTTGGAACAAGCGGTAAAAATAATTGAAGGAACAGCTAGAGGGATGGGAATTGAGGTGGGAAAATGATAAGGGACAAAATTCAAATGACAAAATTTTGGATTAAAAAAGGATTCTGCTAAAGCTCGCTTTGACGAGTCCGTTGAGGTTATTATTAACCTAGAACCCGATAAGAAAAACTGTAATAGGAAAAGTTTCGTTTGATGAAAAAGCTCTTGCCGAGAACTACGAAACTATTTTAAAAGCCCTTGAAGGGCAAACCATTAAATCCATTTACCTCAAATCCACTATGGGCAAACTGCACTCTGTGTTATCCTGAACGGACCCTCGTCATTGCGTCGCTTCTTTCAAAAACCTTATCAACTCGGGTTTTAGAATCTTTGCCACTCTATCCAAACTATCCTTTTCCATCAGCGGGTTTAAATCTTGATACAAAACCTTTTCATTCAATTCCGCATTAACAAATTCAATTAAATCCCCCAAATATTTGTGGTAACTACGCGATGTCCTCTCTTCCACAACTTTTTTATTCACAGAGATTCCCTCTATAAAAAATTTATGAATATCGTAAAAATCCCTCCCGGCAATCTTTCCCGTTTTGTTAAACCTACCTTTCGCGGCAACTAGTTTATTCGCAAACATCGTGTCCAAGGTATGTCCGCTACAATACAAACCTAGTTCCGGCAAATAAACCTTTTCATACATATTATATGGACTAACATCATCGTTTATTTCCAACTTCAAAGTATTCCTTTCAGATTGTCTCGCTGGATATTTTAGAAAAAATTGAAGATGCTCCTTACTCTCGTCTTTAATAGTTAAACCAAGCTTTTTAATGATATCATAACAATGCTGTCTTACATTTTGCTTATGCTCTTTATTTGGCAGGTCAAAATCTAAATCTATAGAAAACCTATCAAGAACCCCGCGCAGAGAGGCATAAGTCCCTCCTTTAAATTGTAGTTTCCCTGCTAAATAACCGCTACTCAAAATTTGGGTTAGCAACCTGTACATCTGATTCTTATGCTTCGCATCTTTTGGCTTTGGCGTTATCATAAATACCCCACCTTCTTTGCTATTAACTCCCAATTACTTTTTTCTACGGCTAGCTCATTATCAAAATAGTACTTGGGATTTATATGTAAAGTATCCGCAATGGCTCTATCTACAGTTGCGATAGAATACTTAACATCATCTAATACTCCCTCGCGGTTAGCTAAAAAATTAGACCCAAGATACCTACACAAATATTTTGTCCCCCCTACCTCAAACTCCAAACTCTTTTTGCCTAAAAGCGTAATTTTTTCTAGATTTTGAAAGATCACTCCCTCCTTTTGCAAAACTGTTTCGGAACTTACATAAGACCACGAACCGCAAATAGCGCAACCTACCTCATAAATATGAAGTTTATTCACAGGAACAGTGGAATACAAACCCTTTTGTAAACTATATAGTATCTCTCTTTGCGTATACCTCTTTATTGTTGTTAAAAGAGTATTCCTATTATCAACCTCCCATAACAAAGCAAGGTCAGAAGTTCTGAAAACCCTGCGCTCTTGCTCCAATAATACCTTTTGTTTAGAGGTGTCCCTTTTTATGTACATATATGTACATATTAAATAGTTTGGGGCGATTTGTCAATGGGTTTTGGGTCGGAATACTCGTAAGTTCCGGCAAGACCAAGCTTTACTAAGATAGGAAACTTTAGATATATTCTAAATTTTTGGACCGAAGTTTTTATATCAATCCCAAACTTTTTCTTTACAAAACAAGTTATATCGTAAACCAAAATCTGCAAATAATCTTTTAGTATATTCCGTTTGAAAACCCTGTTTTGGGACGCGCTTTCACTTATTAACTTTTCCATTACAGCTAAAATTGCTTCCATAAGGTATTTAGATATGCAAATAACAACTTCATTTTTTTAGAACCTTCAATACTCACATACTTTTCAAGCTCCAACATATCCCTTTTATTAATATTAGATAAATTCAACCTTAATTCAAGCACCGATTTTTCGTCCGCCAACATATTTTTTCTAAGGTATAAAAAATCAAACAACGCTTTAGCTTTGGTCGCCTTAAAAATATAAAAACCCTCCGACCTCTCCACATTAAAACCGCAGAAAAGCTCCGTTTTTATTTTGTGATAAAAAAACCTGCCAATTTTATTAGAAAAACTCGCCGTCTTTTTTTTGGTAATTAGGGTAAAATTCACAGGAATTTCAGTCAAGATATTGTAATAGTAAAGAGAATATTCCAAACTCAAGTATGAAGGCAAGTACAAAGTACAAGCCACAAATTCCGTATAGTCGCTAGAAAACCCCGTTTTCATAGTATAAACTCCCTTTTTAAGCCGAGTAACCTTTCCCAAACGCGCATATCGAGAAAGGAGTGTTTTAAGATATGCCTTGTTAGCTTCAACGGACAATAAATCATCTAAAGAAAAAAATGGGAGATTTTCCACTTTGGACAGTATATTCTTAATTTTTGGCTTGTCAACATCGTTCCTCATAATGTACTATAATAGTACACTTTTAGAAATGAGTTTGTCAATCCCTTTCGTCATCCTGAACTTGCCTGCCCGCCCCCGGAGGGATTCAGGATCTAGTCCGGAATGACAAAACAGTTGTCATTGCGAGCGTAGCGAAGCAATCTGGGATTGCTTCGTCGTTCGCTACGCTCTCTTCTCGCAATGACGAAATACCGCCTATTCCACCACCACTTTTCCTTTCATATCAGGATTGAGAGGGTCGGAGTACTCGTAAATTCCCGCTACATCAAATTGCTGACTGTACGATTCTCCCGGTTCAAGATCCTTTAAGCTACCCCATTTTCCGCTTGTTCCTTTAACACTGTGCGCTGTAACACCTGCATTTTTGAAAGTTACTATAAAAGGAGCTGTAACCGTAATTTCCGCCGGCACAAAATTAGCGTCGCTTATTGTTATCACCACGGGTGTAGTGGGCGCCGCATTTTTTGCCGCTTCTTCCATCTGTTGCGCGTACTTCTCGGGTTCGGTTACTATAACTCTTGGGTTGCCCTCTTCGGTTTTTACCGCAGGAGCTGTTGTTTGTTCCTCAACTTTAGCTGGTTTAGCGCCGATTTTGAGCGCGACTAAAGAAATTCCCGCCACCAAGATAAGGGCGCCGAGAACGAAAGATATTAAGATTGGTTTGCTTTTTAGGTCAAAATTCATAAAAATCACCACCTTTCAGATTCAATTTAAAATTCAAATGACAAATGACAAAATTCAATTCAACCCGCCCAAGGCGGGAAAAATTCAAAATTTAAAACTATTTCTTATTTATCGCCCCAAATATAAGGGACAATTCGTGCGCCTCTTGCCACAAACCCTCTATTTCTACAATTTTTTCCGGGGCGATTAGTTTCATCATTCTTAACCAATGTTTTGTCTCTTTCGCCTCTTTCTTACATATACCTATCTTACTCTTAAAATCCCTCTTTGAATCTGCGCCATTAGCTTCCATATAATTCGCGCCTACGCTAGTCCCACTCCTTATTAGTTGATTAATTAAAGGACGGGTAATCTCATCACGAAACAAACTCTTACAAAATTTTATTACATTTTCACCAAACTTTGCAGTTCTTTCTTCTAAATTATATTTTTTATCATTTGAATTTTGAGTTTGATTTGTCATTTGTCATTTAAGCTTTGACATTTGATCCGCCAGCTGGCGGATTACTTATTCCTCCTCTTTCCAATAAATCTTCACCTGCTTAAGTTCTTGCGGAATAGTTCCTACCAAATAAAGAGGCGTAAAGTTTACCGTTTCAGAAGGCAGAACATTGTCGTTTGACTTGTACATATTCCTCGTTAGAGAAACTTTGTTTCCGTACAACCCGCCATTGACGATTAAAGCCTTATCTTTTTTATCGCCTTTGCTTTCTATTGTTATTTCTCCGGTTGCGAAAATTATGGCATCTATTTGTTCCGCATTTTTGTCCACCGTAACATCTCCTTTTACATAAATAACCAGCCCTGTGCTGTCTACATCATCAGACTTGATGTCATTGCCTATTGCTAAATCCCCATCGCGGTAAATAACCGCAAAACCCGTTCCTGAAACTTTGTAATTTACCGTGCTGGTTATCTCGTTATCGGACAACTCATAAACCTTGCCAGCTTCCAAATCATTCCATCGGGACAACGCATCGTAACTGCCGCTGAAGATTAAGGACGGAAGAGAAATTGTATGGTTATAACTTTCCACTTTCCAATCATTGGAAGAACCAACACTCCCAGAACCTAAATCAATGCTTGACTTTGCGGAGCATACGCCGCCAAGAGTTTCTATTAAAAAGTTTCCGGACGGAATGGCGTTATAAAGATAGGAGTTGGTATGGACATCGCCGTTGTATGTTTGAAACCACGCGGGAGTTTCCGGTTTTGCAAGCGCCCAATTGTAAGTTGCTGTTTTGCCGTC
>Ga0180007_10006621_pt1 | contig 11264 bp, 16 predicted proteins | sample MM_PC_MetaG_FD_121122 | JGI IMG/M metagenome (GOLD analysis project Ga0180007, IMG submission 121122) | Groundwater microbial communities from the Aspo Hard Rock Laboratory (HRL) deep subsurface site, Sweden - MM_PC_MetaG | ecosystem: Environmental > Aquatic > Deep subsurface > Groundwater...
TAGTTGACATGTTCACGGGAATGATGCCAACACCAGCAGCCGCAAGGGTTGTAGTAAGACCCACACGTGCAGCCGCAGGAGTCAGAAGGCCGGTATCCGCACTTAAACTCTACTGATCTACCTTGTAGATTGGTTGGGTTTGGGAAATATTGAGGGGCATTATATTTTTTTCTTTTTATCTTCTTAGAATGGAAACCAAACACATTTTACTCGGGTTGGGGGGATTAGTTGCATTATCCCTTCTGGTGAAAGCCGGTAAAGGCAAAGTGAGTCCCTGTATCTGTAATTATGTGAATGAGCATGGAATTGTAACTGATCAACTGGTTCTAAAAGCACAGGATGATTATGCGGCAGGTATCCTCCCCCTGAGTTGTAATGTGGATATCATAAATTATTGGGAAACACAGCAACCAGTAACTACCTGCTTATGAAAACCGAGGATTACATATTGGCCGGACTTGGACTCGCTGGATTGGGTGGAGTAGCTTATGCCCTGAGTAAAAGGCCGATAGTACCCCCAGTACCCCCAGTACCCCCCGTACCACCCTCGCCAGGATACCCAAAAACAATATCCAGATCACCGTATAGCTTTTCTGTCCGCAGCCTACAGGAAGAAATACAGATGAATGATTTTTTAGGAATTGATCCATCGGGGGTTAATATTGACAGTTATCTATCTGGTCTGACGAGTGAGCAGTTGGGTCAGTGGAAAACGTATTGGGTAGGTATATGGGTAGGGCTTAAGCGGACAGATATGTCCGCCTTCGTCGGACAGATGTATAACAAATATGCTAAAGAGGTACCCCCCGCACCGCCAGGATACCCAAAAAGAATCTCAAGGGGAGCATACAGTCTTATAGTAAAAAACATACAAGAGGAAAGCTACGCAAAGGACATGCTAGGCATAGATCCTCCAGGGGTAGATATAGATACTTACTTATCAGGTTTAACACTCTCTCAATTAGAACAGTGGAAAAAGTACTGGGCTAAAATATGGGGGGACCTAAAGCGGACAGATATATTTGCTTTTGTAGGACAGATGTATCATAAATATGTACCTATACTGCCCGTACCCCCCGCACCGCCAGGTATACAAACACTCACAATCATCACTACTCATCAGGAAACCGGTGATGCTTTCCCGGATATATACTGGGCTTTATCAGTATACGTGCCTTCAAAATATGGATATGAGACTATTAAGAAGGGTAAAACAGATTCGTCAGGTAGATCAGTGGAGCATATTGACGATGGAAAGTACATGCTGCAATACTCCACTACAACTTATGTGGGTTTTGGATCACCATACAAACAGTTTACTATGCCTGCTTCACCATATACCCTTAGTATCGCTTTTGAGACACATGAACCTTTACCCCCGACTGAACAAACGATTACTATACACGTTCAAAATTGGGATACCGGTGCCCCAATCAAAGGTGCAATGGTTACAATTAATGGCCCAACACAATCTACCTCCGGGACAGGTGATGCGGAGTTTAAACTAATGACAGGCAGCTACGACAGCATAATTGAAAATGGTGGATATGAAACTGAAACGCAGAGCATTCATGTAGCTCACAGGGATAAAACTTATACCATTGATCTGCAACTAACTGGTGGTTTTGTTCCACCCTCCCCAGGGGAAGCTGGTTCATTGAGGATTACCGTTCTTAACGCAGAAACAAACCAACCAATCTCAAATATTCCTGTATGGTGTGGGGGGGCAGGGGTGACAAAGAGAACAGAGTCTAGTGGTGTGGCCCAATTCGACAATCTCCCTACAGGAACGATTATATCCTTTACTGTGAACCCTGGATCATACCTGGGCTATGTGGAGCAGAGAGGCGCAGCGACAGTCGACGTAGGTCGGATTACTGTAAAAACCGTGAAATTAAATCCAAATTGATTTCTCCTTCAAAATAATGGGTGATTAAAATAAAACCTACATTGCTTCTGGCATTGCTTGCCACAGGGATCGGTACATTAGGCACAATCTCAACGATATACGTATCTAACAGGCTGACTCCCGGAGAGGACATACCTGTTGGGAAACTAATTATGGCGGGTTCAGTCATGGCTATCGGGGTTGGTATTGGGATACATCTGATAACCCAAAAAACAGAATCAGTATAACTTAATCCCCTCATCAACCACACTTTACGTTATCTCTACACTTTAGGGTATAGCTGCACAGTTCTCTACCACCTTTCCAAGTTTTGGTTCTATATAGTTGTCAAGACCATCGCATAGCATAGAAAAGCTTGTGTCACGTACCTTTTCTGCCAGCTTATTCATTTCATCTTCTTTACTATGCTCACTTTTCAAATGTTGTATGATTGCTGCTGTGGCCTCCATACCCCTTAAAAAAACATCAGCTGAAGTATTTACCTCATATATCACTTTCCCACAAATTGTACATTTAACTGTCATTTTTAGTATAACTTAATCCCCTCATCTGTAAGGTTTCTCATGTCCTTAAGAATCAGTTGCTCAAACCGCTCCCCTATTCTACCAGGTGATCTCGCAGTTACCTTTACGTAATTGACCAATATCTCCGGGATCAGGATCTGTACATTTTTCTTTTTTGGCGGCCGCTTAAGGGCAACTGCTGAGGAATATTCACGTAATACGGCCTGAGCTACTGCTTTGTGTCCCGCTTCTTTAAACAATTTTTTCAGATTCATTTTACTTTGGTGGCTTTTATACTCTCAAAAGAGAATAATAAAGAGTTATCTTCAGTGATATCTCTATCAGCAACCACCTTTCCTCCCCTATTCTTGTCATAAATTTTAGGGGGGGATATATTCCTTTTTTTATATGCGGAAATACTTGGCGGTAGCTCAACCAACCATATAACCCCCCTCCACATTAACTTTCTGATTCTTCCTTGTCTGTCCTTACGGAAAAAGGGTTTGGAGTCCTTTTTCAGGCATTCGTACTTCACATTATAGCAATCAAGTTTCCAGTCCCGCAATAATTCATTCATTCTACAATTTATTTATAAAACTATCCGCACCCATACATATCCCAATTGGGATCAGTTGGGTATGCCCTCTCTTATTACAACTTATTTTAAGTCGTAATTTGTCTCCCGGGAGTATTATCAACGTAGGGGTCTGGTGGAGAGAATACCCCTGATTACCTGATGGATCAGTCCTCCTAAAATCTGTTGGAGGGTAAATCCTTCGATTGAGTTGTGTCCGTACCTCTAATAACTTGGGAGTATCCTCCTCTGTATGATAATTCAATATCCCGATAATAACAAAACCAGCCCCACACCCCCTGGTCGGTAGCGTGATATCTATCCACTCCTGAGGAGTATCTGCTTCCCTGATTTCCTCATTCCAGCATAGTTTTTTGAACTGGTAGGGCATAATCCAGTGTACTTTCGAGTCATTCCTATATGAGTCGCCAAGAGCATTTTTAATAGCCAGTATACCAATTTCTATTATATCCCTTTGGGTATCAACCATATCCTCAATTAATGACTCTTGTGGCAACTGTACTCCCCAAAAAAAATTTAGAATGTCTTTAGTAGTTGGGTTTAGTTCACTTAGCAGATATCTACGATCACCCCAATAGAATGGGGTGCGTACTACCCGCCCACTTGACAATTCAATAGTGGATGTACTACTTTTAGCTGACTCCCCCCCTCTCCCAAATTTGAACACTCTTCTCAGATTCATTTTGTAAAATTAACCGGGGATAGAATCCAATCGAGGTGATTAAAGACGGCTGAAAACTTCCCCGGTCATAGATATATCTCATTCAACACTTAAAAAACAATCTTTTTCAAAGAAAACACTCTTTTCCCTTAAAAACAATCTTTTTCAAAGAAAACACTCTTTTCCCTGAAAAACAATCTTTTCGTTTAAATAGTCATCCGTAGAAATTCAATAATATTAATGAGGTGATTAAAGATGGCAGAAAGTATGATTTTGAGTAATGGGAAACCCGTAATGTCTCCCTTTGAGTGGATGGGTGTAAAATATCAGTTGGAACCCCTAACAGGGCCGGCAGAGCAACCAGGTACTGAACAGTATATCTTCAGGAGTCAGTTTGAGAACCTGTTAGGACCTAAAACGTCTGTTGTAAGGCAAATGTTTGTGGACAGGATGGAGTTCTGTGAGATCGGAATTATGGCTATCAAGTCAGCCATACAGGGAAGCCCGGCGTTTAACGGTATCTACCCTGGAGATGGTGAACTTGGAATGGCACCTATAAGGCCGATGCACGTAGGTGATACGACTTCAACTCCGGATGGTAAAACATCATGGGCTGAAACAATAACAACTGCAAATACCCGGCAGGCGTGGATTGGAGCATCAGCTAATGATCCGTTCCTCGTGGGTGGATACTCCGGTGAGTTATCCGCAGGATGGGGCGGTTTGATAGTCCTCGGTGTGGGAAGTCTAAGCCTGACAAGTGTTATCAACGAGTTAAAATTCTATAATGACAGGGAGGAGAGAGTACCCTTCAGTATAGAAGACATGGCTCTTGGGGATAACGTCAATCAGGTTCCGGTGTATGATATTCCAACTGAGTTGTACATGCCCGCATCCAGTATGTATACAGAACTGAATGGTACGACAACAGGTGCTACCGAGAACTTTAAGATTTTCGGTTTGTGCGTGGGAACCGGAAAACTCCTAAAAAGGCAAACCTTTTAGGCATATCTGTTGTGGTGTATTCCACAACACATTTTTTTTATTTTTATTTTAGGGATAATCGAATTAGCGACAATCTGATAGCGACAACGACATAACGACAAACATAAATAGAGGTAACGACCAAAATGACAAGAAAATATAACGTACCCTCACGAAGGGTTGAAAAAGAGATACTTTTCTCTTTAGGGACATTAGCTGCAACATCCGATGAGATGCCCTGCCTGATCGCAGGAACAAATCTGGAGATCCTATCCGCACATATTGTGGATACAACAGGGATTACGGCAAACGATACGAATTACTGGACCCTTGCCATGAAGAACAAAGGAGCCGCGGGTTCAGGAACTGACTCGATATGCTCTGTAACCACTAAGACTTCAGTAAGTGGTGGAACCGGTGACATAGCAGCCTTTGACGCACAATCCCTGGGAGCGATAACAAACGGGCTTCTGAGTAAGGGGAGCGTTGCATCAATAACGGCCACGAAAGCAGCGAGTGCTCCAAACACGGATAACACACTGTTGGTTGTAAGGATCAGGGAGATCTGAGGGGGTTGAAAAATGACTTTGTACACCCAAACGTACAACCAAAAGCACATCAGGGACGTTTACCGTGCCTTAGAGGATGGTATATTCCGTGATGCTACTTTTGGCAGGGATTTGACTGTAACAAGAAATTTGACTGTTACTGGAAGTATAACCTTTGGTGATGCCGCCGTTGATAACTTCATTATAAAAGGTAGGGTTGCATCCATGACCGCTGCAGGTTCAGCTATTGACATAGATAGTACCTACACCTATGGTGAGGGTATTGAAATAAGATATCAAGTAACCGACTGGACTGGTGTCGGAAGCTCATTTAAGGGGTTATATCTTCGCTCTGAATGTGCTACAAATAGTGCAGCTGCTAAATCCGTTTATGGTGCGGAGATATATGGTGTATGTAATGATGTCACTATGACCACCGGATCACTCTGGGGGGCTTTATTTTATGCGTATAATAAAGGAGTATCTGCTGTGACTATAAATCACATGTATGCAGTTCAGGCAGAACTCACATGGGATGCGTCACGTACCGGCGACTGCACCATAACAACAGCGGCCGCGTGTGTACGTGCAAAGATTACCGGTGGACGTGTTGCGGACTATACAAAGATTCATGGGTACGTACTTACTATCGGTGAGATGGATGGTGATAGCCAGACCTTCGGTAATGGTATCCTCATGCAGGATGACGGGGATATGTCAGGTACAAGCACATTAACTGTAGGTGTGAATCTAACTATTGGATGCACTACAGGTATTTCTATGTCAGGTACATGCACAACAGGTATTTCAATAAGTTCTGGAAGTCTAACTGATGCTATAAAGATATCAGGAACAACCCCTGTAGATGGAATCGAAATAAGCTCGGCCTGTTCGGGAGTAGCCCTTAATATATCCGGAACAAATACAGGCGATGCGATTAATATCGCAGGCTGTGTTACCGGAATTGATTTTACAGGAACCTGCTCGAGTTATGGAATTGATATGAATTCTGCAACTTGTACGACTGGTGATATAAGATTGCAGAACGGAGCAACAATAGTTAATACAACAGATGTTTTAACTGTAACAGAGCCAACATTGACATTTGCAGGTTCAACAGCTATTAACCTGGATGGACCAACAACCATCACTGGAAAGCTGGCATTAGATGCTCAAACAGGAACTGCATCAGTAAGTGGTTTGCTGATAGGTATTGGAACAGCGGGCGACCCTGCAACAGATGGTACAGCAGACGGTAAATTCATAGAGCTTAGATGCGAAACCACCGCAACAAGCGGAGATTGTCGCCTGCAGTATATGCGATACTACATGAACGGCATTAATGCCACAGGCGGTGAATGTCTTAAAGCCGGTACTGTCCTGGGAGCAGCTATAGGTACGGCCCGTGGTGAGCAGGCTTCGATTGAAGTTTCAAGCACAGGATATGTAACTGGATTTGCATGTGGGTTGGATGGTTTATTAGAAGTTGCCGATTCGGCAGTTCCCTCTGGTGGAACTTACTGTGCCGGTCAAAGCCAGGTTTATATAACCGGATCTTCATCTGATCTGTCGGCAGCCACCTCACATGCGATACACCGATTCAGTGTAGCCGGAGGAGATGCCACCGCAGAGGGTAAGGTACTTAATGCCTTTAACTTTGATGTCGCTAATTGTGTGGGTAATGGCTTATTGGTTGAAGAGGGCACAAACCTTGGTGCCATCAAACAATCACTCAGGGTTCTCATAAACAATGTAGTAGGATATCTGCTCGTTTATGATGCGCCGGCTTAAACCCCCCCTTTTTATTATTAACCTGAAATCAGGATTAAGAAAATGACAACATTAAGAAAGATACCGTTAAGGACAACGACAATAAAAGCGAGACAGCCGGATGGCACAACTATGGATATGCCCTTTGTGTATCTTGAACATTATATCGGGGCCCTGAATCAACCCCCAACAGATGAACGTTCCGGGCAGCCGAGGGGATTCGGGCCGGTAGAGATGCGAAAAAGGCTTAAGATAGTCAAGCTCATAGAGAACAGTAAGGGTGATGAAGTCCTACTTGAGACTTCTGACTGGAACGAACTCAAGCAATGCGTTAAGGCTCAGAAGTGGATGATTGCAGATCAGGCGATAGTTGATTTCAGTGATGCGGTGGAGAATTCCGGGGAAGTTGAGGTAGAACAAAAAAAGGATGATTAAATATTCGGAGTGATAAAGATGAGTCTATGTCCCGTATGCGGTTCAGATGATCTGACCTTGCCACCAGAGGTACGGTTTAGATTAGCGGGATTGAACGCAGATATATGCAAAAATTGCGGTATCATGTATTATCCGGAAATTTCAAAGAATTATAAAAAAGGTGATTCAAATGGTATATGCACCAACAGGACAATTGGATAATTGGATAGTTGTGTTTACTATGCGAACAAAAGCAGGAAGCGATATACCTGGTTTTAGGAGGATTATACGAAATGTACCTGAAGAGGTAGCAAGGGAAATGGCAAGAAAACATGGAATGGAACACAACAGGAGAACAACAGAAGTTGAGATAGCTCCGTCACAGATCTATAGGGTTGATATTGTCGACAATATGATAGATGTTGATCATCTACCACGTATCTATTGATAAACTAATGAGGTGATTCAAATGGTTGAAACAATAACAGGAGGATTAAGTACCTCCGGTGGTGAGGGGGCCAAAGTATTGGCTGGAGAGGCATTAGGTCTTTCGGATAAGAAACCTGAAAAAGAAGCAAGGCAGACTGACGAAGAACAATCAATGCAGAAAAAGATCGTCAGGCTCCTGGCAGAGGGAAAACCGGATAAGATCATACGGGATATGGTTGGATGTAGTGATGCGCAGCTTCAGGTTGTCAAGATGTACATAGGCGACATCAAGGATAAGGTCAGGGTTGAGGAAGAAAAGGCCGTAGTCGTCGGGGAGAAAGCCGAAGAGGAGGAAGAGGTTGATGACGCCCCCAAGAAGGTCTGGGACCCTTTTGAGACAAAAGAGGAGAAAAAGAAGAAAGAAGCCAGGAAGGTCAAGTTAGTTCCGGCAGTTTGGGACCCGTTGTCCCCGGATAAGCCCCAGTTTATTGAAGTCCCGGTTGAAGATGAAAAACCCGCACCCGTCACTGAGGAGGAAAAAGAGGACGTAGACGTGGCTGAGGAGGCGGTAAAGATATCCAAACTGGATGCAGACCCAAAATCCAGGAAGGAACAGGTAAAAAAATTACTGGAAGCCGGTGAGTTGAGCCAACAGGGGATAGCCGATAAACTCAAGATCTCCAGGTCTTATGTCGCCAGGATCAAGGGCGGGATGTAGTTTTGATCAGTAGAATCATATATATAATATACACTATATATATCTGAAAACCAAAATATCTCACATGACAGAGTACATACCTGATGGGAGATCAGTATATGGCGATGTGGTGGAGGTATTATGGACTCTATCTAGAGCGACTTGCCCGGGTATATCTCCAGATAGATTTGATAGACCTTACCGTGGTGCCCCCCCAATTAAGTTATTAGAAACGATCATAAAATCTCAAGAATCCACTAAATGGCTTTTACTTGAGTGTACGGAACTGATTGATTCATTACCTGATAAAACCCCGGCCGATGCACTGTCATCCGCTATAGAGTTTCTTAAAAGCGGGAAGTTTTATGTCGTTGAGTTTGTGGATGGAATACAATCTGATTTACAGGTAAAGGCTCCGACTATTATACTGCCTGTACTGCTTAAGGTATGGAAAGAACGTATAAAAGAGATAAATATTTTTATACCCGGGATTAGTGAACCTCAAAGTAATTCTACTGCGAAGGGGATAATTATCAACTGGTTATCCCTGTGTACAAATAACTTTAAAAGATATCCCATACGTGATGAAACTACACCAGTACATCACCAACTTAATGAACTACTTAATAGATTTAAAAGGGATTGGATAACATGATATACTCCTTTGATTCCTTTTTTGTTTTTTATAGGATAAATGAGATATATTAATTGTTGGGGCCCTGACACAATCCATTAAAACAAAGATAGAATAACCAGATACTTCAGTCGGGAGGGTCAGCATTGACTTAAGCAATGTTGAAAGACTATAAATCCCTCCGTGTTATTCAAATAACCCCAGAGCATAAAAGTCCATCCGACTGAAAATTAATGCAGGATGAAGATGGTTGCTCTACTACATTTCTAAAATGACAACTGAAGAGGAAATACTTGCAGATAATGACCTGATGGATCAACTGAGAGATAGTGATGAGGATATTAAAGCCGGCAGGGTATCTGATTGGGATGAATTTATGAGAGAATTCGGTCTTTAAATTTATACTAATTTTGTACTAAACACACTTGATGATCAGCAATATCCTTTTTATAAAGAGTTTCTATATGCTGCACTTATGCACTGCGTAATACATTGAACTACGTTTGATTACAATTAAGATGCTTTTGGGATACCTTGTAGTACATTGTCTTACCAGAAAGAACAAATGATACTCTGATACTTCGCGGGTAATTCCAGTACGGACATTACGGATTTAGGATCAAGGAAGGATCTCCCGATGTATTCAGAATACTTGGGTGGGACCGCCTGGACAATCATCTTTTTATCGGATATCCAATCTATCCCACTCGCGTGCTGAAACACATCTATGATCCTTTTTGTATCGAGATCATGCCTCCTGCAGTAATACTGAATAGAGTGCCTTCCATGACCTGCAAGGGTGAAATAATACCCGTCAATGCACAAACCCCTGTGGGGCCTATGCTCCGGTTGCGGCACCCGGAACCCCTCTATCTCAAATATCCTGTGCCTTATGACGTTCAGGCCGAACATCTCACCGCATAACATCAGATCCCGCCTCATTGGAGCGGGAGGGACATTCTCGATGACGCAGGGCAGACCCAACGATCTAAGCAGCACCCGCGTATCATCTATCAGGTCCGGGTACCGAATACCATTATATCTATTCATTGCCGAAGCGCATGAATACAACTGGCATGGCGGGGAGGCCCATATAAAATCGAAGTCATCAAATATCCCGGGATCCAACCCAAATACGTCTGACTGAATGAACTCATGGGGGTATTCCGGCTGTTTGTTAATGTCCACCCCGACAATGTGCTTAAACCCTGCATTTTCCAGTCCCCTGCCTGCACCGCCGGCACCGCAGAATAGATCCAATGCTTTCATAGTTTTTACATCAGGATATAGTTATAATTGCAGGGTTTACGACACCATCACCATCATAATCATATTTCAGATTATGCCACCGTCTTAATGACTCACCGTATTTCCAGTGTTTTGCCAGGATATCTACGCAGCACCCATACATACAACCACTGATTCCCAGGTAGCTAAGTTCCCTGGACGTTGATTCTGCACATTCGCTAAGCGCCTTACCTTTTGCCATTTCAACTTGCATTAATTTTGCCCAACTTTCAGAATATTCAAAGATGGCAGCACCATAAGGATCCTTATTCTTTGCTTTATAGGCGTCATATCCTCCAACATCTGAAAGTTCAATTTCAACCCCTTCCGTCTTTTCCTCAACAGCCTTTCTTTTTGCGTTACATTTAGCTTCATACTCTTTTTGCCAGGCCCTTTCCTTTTCTTCCGCAAGTTTATTTCTTTTATCAAGTTCTGCCTGTACTCCGGGTTCATACTCCGGTAAACAATCCGGACCTATTTGTTTCCACCCCATGCAGTTCGCATTAAGGTAATCACGATATAACCCGTCAAGGTTTGTTCCATCGTTTACCCTGCAGAGGATCCCATTAAACTTAAACTCAACGGTTATGCCGTTTATAACCGCTATTTCTTTTGCTCTTAGGGATATATCACCAAAGAGGTCCCCCGGCAATGCTACTAATGTGTGGGTCATTCTTTATCCTCCTTCAAACCCTCAAGATAATCCAGCACCAGAACGTCTATCATGGATTTAAGCTCAATCGCCTCCTTTATATGAAGCGTCAGCAAATCCTCACCCTCACCGTTCCAGTCCTGGAAGATGATTACCGGATCACCCCTGGTGTTCGTACCCA
>Ga0180007_10006622_pt1 | contig 11263 bp, 24 predicted proteins | sample MM_PC_MetaG_FD_121122 | JGI IMG/M metagenome (GOLD analysis project Ga0180007, IMG submission 121122) | Groundwater microbial communities from the Aspo Hard Rock Laboratory (HRL) deep subsurface site, Sweden - MM_PC_MetaG | ecosystem: Environmental > Aquatic > Deep subsurface > Groundwater...
ATGGCAGGCGGCAGTTTAGCAGCCAACATCGGGATAGCGTGGGACATGAGCGGGTACACGACCAGGACGGAGGCAGAGGATTTGATTAATATAAACAGGGACAGATATTTGATGTGTATAGCGGCATTACGAGATAAGAAAGTTGAGACTTTCATAAGAGAGGCGTGATGATGTATGACCATGATTACAAGACATATCCAGAACTGTGGAATTCCGAACTGTCGACTATGTCGCATTTTAGTCCCCATCAACAAATCACGGAAGATTTTGAGGCAGTGGTTGAGCGAGTTGTTGATGGCGATACTATTATGTTGCGCTGCAGCTTTCGTAATTTTGCTTTTAAGCTCAGGCTAACAGACCTAGACGCTCCAGAAATGAGCGAAGATGGGGGAAAAGCAGCGAAAGACTGGCTTCGAGATCGTATTGAGGGCAAAGAAATTAAGGTTTTGATAGACAAGTACAACAGGGTTGATAAATACGGCAGGTTATTGGGACAGGTCATTCACGGCGGGAGTGATGTGGCTCAAGAGGAGATATATTTAGGACTGTCAGTTCCATACAGCCGTAGAAACGAGGGTAAGATTATCGAGATTTGGAAAATCTTCAACATAAAAAAATGGGTTTAGATTTTGGCGGCGGGTTATTCCCACAGCAGGGACTTTTGCAAAAGGACGGGCTGTTAAGCGAGAGATGGGGACAACAGGGCAGCACAGTATATAATATTTATGAGCATTTTAACGCAGATGCCACAATACACACAGTAACAGCAGGAAAAACCTTTTACATTTCCGAGATTTGGATAAGTAACTATGATGCAGCAGGTGGCACAATACTTATGAGAGATGGTGGGGCTGCAGGAACAATTAAAATAATAATAGTTACCTTGCCAACCACAGGAGACGAAAAACATATAATATTTAAAACACCACTAGAGATGACAACAGACATATATCTAGATGAAAATGGAGCATGTGATAAATCCATAACAGTTTCAGGATGGGAAGAATAATGGTTAAAATATTAAGTTATATAATAAAGGATTACAAAATTCGTGTCAAAACTGATAATCCAGGCAGACCCGAGTTTGTCTATGAAAAGCACAAATTCATAACAAAAGCAGCGTTATTAGCAGAAATAGAGAAAAGTATAAATATAGAGAACAAGATAAAAGATATAAAAGAGGCAAACCTAACAAACCTAAAGACAGAACTAGACGCAATAAAACCATAAAAATGCCACAAACAGATATAGACAGTGCGGACACAACATCATTGACAGACGAGATGGAAGACTGGTCCGTAGCCCAAGAAGATACAGACGGCGCTAGTGAAGACAGTGAAATTTCTTACATCAACACAGACTGGACGAAACAACTCGGTTACTATAAGAACATTCCCGAGCTAAAGATAGCCATAGACACCAAAGCCAACTGGGTCATGGGGGCTGGTTTGGAAGCAGATGAAGGCACAATGTTACAACTAAGTATCATAAAAGGCAACGGAAAGGACAGTTTTAATTCTATCTTAAAAAATCAGAGCAAGGTCAAAGACATAGGAGGAGACAGTTTTGCTGAGATAATCACAAAAGACGATTATCTAGTCAATTTAAAGCCGTTGAACCCAGGCACTATAAAGACAGTCCAGAACAAACAGGGAAGAATATTAAGGTATGAACAAATTAGCAGGGGAAAACCAAACAAGATATTCCAGCCATACGAGATATTTCATTTAAGCAGGGAACGTATAGCCGACGAAATCCACGGCATTAGCGTATCCGACTCTGTTGAAAACATTATCGAAGCAAGAAACGAAGCCATGTCCGACTGGAAAAAGGTCTTGCACAGGAACATCCAGCCTAAACGTATATGGTATGTTGATACGGACGACGTGACAGAGATAGCAGTGTTCAAGGCGAAAGTAGACGAGGCTTCAAGAGATTTCGAAAACATCATAGTCCCTAAAGGTTCTGTCGAAACAGAGATAGCGACAGTCGCACCCAACGAGACGTTAAGCGCACTACCGACCATAGACAAATACAACGACTACTTTTTCCAGTCAGTCGGCGTCCCTCAGATTATCATAGGCAACGCCAAAGAGTTCACGGACGCCAGCGGCAAGATAGTATATCTGGCATTTGAACAAAGCATAAAGGCAGAACAGTTATACATAGAGGAACAGGTTCGGGGACAACTTAATCTCCATATAGAGCTTACATTCCCAGCCAGTCTCCAGCAAGACGCAATAAGCGGAAAAGAAGAGGCAGAGGAAGAGCCGCAGGAACAGGCAGCACAACCAAACGACGTAAAAACAGAGATGGAGGGAAAGAAATGATGGATAAAACAATAATCACTATAGTCGTTATTGTTTGCGTTGCACTATTAGAAGCATGCGCATTATTCAACGGCATTAACGGAACGTTTTTCACACTGGTAATTGGCGCTTTATGCGCCCTGGCAGGCATAGTATTTCCAAAAGAGAAGATACCAATATTAAAAGATTTTTAAGATGGCACTAAAGAAAGTCAAGCCCGACCCGAGGTTCACGAGCAAGAAGAAGTATGAATCGTTAGCTCATGCTAGAGGCACGAGTGTAGAGAAAGGCAAGAAACAGGACGTTATAGCGAAAGATGTAGCCAGGATAAAGAAAACCCAAGCAGGCGATAAGGCGACAGGCGTCAGAGTTAGTGTTCAACAGCCAACCAGGGACGAGGCAGGCATGACAGCCATGGACAGGCAGATAGCAGGCAATAAAGAAGCTTTAGCAGCTAGAGAAGAGGCAGCAATAAGCGTATTCACAGGAGAACAAGATTTTTCAGGCACAGCACCAAACCCTCAAAGTTTCATGCCAGACCCTGGTACAGACGATGGTAATTTTTTACAGAGACTTATCGGCATGACCCCAGATGAAATAAAACAGGTTAGAGAAGCGGCACTATCAGGAGAACAGACACAGCGAACAGGAATGACAGTATCACCAACAGCTGGCGGTATGCAGTGGATATCAGACCTAGCCAGGAAAGAGATAGCTAGACGAATAGTAGCAGACGCTTTTAAAGACCCTATAAAATTCCAACCAGGTATAAATCAAGTTGCACAAGAAGTCGGAAAGGTAGCACCTAATTTTTGGTCTAAAGAAATAATAACTAAAATAGTCAAAAGCGCAGCTACAAAAAAAGGTCTGTTAGTAATATCAGGTGCTGTAGCTGCAGTAGCAGGAACTCTTCAAACGTATGCATGGAACGGTCATTTAAAATTCGACAATATAGTAGGTAATTATATGATACGTATAGGCGACGCATACAGAGCAGGAAATGAAGAAGTAGCATTAAGGACTATGGAAGAAGCAGAAGCATATTTAGACCAAACTTGGTATGAAGATATAATTGATTATATACCTTTAGTAAACGTAGCATATACAACTTTTTTTAAAGGTTTAGGTAAAGCTAAAAATACTTTTGCAGACTACAAAAAATTAATAGCAGATGCGCCTGCAATAGCTGCAAATGAATCAAAATATTATGCCGATATAGACGCAGCCAAAAGAGAACAAGATTTAGCGGATGAGAAAGCTAGAAACGCTAGATATGACGAAAGACTAGCAGCAGCTAGAGAACAAGATAAAAAAGATAATAAAGAACTAGCCGACCAAATCAGAAAAGACGCAGAAGAACGTAGAAAGGCAGATTTAGAACTAGCCATAGAAAAGAACAAAATATATAATAATTTTATATCAAATGCGACAAAGTTCGACCCAGAGCCATACGTCCCATACGACCCACCAAGCGCATTAAATTTTGGGTTGATTTGAAGACAGGATAATACTCAGGCAGAACTAATCGATGGTGCCGTGTATTGGCGTAAAAAAAACAAGGGGAAAGTTTAAGAGTTTTTGGCTTTTTTTCATTTTGTAGCACCTCAACACCTTTTTCTCTTAGACCCCCGATTAAAATGGAAGAACAGCCAGACCAGGTTGAAACACCTGAGGAAGAAGAGCAAACATCAGAAGAAGTTACAGAGGACATGGATCTAGATTTAATCCAGAAAGCGGAACAGGCAGCCGAGCGTATTGAGAAAGCAACGCAAGCTATGGAGGGTCAAATCAGGAAACTGGAAAAGCTCAAGATGGAGTCTATACTAGGCGGGAAAGCCAGTACAAATATCAAGCCCAGAGAAGACACAGCTGCGGAGTATGCTAAAAAAGTGATGGCTAATGAAGAAGAAACAAGACCTTAAACTCAAGATAGGCACGAAGAAAGAAGCTGCATGGACGAGGATAAAAGAGAATTTGGAACAGAAACAACTAGAGGGAGAGATAGAAAACATTATCAATAAGGCAGTGATAGCGATAGCAGAGGAAGAAATCCAGAAAGAGAAAGATTTATAAAGTTCATTATTAATATAATAAAGTAAAATGGCAAACGCAGTATTAGAATTAGTATTTGAAACAGCGCCACCTATCCCTATGATTTGTGCAGAAGCTACATCTATTCCTAAAGGTACAGCTTTGAAATTGAGCGCAGCATTTACAGTCATAGCGTCCTCAGCAGCCGACGACGAGTTCGGGGGAGTCGCAGCAGAAGAGAAGATAGGCGGGGACGGCAAAACAGCTATACCAGTTTATAGAGACGGTATATTTAAAGCAGAAGCAGGAACTACAGGCGTAGCCTTGGGCAAGCCTTGTAAACTGGAAGCAGCTAACGAGTTCACAACCACAGCAGCCGACAACTCTGATTTAGGTTACAACTGGGGCATAGCCCTGGAAGCAGCTACAAACGGACAATTCTTTTTGCTAGACCTGGGACGAGGCAACTAAGATGGTATACGACGCAGCAGCAGAAAAGGACATAAGAGGAATTGACATAGATAAGTTAGTCAAAGGTTTTGGCGAACTTACTCCAACTTTCAAGAATTACTGTAACAAATCTAAGACAAAGTCCAGAGAAATCAGATGGTACAGGAAAGGTCTATCCCTTGCCACAGCCATGAATGCGTTAGACTCATTGACTACTCAGGGAGTTACAGGATCATTAATAGCTAATACAGCGTTCAAGTCTATCCCGACAGTCGTGGAACAGAAATGGGAACGGCAGACCAGCTATGTCAGAAAGTATTTTGTAGAATCCCCGTGGATTTCAGACGAGGACATCAAAGACTCAGACGTGGACATTCTAGCAGGGAACGTCAAAGAATTAGTTAAGGCAGTCCATTTCAAAGTAGACAGGCGTATCTATGACGTATTGACAGAAGCTACCACATCAGGAACACCAAACCCCACTAATGTAAACACTACAGCAGCCACAGCAACATGGTCTACTACAGCTACATGCGACCCTGTAGAGGATTTGATGAATGCCAAGATGGAGATATACGCAGCTGGGTATGACCCAGAAGGCGCTATCAGTTTGATGAATCAGTTAGAGCATAAGAACCTGATTAACTTTTTAATCATGGTTAAAGGCAGTTCTATCCCGCCATTTGCAACAGAGAAGATAAGAAGCGGCGTAGTCATGAGCTTACTAGGACTTAAGATAGCCGTTAGCCCACAAGCAACTGCGGACTGGGTTGTAACATTCGTCCCTGGAAAAGCAGTTACATGGAAACAGTTCACTCCATTGACATCTGCAGTCATGACCGAGCCAGGAATCGGCAAGAAAGTCAGGGTATGGGAAGAAGGGGAAGGCATGCTTACAGACCCCCTAGCTGTACACATATTATCAAGTGTATCATAATGGGATTAGAAACAGCAAAAGTTTTATACAGACATTTCATAGACATAGGCAGAACTCCAGCAGCAGAGAATTTAAGAAAACGGTTTTTAAAGTCTGAGAGAGTAGACTTAGCAGAACTGATAAAACCTAAAGAGAAAAAGAAAGATGGCAAGAAATCAAAGAGACGAGCCAAGCAGTAGTGTTATAGCCGACGCTACTACTACTCAGACCACAGATGAGTCAGATCATATTAACGCTATAATAGACGCACTGCAAACAGCAGGCATAGTAGGTTACTAAAATGGCAGCAGGAGACATAACATCAAGCGCACCCGTCATCTGCGACGGAGTAACAGAATTAGAAGCAGCTGTCGAAGCATTAAATCTAACAGCAGCAACAGACCATATTATAGCGTTGCCTATCCCTGGCAGAGACGCTCAGTTTGTAGTATTCAAAGCAGAACGGGAAGCATAAAAACATTTATATACTCTTTCTATTATAATATTGTTTATGGCATACGTTTCTAAGGGTTGTAAAGAATTGAAAAGAAATTATCCTATAACAAAAGGACTCACTGCCAAGACTCAGAAGCAAGAAGGCAGAGTGATGAACCTGCAATATACAAAAGGCACGAATGTATTGAAAAAGGAAAAGGCAGGGTTGAAATGAGCAGAATCGAAGAGAGACGAGCCGTTCGTCTAGCCAATAAATTAAGCCAGCACCAAACCCCTGTATGCTCAAATATAATTCTTCCAAACACGTCAGGCGACCATGTCAGAAGTATCAAAAGAGCAGACCCAGTTGAAGAATTTGATTTAATCAATAAGAAATATGTCCATAATCCAGTAGGCGATGTAAGTATATCAGGTCAAGTTACAATAGAAGACACAGACTACCCAGTGTTAGACATGATAAGAGTAGCGCCAAGCAATTCTATATTCCAATCTACAGCCAGATTCGTAACAGAGACTACAGAAGCCAGTTATACCGACGGATTCGGCGGCGGTATGGTATTCGGGGCTAAACACAGCGCTGGAAGTACCAATAATATGGCTAGTATCGGATTTACAAGAGACGGTGCAGATGATAGCGGACGTATAGAGTTCAACGTGTATGAGGCAGGCACGTTCCAAGTCGGTAAGATATGCGCTCGGGCAGACGGCTCTGTCGGAATAGGCACAAGATTAGGAGAAGCTAGACTTCATGTAAAGACAGAGATGGATATGCACGACGATAGCCAGCTACAAGACGCAGCTCTAGCAGTATGCAACCATGCCTCAGACACAGGAGAAGAAGTGGGCATAGCTTTTATTATAAGTAGTGCAGTCGAAGCTACTGCAGTCCCTGGAGCTATGATTACTCATGAGAGAACAGGGTCTTACAGTAAAGGAGACTTGCATTTCAAAACTTCTAATACAACCAACGCATGCACTACTAGGATGACTCTAGATAAAGATGGCATATTAGATTTAAAGGCTACTACAGGGGCTTTAGTAGTCAATAGATTAACAGCAGCTCAGATAGCAGCATTAACACCTGTAAACGGTATGATAGTTTATGATACTACAAACAATAAGTTTCAATTTTATGAGAACGGCGCATGGGTCTCTGGCTCAGGGTTAGTATAATGGAAGAATACAAAGTAATAGATAATAAATTAGAAGTTAAAGAAACCATAGTAAAATATGTGGAGAAGGCTACTCTATTAGAAAGAAAAGAGGAGTTACAGTCTTTGATAGAAGAGGTTGACTCTCTTTTAGCAAAGTTCAAATAGAAAAAGCCGTGTTCACACTATTTCCTTTTTCTAGTAACAAACAGTGAGGGCGCATAAATCAATATAGGCGACGCGTGGAAAGAGATATTTTAAAAAAAAATCAAAAAAAAATCTGGGTATATAGACTGCGTCAAGTTCTAAGTAACAAAGCCAAAATAATATTAATCCCGAAAAATTTCTTTTAATCAAAAAGCCACAGGTTTTTATTTTTCGTGCTATATAATATTTTCGCTTCAGAGGCACTGGACATTTTAAGCACTGGACATTCTCGCGTGAGGTATATAAAGAAAACTCCCTTTCTTAATTCTATGTGGAGAAAAAAACAATTTATGTGCGATGACTGTAAAAAATGTTTTACTACTATAAGAGGATTTACAAAACATAAATGTAAAGCTTATGGATTATATTCACTAAAAAAGTGAGGAGTTGAGGAGATATGACAAAACAAGAAGTATTTAGTAATGGCGACAAGCCAGCAAGCCCGAAATCAATAGGGTATTTAAAAAGCCTGTATAAAAAGCTAGGCTTAAATGACACCGTCCCCGAGGGCGTTACTCAGGGAGTAGTCAGTGGGTTAATAGAGCCACTAGTTGCTAAGGTAGAAGAGCAGAACAACAAACCAGCAGAAGTACAACAGAGCTTCGAGGGCGTTAAAGTAGAGAAACCTGCAGTAATAACCAACGGAGACACACCAGCAGTCAAGATCGGCATGATAGAGAAACTGGTCTTAAAGCACTTCAGCGCTAGGAATGAAGCTTTGCCAACAGCACAAGCATTTATCAAAACATGCAACTACATGTTAGCTTTGTGCAACGCATGGGAAGAGAGCTTAAAATGACCTGTTATAAAGAAGAATTACCAATAGGTTATTATTGCGCCTGTGAGGAGTGTTCAAAATGAAATGTCTAGCTTGTGATAAAAAAGCTGTAACATTCGACGGGTTATGGTGTGAGGAACACAAATGAGCCACTTCTACGGAACATTACAAGGCAATAGAGGAGAAGCCACACGCTGCGGCACTAAAAAATCAGGTATAGAGACATATGCGGCTTCTTGGAAAGGTGCTATAAGATGTCATACCTATATTAATGCCAAAGGTCAAGACTGTGTAATAGTAGAAAGTAACGGCACTCTAAGCGGAAAAAGGTATAAAAAATGAGCCCTGAACTAGCGTTCTACAAGCTTGTTAAATGCCTGAGGTTAAAATGATGTGCCCAAATTGTAGTAATGAAGAAAACAACCACAAAGATTATTTTTATTTTGAATGTGGTAAATGTCATTATTTTTATTTTGATTTACGTTTAGATGGCGGCTAGTCCGCCCTTTTTCTATTCTTTTTTTTTATATTGCCACTGGACACCACTGGACATTTTGCCTAAAAGAATTGTTTCTGCTTCGCATTCAATGAAATCATCTTTGCTGCGGTGAGGACACCGATTGCTAACGCCAATTTGCCCTTTAACAGAAGTAGTGTTGTTGTATATCAGAAATCTTTTCGGGTGTTGTCTATTTATTATAAAAAACCAATAAATAAATAGCCTTACTTCAAGTACTACTATATTATGATTTATTGTTTATAAAGGTTTTGATGTTAGAATATATAGTTTAGATAACATATATGTTTAAATAGTTGTATATTAACAACACTACTTATGAATGAATATCTTGGTGCTCTCGTTGCAATGTTTGGGTTTCGTAAACGTAAACCTAAATCAAAAGAACAACTTGACGCAGAAATGGAATTAAGTAATGAGATGCATTATTTATCATTAAAAAAGAAAACAGAAGAAGAACTTAAAGTTTTGAACAGAAGGTTGGGAACTAACTTCTCTATAAAAGAAGCAACATTAAACGGATTTCCTTTGATGAATTTAACAATAAAACACTGTAAGGAGCTGGGATTAGAATGAAAAAGTCAGAAGCTAGAATCATCATATACTTATCGCAAGTCCCACCGTTCAAAAGAAATGTTACTAATATATCCCATCAACTGGATATTACTTACAATTACGTCAACAAATTACTCTCAAAGATGGTATTCCTGAAATGGTTGCGTAAAAATAAGCTCCAAATCAGAATGTTCTACTCACTAACAGAATTGGGCAAATCCCAATTAGATAAAGCCAAGGAGGTATTGAGAGAATGAAATTAGTATATATAGGTGCAATAGATATAAGTATGACTGATGAGAACGACGTACAAAAGATAATAGACACATTATCAAAAGCAGGTTATATAATAGATAATGAAGACCATAACATATATAAGGAAGTGAAAGAATGAAAATAGAAGTCGAAAAAGTTAGAAAGTTAGATGAAGGAAAGCATAAAGGCGTCATTGTCGACGTCCAGTACAGAGACGAGCCGTTCAAATATACCGACGTCGTCATTGAAATCGATGATAACCAGTGGTCTGTCGGCTATCCCACTTGCATAACACAGGATAGCAAATTAGGCAGGTTGCTTACCCGTTTCGGTCAACGGTTCAAAGAGGGAGATATAGTCGATCCTAACATTGTCCTAGTAGGACGTCAGTGCTCTTGCGTTGCCATACACGAAGCTAGCAAGAAAGACTCCAATAAAATATACAGTAAGGTAGTATCGTCTAGCGTCAAGCCGTTGGAAGAACAAGCAATCAAAATAGAAACAGACGCTGCTGGTCTAGCACATAAAACCAACTATATTGATATGTCTGATACTGATAAGCTATAAATGACTGTTGAAAAACTACGTCGTGTGTTGTGGAGAGTCAGAGAAAGAAACCCTGGTAATGACAAACCAACTAACTTAGAGCTTATGAGAGCCATAATGATAGAGATAGGTACAGACCCCCGTACTTATGCTGTTAATAGAAAGGCATTGAAAAAGCTTGGTTGGGTCAAAAGATATAACAATAGCAGAGTTAGATTAACAAATGAGGATATAGAATGAAGATAATAACACGCTTACGAAAGAGCTGGGCACGGCTTAATCGCAGGGTTAGATGGGCGTTGTGGACTCGTAGCTGGCGTAAATGACCTTATTGGCGCTTATTAAGGCTTAGATGACTGTATTAGCGCATATAACAATTGATTTGGCTATGTCGGACTGCTGCGCAGGGCATAGTCGCTCGTCGCTTCTGCGATGTCGCTATTAGCAGAGCAATAGTCGCCTACGCATGCCCGTAGTTCGCTATTGCTCTAACGCCCCCCTAATCCCCCCCCGGGGGGATAGCTCGCGCTGCGGCGCTCGCCGCGCCTGCGGGCGCGCGAGATAGATATAAACGAATCTGGAAGTAAAAGAAAAGAGAAAATACCCAGGTGTCGGGACATTTTTTTAGAAAATGAAAAAAATAATTGAAATTAATTTAATTGAGGGGACAAATAATTTTAATTTGAATATCTCTGTTAATTTTGATAATTTAGAAGAAGATGGATTAAAAGGGCAAGTAGTAATGGAATTAGAAAAAATAAAACAAGAAATAATTAAAAGATATGAAAATAGCGGAGTAAACATTACTTATTAAAAAATGCAAAACTATTTATGCCCTTACAACAGACGTTGTCCTAGCGGAGACTACGGCAGCGAGAATGGCTGCAGCATGGATTATGACAGTTGCAGTCAATTTCACACATTTATATTAGAAGATGGTAAAGAATACATTGAAAGATACGCAACCCGAGTGGACATGGGACGACTGGCAGCAGAAGGTCTTAGACACAGACGGGAACTTAGCTCTAAGGTGCGGTCGTCAGACTGGCAAGAGTGAAGTTATCTCTGCAAAAGTGGCTAAACTAGCTCTGG
>Ga0180007_10006623_pt1 | contig 11261 bp, 10 predicted proteins | sample MM_PC_MetaG_FD_121122 | JGI IMG/M metagenome (GOLD analysis project Ga0180007, IMG submission 121122) | Groundwater microbial communities from the Aspo Hard Rock Laboratory (HRL) deep subsurface site, Sweden - MM_PC_MetaG | ecosystem: Environmental > Aquatic > Deep subsurface > Groundwater...
ACCAATGGGACGTTATGCTTCATGGCTTGCATTCCAGTGCCACAACGCTGACTTAATTCTTCCTGCTGAACGCGATCTGGAAGTATCACGCGATCAAGTCGTCGAGCGTGTACGTGAGATATTTAATAGGAAGGGTCATGGCGTGCTTGTAGTACCGGAAGGCGCACATATACGCGGTGAACAGACGTATACATCTCCACAAGGAGAAACAGATCCACATGGCCATAAACAACTCGGTGGCGTGGGATTGCGCATTGCGCAGTGGATCAAGGATGAAGGTATTGATTCGGGATACGAGCGACCGTGGTACCGACAACGATACATTGCACCTACAGAGGAAGATGCTCATCTCTCATATAAGCTTGCCAAGAGAGCAACACAAGAAGCAATCGAAGGAAACTTTGGAATAGTTTCTGTGGCACAGGGTAACCGTGGGGTGAACATCGGAATCGAAGATATGGCAAAGGTCAGCGGAGGCAAAGTAGCAACAGAGGAAGATTATGACGTAGATCAACTGTGGCCTAAGAGCACAGAGGTGAGAGCAGAGTAAAGCAGAGCAACATCGTGCAGAACCGCTACGCCTCCACCTCAGGATGCACCACCTGAATTTCCATCCTCATCCCTCTTCTCTTCTTTTTTCTTTTGTTCTGTTTCCATTGTTTCCGTAGCCTGGTCTGCTTTCTGCTTCGCTACATTTCCTGTTGGTGCAACATCTACCGCAGCACCTAGAATATTTTCTGATGGTGCTGCCGCAGACGATGTAACAGGGGCATCTTCTGCTAGCGTTGGCCCAACAGTTGGCATTGGCTCTGTGGAAGTTGTTAGAGGTGGTTCTACAGGCGCATCGGGTTGCAGTTCTAATACAGGATTGGCGTCAGACCCACCATCATCTTCTATATCAGTAGGTGGTTCGACTGCTGCGGGTTCCGGTGCGGGTTCCTCTGGCGAAGGAACAGGCTCCTCCACAGATGTTTCTGGTTGTGGTACTGGCACAGAAGTGCCCCCCTCAAAAGAGCTCTCATTAGGATCTTTAGATGTGGCAAGCTCTTCTTGATTGCTTGCTTCGGTATCCCTTGTTTGAGATACCGCGGCTTCTTCTGCCTGAGATGATGATGGTATAAAAATTTGCGCCTTCTTTGGCGGCCGGATACTCCCCAGTTTCCAAAGCAATGTACGAATTCCATATGGCGGCACTTCCATCAGATTTGGCTTATACATCTTCTGGGAAGCCGCGCGCGCAACAGTGAGCGCCTGCTTCCCCACATCATCGAGAAGATTTTTAAACTCTCCAGGACGAATATTTGCCCAGTGACACTTCTCAGTTCGTACAAGGAAATTCCCAACAATACGTGCGCCAATGGAAACGAACGCAATGCGAGATATTTCTTGAATATCGATGTCGTCCTTTTCTTCTCCTTCCATGTGAGGACTGATATATTTGATGGGATCCACTTCGTTAAAAATAGCAATGAACGCAGCGGCTGCATCCCCTGCCCCCATCTCAAATGGCTTCTCCTCCGTGTTAAGCACATCTGTTCCACCATACCTATCAATCAACATTTTTTCCTTGTCTTGAGATGGCGCAGTGGTAAACGAGACAATATGCTCACGGCCACTCCCAACAAGCATTCCACCACGCTTGCCAAGCGTAATGGGATATGCAAAACCAACAGGATTGACCGGACTTTTGTATGGCGGATTGCACGCAGTCAACTTTGTAAGAGACGTATCCAGTACGAAGAGATTCTCGGGGTCAATATTATGACCATCGGTCGTGAATGGAGATGGAAAATGAGGCTCTTCAACATCACTCAGCTCGGAATCTTCGAGTTTCGCCAACACCACTTGGTAGAAATCACGCGCTTCACTACTGTTCATTGGTAATATCGAATTTCGGCCATAGGAGGCAGTTGCAACGTCGGGACGCAAAGCTGTAGGAGGATTGATAGTCGTACTATAAGGACGATCTGTATTTTGACCACCATCTAATAATTGATACAGAGGATCACTAGACACAAAACTGGTCACATCCCTGAACCGCTTTCGAAAATCCTCGTTCTCTTGGAGTAGAAGATTTACAGCATCCGCTACCGGTTGCGGAGTTGAATTGATACCAAAAGTACCTTCTTCGCCATTATCGAAGAACGGGAACTGTAGAGCTTGTCGATTCGCAATCTCTGGCAATTGGAAAAACTTATGCCCCCTCTGTTCGGCAGCTTCAACTGCATAATCCGGCAGATTTTCTCTTGGATCTGTAGTGTCCGCAACAGTAATATCAACATCCTCCATGTTAGCCAATATCGCGTTGGCTGCCATGTTGAAACATACATTCCCCCCCGGTTCAATTTTTACACCATCTACCTGTTTTAATAATTTTTTTAGATCCAAAGATCCATCGTACGCATTTGAAAACCGCAGAGGCAACTCGCAATCAATACTCATGTTTACCACTTGTCCATTAACGATATGCCTCAACATACCCTCTTCCATTTTTGCTCTGATCACTCCGCCGTCCACGCTCTGTGGATTGAGGAGAGCACCAACTTTATCCTTTGAAATGATACGAAGCTTAATGAGTAACCTACGATACGTACCAATGTTCATTGCAAGCTGTCCATGCTCCTTGCCATCCAGCAGTACAGAATCTGGTATTTTTATATCATCTACCTGTTGTCCAGCAAAGAGAATATGAGGACGATGACTATGGCTTGGGGTATTCGTCATAATTTAATAATGAAGGAGTGAATGCTATTCCCTTAAGAAAAGCTATGTCAATAATCAATAACGACATGGCACTACGATGTTGGTGACATGGTAAATTTTTGGCTTCTATAAAAGGTTTGCAAAAGGTAATAGAAGTAATTATTACTATTACAAGTGCCAAAAATTGTGCTGAAGATTAGATAATCTTTCAGATATATATTCGATGATAGGGCGGCGCCACGTGACTGCGCAAAGAGACTTAAAGCGGCTTCGCCGCCACGTCCCACATAAAACAGCTGCTCGCTTCGCTGTGCGCAGTTTTACGTGGTGCCATGGGTGGGAATCGAACCCACAATCCCGTGAGGGAACACGATTTTGAGTCGTGCGCGTATACCAATTCCGCCACCATGGCAGGTGCGTTCTCATCTTACCGCGATCTACCTGTTTTCCAAAACATCATGCGCTATGATAATGCCCAATGGATCATCCATACCAGAAATTCATTTTTGATTCCTTTGCCTTAGATCAAGGCGAGGGGCGCATAGAGCTGCGCTACAGCTTGGACAACAAGATTAAGTTCTTGGAGACAATCGATCTGGCGCTTGGGATGGAGTATCAGGAAATCGCGATGACGTTGATGGACAGAGCTCTTTTCGCTCTGCACTTGATTGGTGGAACAAGTTACTACAAAACCTACTGCCCGCCTGAAATAGAGGTACATTCTGAAATGCTGAGCAAGGATCATGCAGAGTTCTGGAATAAGGTGTACTTGAATGGTCTCGGAGAATTCTTCTACAAGAATCGAGTGGATCCTGCAGGTCTAATCAATTTTCCGAGCAGAGATACAATCCCACTTAGACAAATTGAGCGACCGAAAGAATCAAAGAAAGTTCTACTGCCGATCGGAGGTGGCAAAGATTCCATCGTAGCAATGGAGATGCTTAAAAAATCAGGTTTTGATGTCACTCTTTTGCGAATGGGAGGACATCCACTTATTGATGAAGTGGTGAAAACATCCGATCTGCCAGTCATCACGCTCGAACGTAATCTCTCTCCACAGCTTCTGGAACTCAACACACAGGATGCAATGAATGGGCACATTCCATTCACTGGATATGTTTCCTGTTTGAGCACTGTGATTGCACTATTATATGGTTTTGACACGATTGTTATGAGCAATGAACGCAGTGCTAGCGAAGGGAACATTGAGTACAAAGGAATGAATATTAACCATCAGTGGAGTAAAAGTTTTGAGTTCGAACAAATGTTTGCCAATTACATTAAGAACTTCATCACGAATGACCTCGCATACTTCAGTGTACTAAGGCACTTGAGCGAGTTGTCTATCACACGCTACTTCTGCACCATGCCGGAGTACTTTGATAAAGTTACGAGTTGTAATGCAAACTGGAAGATCATCCAGAAACCAACAGATAAACGTTGGTGCCATGAATGTCCAAAGTGTGCATTCTCTTTCTGCCTATTTGCCGCTTTCCTGCCAAAGGACACTCTACTGGAAATCTTCGGGAAAAATCTGTTTGAAGACACGTCGCTATCAATCCTCTACAGGATGATACTCGGCATTGAAGGAACCAAACCATTCGACTGTGTTGGTACGCCGGAGGAGGCACAAGCTGCATTCCTCCTAGCGCATGAGCGTGGTGATCTGGATGACACATTTACGATGCAGATGTTCCTAAAAGAAGTGCTTCCAACAATCAAAGACCCGGAGAAGTTGAAAAATGATGTACTGCAGCCAAGCACTCAGAACGCCATCCCAGAAGAATTCCTGACCGCATTACATGGACATTCGTGAACTTCAAGACAAGAAGATTTGCATCCTCGGATTCGGTCGAGAAGGGCAGGCTGTTTTACGTGCAATTGAGACATTTGCACCAGACGCTTCTGTTACTATTGCAGACAAGAGTCCAGAAGTGGAAAGTGGAAAGTGGAAAGTGGAAAGTGAATCTAATTTACCACTTTCCGTTTTCCGTTTAGCTTTTCGTTGCGGAAAAAACTATCTCCAAAGCCTCACTGACTTTGATTACATCATAAAGTCTCCAGGAGTTCCACCTTGCCCAGAGCTCGATGCAGTAAAAGAAAAAGTTATTAATTCCACACAAATCTTTTTAGATTCGATTGCATCGAGCGGAGCCACTGTCATCGGAGTAACAGGGTCGAAGGGAAAAAGTACAACCGCCAGTTTGATCTCAGAAATTTTGAAGAACGCCGGAAAAGATGTGCACCTTGTGGGGAACATAGGCAATCCAGCCATCTCATTAATCAGCAAAGCAAAAGAAGGAACGATCTTTGTTATTGAGATGAGCAGTTATCAATTGATGAACCTGACTGTAAGCCCGCACATTGCTGTAATCACTTCTTTCTTCCCGGAACACCTCGACTACCATGCTTCGACTTCGCTCAACGCAAGCTGCTCTCCATTAGAGAATTATCTGGAAGCAAAGAAGCACATCACACGATTTCAAACTGAAAATGATATTGTTTTCTTTAATTCTGAATCCAAAGGAGCAAAGGAAATTGCAGATGAAAGTTCTGGAAATAAGATCTCTGTCGATGCTCAACAGAGTCCCCTACCTCTCAAAAAAACAAAGTTAATTGGGACTCACAACCTCACAAACATCGCTCTCGCTTCTGCAGTTGCAAAGCATCTTGAGATTTCTGATGAAGCAACCGCGCAGGCAATTACTGGCTTTAACCCTCTCCCCCATCGTCTGCAACAGTGCGGGGAACACCACGGGATCGAATGGGTAGATGATTCGATCTCGACCACTCCGGAGAGCACCATCGCAGCGCTCGAGGCTCTTGAGGGCAAAGTGAAAACCCTGATCCTCGGTGGCCAAGACCGCGGACTTGATTTCACTGAACTTGGAAAGGCCGTTGCGAAGGCACACGTGGACACCGTGATTTTGATGGGCGAAAGTGCACCACGAATCAAAAAAGCTCTTGAGGATGCGAATGTACTTGCTGATTTTCATGAAGCAGCTTCTATGGAGGAAGCTGTGAAACTTGCTCGTACCCACACTTCAAGCCAAAGCCCCAAGTCCCTAGTACTCAAATCCCAAATCCCTATCTGTCTATTGTCTCCAGCATCACCTAGCTATGGAATGTTTAAGGATTTTGAGGAGCGAGGAGAGGCCTTTCTCGCTTGCATTACAAAAGGCGCTTAATGAACCTCAAACCAGCGAAGGGGTGCTCTTGTTGATGGGAAATCAATCCACAAACAAGAGCAGCCGTTCCTGGCTGCGTTCCATGGGAACTATTTTGTGCCTGGCTCCTGACCCCCGACCCCTGATCACTGCTGCATACCACTACCAACCTTGACCTTCGCAGGCCTCAAGACTTTTCCATTTAACATATATCCATCCTCAAAAACTTCGATCACTATCCCCTCTTCTCCGGGGCCTGTTTGCAAAACTTCATGCTTCTCGGGATCTACCGGTTCACCGAGTGCTTCAATTTTGGTGAGGCCCATTCCGTGTACACGTCCCATGAACTCTTGTTCCATGGCGGCAACTCCCTTAACCCAGTCATGATCTTGCAGATCTTCTGGGAGGTGCGCAAAAGCTCGCTGGAAGTTATCGATAGTTGGAAGCAGCTCTAGGAGCATGCCTTCTAGTGCGTACTTGCGCATGTCTGCTGCTTCTTTTTGCAGGCGATCCTTCGCATTCTGCAAATCTGCCTGCGCGCGACCAGCCAGCTCTTTGAACTTTTGCATTTCAACTGCAAGATGCTCGCAGTGCGGACAATCTTGTTTGGATGCCGGCGTTTTCTTCTTTTGAGGATTCATAAGAACATATTAACGGAAAGGTAAGGCAGGTAAAGAAAGTAAAGGAGGTAAGGCAGGTAACCTGCTTTACTTGACTGACCTGCCTTACCTGCCTTACCTGCCTTACCTGCCTTACCTGCCTGACATTCTTTCTTCGATCTGCACACCGTGCTACGATTACACAAATGTTTCTAGATCTCTCGTTTCTCGCTGCTGGGATCTTCCTCTTGATCAAAGGGGCTGGATGGCTAGTAGATGGTGGCTCATCACTCGCTCGTAGAATTGGCGTGACGGACCTCGTGATCGGTCTCACGATCGTATCATTTGGTACGTCCGCACCTGAGTTACTTGTAAACATTGTTGCAAGCTTACGCGATAGCACTGACATTGCGATCGGTAACATCGTCGGTTCAAACATAGCCAACACACTACTAATCCTTGGTGCGACTGCAGCAATTACTCCGCTAGCAGTACAACAAAGCACTGTGTTTAAAGAGATCCCATTCTGCATGCTCGCCTCCGTAACTCTACTTGTGATGGCAAACGATGCGATTGTGGATGGATACATTTTCTCAGAGCTAAGCCGAAGTGATGGAATGGCGTTCCTTGGATTCTTCATCATCTTCCTCTACTACACTTTCGGAATTCGCCATAACCACACAGAAGAAGAGAAGGAAAAACCAAGTCCGGTACAAAAATCATTTTGGAACGCAATTATGCTCGTATTTATAGGATGCGTCGGATTGGCCATAGGTGGCCACCTGACTGTCGAGGGGGCACGAAACATTGCAATCGCCATTGGCGCCTCAGAGGCACTCATCGGTTTGACCGTTGTAGCTATAGGCACATCCCTGCCTGAGCTTGTGACTTCTGTTACTGCTGCACTCAAAGGAAATACCGACATCGCTGTTGGAAACGTTGTAGGAAGTAACATCTTCAACATCTTCTGGATCCTTGGTCTTAGCGCCATCATAAAACCTCTCACGTTCCAGCCTGCAATCAACATCGACCTAATCGTTGTGATTGCCTCAGTCCTTCTGTTATTCATCTTTGTGCACACCGGACGTGTACGCGATCGCCTATTCTTCTGGTGGCGTCACCACGAGGGGCACATGATCGCAAGATGGGAAGGAATAACAATGGTCGCCTCATACTTTGTATACATCGCATATATATCGTGGCGTGGGTAAACACACATAAATAAAAAACCCGCCAGTAATTCCAATAGTTTGGGATGATACAGACGGGTTAATTAATGAGATCCAGAATTATTCTACAACTGCCTCGGTGTCTTCTGCTGCTGGTGTTTCTTCTTCCTCTTCTTCCGTTGCTTCTTCTTCCCCAACTACTTCTTCCTCTGCCTCTTCCACCACAGCATCATTCTCCGTGTCTTCTTCCTCTTCCACCACAGCGTCATCTTCGGTGTCTTCTTCCTCTTCCACAACTTCGTCTCCTGCCTCCTCTTCTGGCTGTTCCACCTCTTCATTTATTTCTTCGGACGGCTCTTCGCCATCATTTGGTTCCAAATCGGTCTTTACAGTAAACGAACAGGCTGTGAGGAGTGTAAGTCCTGCTAATGATGCGAGTATTTTAAAGAGTTTCATAAAAATATATGGGGAAATTACAATGGAACAATACTACGCCAAGGTCAAACGTGGATGCAATGTAAAAACACGGCCATTACGGAAATTAAGTGCTTTTACACCTTTAAACTTGTTTATAACAATCACTATTCAATTTCCTCTGTGCCCCGAGATAACAATTGAAAGCACTGCAAGCTGCTATAACCGATAATGGATAACACACCAACAACGGCAGCGGATACTTCAGCATCTGTTCCTGCTGCCGAATGAGCCATGTAACTGACACCAGTTGTTACTGTAGTAGGTACTACTACGGAAACAATACTTGATTTTACTTTGCCTATTGCCTCTTCAAGACCGTTAAACATTCTGTACCGAACCTCAATCATAACCATTGCTACTAAAGCACTGGTTAGCCACTGTATATTCTCTGCTTTCTGTGCAGAGCCTACTCGATTAAAGAAGGCTACAAACTTACCTACAATTTCACCTACAAATGGTGCTATAACTTGCCCAGCAGCATGTTCCAGAGCATGTGAATGATTTGTAAGGAATTGCCTAAAATTTATATTTGAATCGCTTTCCAAAGGAATACATATTTAAAGCAATCGCCATCTCTTTGCAAATTGATAATATGATTACGCTAGTCAAAGAGAGCAAAACATCATTGGAAAAAGTGGCTTGCCATGAGCGACGAACGAAGTGAGAAGTCGAATGGTGCCACGGGACAGGATCGAACTGTCGACCTCGGGCTTATGAGTCCCGCGCTCTAACCAACTGAGCTACCGTGGCATGTAAAACATCACAAGATATAAGAATAGATGATGACAGTGTGACTCGTCCCGCGTACGCGGGGCCGTAGCATACTTAAAGAGTACGCAGATGGTAGCAATTTGGCAATGTACCCACAAGCGAAGAGCCAAGACAGTTAGGCTCTATTACCGCACTCTTCCGATCCAGCTAGGCCAGTCTTCATTATCATACTGATCAAGCAAGCTCGTATTTGAGCCTGTGCGAATCTGTGTGACCTTTCTCATGAAAGATGATTTAGTGCTGGTATAACGATTGCCTGCGCGCCCAATCCACTGTGGCCATCCTTCGTATTGTCCTAGTTGTGCATTTACAGGAAGAACAGGTTGATACCGAATGTATTGGAAATCACTGGGGAAGTACGCACCAGCTGAAGAGACAAAACTTGATGCTGCGATGCCTAGGGTTGCGGCCGTTGCTAGCAAACGTGTAGTAATCATAGGAATTTGGAAGAAATGACAAGACATATATACATGCCTTACTGTTTTCTGTCGAGACAATTGCCGTCTATACTCACCCCATGACAAAGCCAATGCTTCTTTGCTTGCATGGGTGGGGCGGCTCGAAAGAGTCATTCAATAACCTACGCAGCGCCTTAAGCGACTTTGATATTGATATTCTAACACCAGACTTCCCTGGATTCGGAGATGAACCTGAACCTGATAAGCCTTGGACGGTAGATGATTATGCAAAATGGGTTGAAGAGGAATCAGGCCTGCCTGCCGGACAGGCAGGGGTCAGGGGTCAGGGGTCAGTGATGCTGCTAGGACACTCGTTTGGCGGACGAGTCGCTATCAAACTTGCATCACGAGGTAATCTGAAAATTGATCATATTTTCCTATGCGCATCAGCAGGAATCTATAGACCACGACAAATAAAACGCACTGTAGGACTCGTGGTGGTAAAAGCCGGAAAGGCGTTCTTCTCTATTCCAGGATTACGCTTTCTCTCCGGACTTGCGAGAAAAATCCTCTACAAGATATTACGTGAGCATGATTATGAACTCGCTTCTCCACGTATGCAGGAAACACATGTACGAGTAGTCAGTGAAGATTTACGTCCACTGCTTGCGAACATCACAATCCCAACTGACATTTTTTGGGGAACAGCTGATTCTATGACGCCAATTGCTGACGCTTACGTCATGCATAATGAAATCGCAGGAAGTGCACTGCATGTGTTCCAGGGAGAAGGACACGGAGTTCATCGTAATCACGCAAAGGAGATCGCAGATGTTATTACCGCTAATATACAACCAGAATGAAAATCATCTTTCTACCATTTATCACGGCTGTAGCGGCCATCTCTCCGCTACTCACATTCGCCTCCCTCTGGCAGATCAAAGAGTGGCGAATAGATCGTCTGCGCGAACATATGCGCGCAGAAGGCTGGCTTCGCCAGCTCTTCGGCATTACGCGTCCTGCTCTAATCAGCACATTAGGCATTATCACCATACTCGTTCCAATTGCACAGGACGCGTGGCCCATTGTCCCTATTGCTGCACTTCTCGCACTGGCAGCACTTCAAATTTTGCTTAAAAGACAGCCGAAACCAATCTGGACCAAGAAGGCAATCACGCTATCGGCAACGGCATTTATAATTGTGTTTGTTACAGGATTCCTCATACCGACAATCACTCTCCCCTGCCTCCCTCTATTGCAACCTTTCTTCATATTCGCAGCTTGGTGCATGTGGTTCCCGGTGGATTCTTATCTGAAGCATCGCATCATGCAACAAGCAACTGCATTGCGACAGAAGCGCAAAGATCTAACGGTGATCGGAATTACCGGAAGTGTCGGTAAGACAACAATGAAAGAGCTCCTCGCTCATATTATCAAAGATCAAAAGGTTCTATTTACTCCGGAGCATGTTAATTCGGAAATGGGAGTTGCTAAGTGGCTAATTAGCGAACTTCCCAAGAATCCTGACGCCAGTATCTTGATTGTGGAAATGGGTGCGTACCGATTGGGAGAGATCAGCCGGCTTTGCAAAATAGTTGAACCATCTATTGGTGTCGTGACATTTATAGGCTCACAGCACATTGGACTATTTGGATCACAAACGGCACTTTGTGAAGCAAAAGGCGAACTCATTGCCTCTTTGCCTACAGATGGATGTGCATTCCTAAATACAGACAGCGCCCTATGTGCACAAATTAAGAAAAAAGCTGTGTGCCCCGCCACGAGTATTGGTACGGGTGGACATGCGGATTTGGAAGCATTTGATATTGAAGAAACAAGCTCAGGAATTAAATTCCGAGTTGCTGATACAATCATAGAAACTCCTATTCACGGAACACACAATGTCACGAATGTTCTTCTAGCAATCGCAGTTGCACAACATCTGAAGTTGCAACTACAGGAAATCTCACAACGACT
>Ga0180007_10006624_pt1 | contig 11260 bp, 10 predicted proteins | sample MM_PC_MetaG_FD_121122 | JGI IMG/M metagenome (GOLD analysis project Ga0180007, IMG submission 121122) | Groundwater microbial communities from the Aspo Hard Rock Laboratory (HRL) deep subsurface site, Sweden - MM_PC_MetaG | ecosystem: Environmental > Aquatic > Deep subsurface > Groundwater...
CGCACAACCTGGTCACCGAAAAGACGATCGAAAGCTTTCCCGCCATCGTCGAGCAGCAGATGGCCACAGGCGGCTTCTTCATCGAGGCCGAGGGCCGTCGGCGGGATGGGACGATCTTCCCCACGGAGGCGTCGGCCCGGATGTTCGAGTTCGAACAGCGTCCGCTGCTGGTGGTCTCGGTCCGGGACATGACCGACCGCCGGCGCCGTGAGCAGGACCGCCTGATCATGGAAAAACGCCTGCGGCAGGGCCAGCGCGTGGAGAGCCTGTCGATGCTCGCCTCCAAGCTGGCCCACGACTTCAACAATCTGCTCGTGGGCATCCTCGGAAACGCCTCGCTGGGGTTGATGGATGTCGCCCCCGACGATCCGATCCGCGTCAATCTCGAGGAGATCGAGCGGGCCGCCGAGGAGGCCGCCGGTCTCTCCCGCCAGCTTCTGGCCTACGCCGGAGGCTGGAAGCCTCGGCTGGTTCCGGTGGACCTCTCCGAGGTGATCTCGGGACAGGCCGAGCTGTTTCAGGCAACCCTGCCCGAGCGCATCCGGATGATATACCGCATCGAAGCCTCTCTGCGCCCCGTGATGGCGGACCCCGAGCAATGCGTGGCCCTGGTCTCCCACCTGTGCAGCAACAGCCTCGACGCCATCGGGGAGCGCTCTGGCATGATCACGGTGTCCCTGTACGGTTGCGAGGGACTGTCGGAAAACCCGCAGTTCGTGCTCATGCCCGAGACCGTGTGTGACCAGGGGCCATTTGTCTGTCTCGAGATCGCCGACAGCGGGAAGGGCATGGACGCGACCGTGCTCGAGAAGATCTTCGATCCGTACTTCTCCACCAAGGCCAACGCCGCGGGCATGGGGCTGGTGGCCGTGATCGGCATTGTTCGCAGCCACAACGCGGTGCTGCAGGTGTCGAGCCTCCCCGGCCAGGGCACGGTGTTCCGCATCTTCTTCCCCTACTGCGTGCCTGAGAAACCCCCGGCGCACATCGAGCCGCTGGCCGAGCCCAGGCATCCCGGCGGCGCCGCGCACAGGGTGCTGATCATCGACGACGACCTCTGGGTCCGCAACGTCGTGAGCCGGACGCTGACCCAGGCCGGCTACGATTGCATGAAGGCCTCCGACGGCCCCAAGGGGCTGGAGGCCGCCCGCGCCCTGCTCTCCGAACTGTCGCTGGTCGTGCTCGATCTGCATCTTCCCGGACTGTCCGGGCAGGAGGTCTTCCTCCAGTTGCGGCGCATGCGGCCGGACCTGCCGGTTTTGATCTCCAGCGGCTGGTCCGACACGCTCGATCCGTTCTGGGAGGCCGATGTCACGCCGCCGGCCGATTACCTTCCCAAGCCCTACCGCCCGCAGCAACTGCTGGAGTACGTCTCCCGCATTCTGGGAATGCCTGAAAAGGAATAGAACTCGAAGACGCGGAAAAACCTAGCGGGGATCGGCCACGCAGCGGAAGCCCAGCGCACGCGAGTAGAAGTCCTGCGCCAGGAGCAGACGCTGGGAGGTGCGCAGCGACATGGGAGGGTCCAGATAGGAGCCCCCGCGGATGATGAAGAACGTCTGCTTCTGGGCCTTGGGAGGTGGCCCGGAGATCGGCGGCGGCTCGTGTCCGGCCTGGAGGCGCCGGGGATCGGATTCCTTATCCCAGGGGCGGCGGGCCGAGGCGGTCCATTCCCAGACGTTGCCCGCCTGGTCCAGGGTGCCGTAGGGGCCAGCGCCGGTGGGTCGGGTGCCTACCGGCTCCGGTCCTGCGGTGGTGTTGCAGCCGGTGAAGTTGGCCCGCTCGCAGGAAGGCGGCGGCTCTCCCCATGGGTAGGTGCGAGCGTCCACGCCGCGGGCGGCCTTCTCCCACTCTTCCTCTGTGGGCAGGCGCTTCTTGGCGAAGGCGCAGTAGGCGGCGGCCGCGTCCTGGGGGACGCAGGTGATCGGTGTCGAAGCAGGCTTTTCGTTTTGGGCGCACCGCGGCTCGGGGCAGTGCCCGGCCTGCTGGCAGGCCTGCCAGGCTCCGACGGTGACCTCATTGATATCGATGAAGAAATCCTGGGTGCGGCTCTGCACCTGCGGACGTTCCAGGGAGAGCCCTCGGTTGGAGCCCATCAGGAATTCCCCGGCGGGCACGTGGACCATGCCTTCGGGGGGCACGAGGGCGGACCCGGAGGGCGAGGGGGGCGTGTCGATGCACTTGCGGTTGCGGCAGATTCGTCCGGCTCCGCACTCTGTGTTGCGGGTACACTCGCCCCAGGTATTGCGCAGGCGGGAGTCCTCCTCGCGCTCGGTGCAGGCGCCCGACGACAGCGCGAAAAGGATGGCCAATCGGATAATCGGTAGGGTTCGCATGATCGGAAGAGGCTAATCTTCGCGGCGCACTTCGTTGTTCGGGAAGACCTGGGGTGTGCATGGCGTCGTGAGCACGGTGGAGGTCCCCGGATCCCAGGTGCCGGTGCAGTCGGGGAGATTGAGCAGGTTCTGGCAGTCCGTGGGGGTGGAGCCGTCATACGGGTTGTAGTCGATGCAGACGCGCAGCGGCGCGCTGACGCTCGTGTTCCCGACGTTGTCGGTGGCCTTGACCGCGATGCAGGCCCAGCCTTCGGCGATGTTGTTGGCCCGGGCGTCAAACTGGATGCCCGTGCAATACAGGGGGCTGGAGGCACTGAAGGGAGGCAGTCCGTAGATCGCGGGCTCGGTCTTGTCGTAGGTGTACCAGATCAGCACGTCGAGGTCGTTTTCGACCACCGGGCAGAGCGGGTCGGGCGGGTCGGTGGCCACACCCCAGGCCTGGCAGGGAGGGGGAAGCACTGGAGTCACCATATCCACGCGGTAATCGGCCGAGCCCCCGGGTTCGAGGGGGATCATGTTCAGTTTCAGGGTCTCGCGGGGATCCCCGGAGATGGTGATCGTGGGAATCAGGTTTGGATTGATGTTGTTGCAGATGCCGTCGCCGCTCATGTCCACGACCAGCGGGAGGCGGGCGTCGTCGAGGACATAGATCTCCACCGTGGTCTGGTTGACCAGCGCCAGCGGTGACCAGGCGGCGCCGGCGGCCGTGTTTCCGCGGTCCTCCACGCGCGCCCGCAGCCAGAAGACCTGGGCGACAAGATCCCCGTCGTTGGCCGAGTTCCAGCCCACGGGATCGAACACCCGGGAGCACTCGATGAGCCGGTCGGAATTTTTCTTGCCCAGGCGCATGCTCTGGGGCGGGTCCAGGCTCAGGAGCGGCGGCTGGTTGTCCAGCGCCAACTGGAAGGCGACCGAACTCTCGTTGCCGAGCAGGTCCGTGGCGAACACCTGAAGCGCTGGCCAGATGAAGGTGTCCGGAAGGACGGTCGTGTCGAAGGATCCTTCGTAGACGTTGGTGCCCGGATCCTCGGTCAGGGGAATGACGAACTCCACGTCGTTGTTGCCGATGATCGCATACACCGAGGAGGCCAGAACGCCGGCCGGATCGGTGATCTCCGCGGAGATGTAGGTGATCGAACCGATGATCTGGCCTTCCTCGTGGGAGAGGACGTCGATGGCGGGTCCGTTGTTGTCCACGGTGAAGTCCACACTCTTCTGCGCGTCGTTGCCGACGGCGTTCTCGGCCGACACGGACAGGCGCTGGGTGCCGGTCAGCGGCGGGTCGAACATCGCGTCATCAAAGACCACGCTGCCGGTGAATTCGATCCAGAGGGGACTGCCGTTGGCGGTGTCAGACGATACGTTGCTCTGCGTGAGCGTGATGTCACGGTTGGCCAGCACGGCCAGCACCGAGGAGGCTTGGACGCCGTCGTTGTCGCTGACCTTGATCGACAGGTTCACGCCACCGTGATACCTCCCGTCAGCCAATGGGCTGTAAATGGAAATTGTGGGTCCCCGGTCGTAATTAAAATGAACGTCGGCATAGTTCAGGCGTCCGGATACGTCCATGGCCGTCACCCGGACCGTGTGGGTCCCCTCGATCAGGTTGCTGATGTCGGCGGTGATTTTGAAGCCGTTGGGCGTGTTGGTGTCCACGGTCATGGAATAGTCAGTGCCGTCGATGTAGGCGGTGACGCTCGCATAGTCAATCGGGTCGGCCACCGGTACAACAGACGCCTTAATCAAGTAATTATCCCCATACAGGGTCTCGCCTTCGGTGGGGGCGGTGATGGTGATTTCGGGACCATCAGCGGAAGCGTCGAGGTCGTCGGGGGGAATAATGACGTCCGAGACGATGTCGACATCGGAATCCACGTCTGCATCCTCGCCACCGTCGATCGGTGGGAGCGTGTGATATTTTTTAGCGTCGTCACAGCCTGAAAGACTCAGCCAGGAGAAGCACAACATGGAGAGGAGAAGGAAATATTTCTGCATGGTTGCCTCGTACGAAGGAAAAGCCCGGTTCGGGCGCGCAGCATGTTATACCATGAAATGCGATTTTTGGGCCAACTTTGCAGGTGCTTTTCCATTTTTGCATTGTCAGACCAGCGAAAGCGGCGTAAGGTTGCGCCCGCGGACCGGCTCACCCATGTCAACGATTCTCACCTTGATTCTGCTACTGACTTCCCCCGCGGAGGGCCCGGTCAACCGGCTCCCCCAACTCACGGTGGAGGCCATTCAGGTAGACGGACTGGAAAAAACTAGTTGCGAAATGGTGGCCCGGATCATCGGCATCCGGCCCGGCGCGCTCCTGACCCCCGATGATCCCAGGCTCGAAGCCGCCCGGCTCCAGCTTCTGGCTCTGGGCATCTTCCACCACGTGGAGTTCCAGTTGAAGAAGGGTCGGCGACGGGGCAACGTCATCCTGATCGTGCGGGTGGAGGAGCGGCAGACACTGATCATCCGTCACCTGTTCTTCGGCGCCTCGAGGATCATCCCCTTCTGGCTGGGGCTCGGGCTGCAGGAGGGCAATTTCCTCGGCAAGGGCATGCGGCTGTCGGTGGCGGCGGTGGGGACGGCCCGCTCCGATATCATGGAGGGCCGGCCGCAATATGCCGTCGAGAGTTCCCTGTTCGCTCCCAAGTGGCTTCCCATCCCGTTGCATCTCGGCGCACGCTACGCCAACGGGACCGAGTTCTACCGGACCTATGGAGAGGCCGACGACGGTGATCCGGAGAACTTCCTGTCGCTGGACTACCAGCGTGGCGGCTTCTGGACCGAGACTTTCCTTCCGCTGGGCCGGCTCTTCCTGCACGTGGGGCTGAGCTCGGAGCTGCTGCACACCACGCTCCCCGGCGAGCGCATCCGCCACTTCCCGGACGGCACCTCCCGCCAGATCCACTTCGGGCTTCAGGACGGCTTCAGTGCTCTGGGCTTTTTGTCCGGACGCCTGTCCTGGGACACCCGCGACCGGGAGAACCTGCCCTCGTCGGGTACGCTCCTGGAGCTCGGTGGAAGGATCGGAAGCCCGGTCTTCTTTTCCTCCTACAGTTACACCCGCGGCGAGCTGCAGATCGAGCACTACCGACGGCTGGGGCGCCACATTTTTTCATTGCACTTCTTCGGTGGAATGATGATGGGGGATCCGGCCCTGTTCGACAAGTTCTACATCGGCGACCTGCAGGATCTCGTGGCTCCGCGGGCGCTGGGTCTGAACCTCTCGGTGTCGCCGAGCCCGAACTTCCTGGACACCGGCATCTCCGAGGCGCGCTGGGGAACGGCCGCGTTCAAGTTGTCATTCAGGTATGACTATCCGCTGTTCTCCCGCTCGGGATTCATCTACCGGGGGCACCTGTTCTTCTCCGCCGGCGTCATGGGCCTGGCCACCCCGGCCCAGCTGCGTTTCCGGGAGACTTCCCTGCGTGATGCGCTTCCGGTGGACCTTACCCTGGACTTCGGTCTCCACCTGGACACAAAAATGGGCATCTTCCGGCTGTCGTTCGCCAATGCGCTTTCCCGGATGCCGTTCTAGGTCATGACCGCGTTGCGCGTCCTCGTCCTACTCGCCATTGTTCTGCTTCCGGTGTCCCCGGCCGGGGCGCAGACGCCGGCAAGGCTGCTCCGGCTGGAGCGGGGGCGCCTTAGCGTGAACTTCTCCCTGGGCACGCTGCCTTCGCCCGCGTTCGAACGCAAGATGCGCTCCGGGCTGACCCAGCGCCTGATATACCGTGTGCTACTCAAGGAAAACCCCGGTGATCGCTCCGTGGCCGTCGCCCTGCGATACTGCGCGGTGACCTTTGATCTCTGGGAAGAGTCGTGGAACGTCGAGTGCAGCGGCCGTGGGCAGACCCAGCAGGTGACGGTGGCCCGCTACTCCCAGTTGCTGCGGCACGTCGCGACGCTCTCGGATTTCTCGTTTCCGGAGAAGGTGAACCTGTCCGCCCAACGCCGGTATTGGGTCGAAGTCCAGGTCCAGCTCAACCCGATCTCGCGCAAGTTGCTGGAGAAGGTGAAGTTGTGGCTGCGCCAGAGCGAAAAGGGCAGCCAGTTTTCCGGGTACATGGGATCGGTGCTCTCGCTGTTCGTGGACAAGAGCGTCGGGGGTTCCGATCTGACCGTGACACTGCGCTCGGGCTCGATCTCCGGACGGGAGGTTCTGACCCCGTGAAGCACACGATCTCCTCCCGGATCTACTTTTCGCTGCTCACGGCATCGGTCTTCCCGTCGTTTCTGGCGATGGGGCTGTTGTATTATCTAATGTCGGCGCATGATCATCTGGTGCAGAATCATCTTCAAAACCTGATTCGTACCAAGAACCCGGTCACGAACTCGTTCCTCTCGCTGGTCCATGACAAGAAGCAGCGCTACTCGATGCAGGCCCAGTTGCTCGGACACCAGCTTGAGCGGCGGCTCCCTGCCGAGCCATTCTCCGCCGCCAGCGGACCGCTGCTGCAGGAGGTGCTCGAGACCACCGAGGAGATCGCCGAAATCGCGATCTTTCCGCCGCTGAGTTCAAAATCCCAGAAATCGTGGATGGATCCTGGGGCCCACCGTCGCCCGGTTCCGATATACGAGGTGAGCAGGCCGGTGCTGCTCACCACAGAGTACCGTCACCTTGCATACCTCCATGCGACGCCGCACTTCGACATCCGGATCCTGCTGGCAACGCCTCCGGACGACATGAAGAACTACCAGAGCCTGGCGATCAACTATGAGGAGAGCGTCCAGATCCTGCGGATCTATCAGGGCATCCGGAAATACTACTGGACCCTCTTTTTCATCGCCTTGTGCGTGATCGTGCTGGCGTCCTACCTGGCAGCCAACGCGTTCCTGAAGAACGTGACCCGCAGCATCCGCAACCTCGCCACGGCCACGCGTGCGGTCGCCGAAGGTCGCCTCGATGTGAGCGTGGAAGCCAAAACCCGGACCGACGAACTGTCCACGCTGGTGGCCGACTTCAACGGAATGGTCAAGGAGATGTCCGCCAACCGCAAGCGCATCCGCTATCTCGAACGCATGGGCGCCTGGCAGGAGGTGGCGCGGCGTCTGGCCCACGAGATCAAGAACCCGCTGACGCCGATCCTGTTGGCGGTTCAGCAGATCCATGAGAAGGCGCCACGCGACAATCCGAAGTATGCGAACCTGGTCGACACGGCCGTCAAGATGGTGCGAGAGGAGGTGGCTGACCTGCAGAAGCTCGTCGAGGCCTTCGGAGCGCTGGCACGGCTCCCGGACAAACAGGTGCAGGTGATCCCGGTCGCGGAGTTCGTCAACGAGCTCGTCGAACTCGCCAACGTGACCTGGGGGCCCTCGTCGCTGCTGCTGCGGGATCGCCTGCCTCAGGACGCCAAATTCAACGTCGACCGCATGCTCATGAAGCGGGCGCTGCTGAACATCATCGAGAACGCGATTCACGCCCAAAAAGACGCGGGGAAGGACATCCCCGTCTCGTTCTGGGTCACCGTCAGCCGACGGTATCTTCATTTTCACATCGAGGATCATGGTGCCGGAGTCCCTGACCCGGAGTTGATCTTCGAGCCGTATTACACGACCAAGCCCTCAGGCACCGGTCTGGGCCTTCCGCTGGCCAAGAAAATCATCCTCGACCACGAAGGCGATATCACCGTGCGTGGCGCCGGCGGGGACGGAGGAACCCTCGTGACCGTCCAGTTGCCCCGTGTGGAGGCGTGATCGCTGCTGGTGGCCTTCTCGCTGATTCCTTTTATGAACTTCAATATCGGCGGGGGGCTTACGGTGCTTATCTACGATGGAAACCTCGACGGGCCGGATTCCCTGTTCGGCGGCTGGATGCCCCGTGATGGCCATGACGAGCCGACGCGTCACGAGGTGCGCATCATCCCCGAGTTCTCGCTGGGGCTCTCGTATCTTTTCTGAGACGGTCCACCAAAGTTGTTGAAGTTTTTTCCAAATACAAAGTTTCTTACTGCAGGGAGTAAATCAGCATGTTAGAATCCTGTTGAAAAACCTCAGTTTTTCTCCATTCATGAAATAGCATTTCCTTAACTTGGGCGCAAGTGCGTTTCCGTCAAACCTATTCACGCTCACTTCACGGCGATGGTAACTGTTTGATTTTGCAGAACTTTCACGCCAGCACGGAGGTTGTCCTGCGACAAGTGAGCATACCGGGACGTGACCTGCAGGCTGGAATGACCCAGCAGTGCGGAGACCACCGGCATCGACACGCCGGCATTGACCATGCAACTGGCGTGCGAGTGGCGCAACTGGTGGACGGAGATATGTCGCAGGCCGGCCTTGCGGCAGCCCTGCTGCAGGATGTAGTTGAGCTTCTTGCCATTGTAGTAGCCATCGCCGTTGGTGTCTGCGATCACCAGACGGCGTTCAAGGGGTGCATCTGCCTGCGGCTCCAACTTCTGTTTCGGAAAGCGGATCGCCGCAATCTCTCTGATCGCCTGCACTGCTGCCTCATTCAGCGGCAGGACCCGGATGCGATCGGACTTCGTGGTCTGCACCTGGGGACCCTTGTTCGTGAAGTATACGTTGCGTTCCACACGCACGCTCTCGGCGTTCTTTCGCAGGTCGATATCTCTCCACTCCAGGGCGACGAACTCTCCGATGCGCAGTCCCGTGTGGAACAGGAACCGGATGACCGCCGACCAGTACGGTGTTGTGTTCGCGCAGAGCAACTCGATCTCGTCCGAGTCCAGGTAATCCGTCTTCAGTTTTGTCTTCGGCTTGACTGTCTCGATTACCACAGGCAGCTTGCCGATACCCGCCTTTTCGGCCACGTCCAGGCATGTCTTCATCGCGTACAGGTGTCGCGGGGAGTTCATGTTCCGGGCGGCTTCCGTCAGTCCGTCGCAGTGTTGCTGGGTGAGCTCCTCCCAAGGGATCTCGCCAACGACAGAGAACACATGCTTTCGCAGCGCCATCTCGTCCACGAACAAGGTCGACTTCTTCTTGCGGGCGGTGTCCTCCATCCATTTGAGAATGGCGCGCAGGCCGCTCTCCACGGTGTGACTCACCCGTGGTCCGCGCTTGTGCCCGGGCACCACCTTCTTGATGCCGTTCTGGATCATCGAGAGTTCCTTCTCGCCCCATGTGATGGCTGCGCCTCGACTCTCGAACCCACGCTTCTTCAGGCGGCGGGGGATGCCTTCGTGATCCTTGAAACAGTGGTCGACGCGGAACAGTTCGCGGCCACGCCTCTCGTACGGATAAGCGACGATAATTTCAGACATAAGTCATCGGCCTTTCTGGCCTGCAGAATTTCGCGTTGCAGGCACCATAGCGCGCCGCCGGGCGCCGGTCAAGCTCTTCGCAGAACTCGGCCGGCCCCGGCGCGCAACTTGGTTAGAGTGGATCGCCGGCCTTCACCGGCGCTTGCGCGGGCTGAGCCGCGTTTTTGACTGCAATGAGATCGGTGATCAGGCCGCTGGCTTCTCTGGTTGACAGGCCGGAAACCGCTTTCCCGAAGCGGCTCCTGCACTTGTCCTCAAAGGACGTCCAATCGCCGGCGAGCTTCTTAAGTAGTTCGAGTTGACGGGCCGTGATGCCGTTCCTTGCCGGCGCGGCCGTGGCCGCCGGGGCGACGCTGGAAACAGGTGGGCAAGACGCGATGGGGGTGGGCGGCTGTTGATGCGTATCACAAGTTTGGCCATCAACTCCATTGAGGATGGTCGTGATCATGTGGAATTCATTGGTGATTTCTTGGAGTTGCTGCTCGATACGGGCGACGTGTTCGCGAAGTAGTTGGGTGTTCAACGTTGTGTTCCTTTCTGGAAGCGCCGCCGGGCGCCGGCCAAGCACAGGCCTGGCCGGCCCCGACGCACGACTTGGTTAGTTGTCTTCCTCTGTCTTGAACAGTTCAGGCTGATGTTCCAAGCGGTAGGCTCGTTCGTCGCATCGTTCCTTCTCGATGGCGAACATCACCACACGGCGGACCGTTGCCTTCACCGGGTTTTCCCAGACGAGGAATACGGAGTGCTGTTCGCGCCAGGCAAACACCTTTTCCGCAGAGACCTTGCAGTTCGCCATCAATTTTCTGAATTTCGCTAGCCCTGGCAGGAAGGGACGCATCTTCTCATACGCCGCTTCATTATCGACAAATTTGGCGAGGCCGTCACTTTGTACTCTCTGGATCATTTCCACCGCAAAATGACGTTCGAGCACGGCTCGATACAACACTCGGTAGATGACGTTGTCGTCCCTGACATACAGGACCGTGCCAGAGATCACGATTCGATCTCGTTCGATGTCGTATTCATAGAGACCATGCGTCTCGGGGTCATGATTGAAGGTCGGCAACAGGTAGTACTGGTCAACCGATCTGACATTCGCGGGATCGAAGTACCACTCTCGATCGTGGAAGATACCTAGGTCGTCGAGGACCTCCGGGAGGATGCGACGGATATCGTCGTTGGCCGGGATCGTGCGGTCGATTTCCTTCTTGTAGATGCTCATATGACTTCTGTTTGTTCTTTCAAATTTCCTAGACATACTTCAACTCCTTTTTCACGTTTTGCACCCCATACGCCCGGACGGCAGAAGCGCCGCCCGGGCCAGGGACGCATGGTTATGCCGCGTTGCGCTGGTCGCCGGCCAGCCAGGCCAAAATGGTGGCCTTATTGAAGCGATAGCTTTTCCCGACCTTGCGGCAGGGGATCTGTCTGTGTTCGATCATGCGGTAGACAGCGTTCTTTCGTACTCGCAGCAACTGGGCGACCTGTTCGACATCAAGGATGTCGGGCAGGGTGTCCAAAGCGGGCGGGCCGAACGCATCAGCGGGAAGGTCAAAAAGTTGAGTAAACATCACGAGTGCTCCTTCGTGAAAGGGTGTATAAGATCAAGGACTTCGACCGTGCCACCATGGCGCGATCAAGGACACGTCGGCGACACCGAAGGCGGCCCGCGGGGGAGATGGGCGCGCGTCATCACAACACCGC
>Ga0180007_10006625_pt1 | contig 11258 bp, 9 predicted proteins | sample MM_PC_MetaG_FD_121122 | JGI IMG/M metagenome (GOLD analysis project Ga0180007, IMG submission 121122) | Groundwater microbial communities from the Aspo Hard Rock Laboratory (HRL) deep subsurface site, Sweden - MM_PC_MetaG | ecosystem: Environmental > Aquatic > Deep subsurface > Groundwater...
GCCATGGGCGGACAGGGCGGCATGCTAACAGAATACCATGAGTGGAAGGATGGCCGGTGCATCAACCCCAGCATGCTGGATTACAAAGTGCCCCTGGCCTGTGACATGCCTGCCAGAATCAACACGATTATCGTGGAATCCATTGATCCCAAAGGACCATACGGGGCCAAGGAAGCGGCCATGTCCATTGCCATGTCTGCAGCACAAGGATACTCTGCCGCCGTGAGTAATGCCATTGGTGTTTACATGGACTCTTTTCCCTTGACCCCGGACAAGATACTGGCTGCCATTAAAGGCAAAACCGGACAAAAATGATATGATCGGAACAGGAAAGGGAAGATGTTGAATATGGACGGCAAACAAAAATGCAGGCACTGAAAAATCTTATTATTGGTGTAAAGGGTGCAGGAGAAATGGCCACGGGTGTTGCCTGCCGACTTTTCCAGTCCAATTTTAAGCATATTTTCATGATGGAGACCCCTAACCCCCTGGCCGTAAGAAGACAGGTCTGTTTCTGCGAGGCAATCCATGATGAAGCCGTTGTCGTGGAAGGGATATCAGGCAGGAAAATTTCAGATATTTCCATGTTACCCGCTGCATGGGAAAACGAGTGGATCCCGGTCATTGTTGACCCGGATTGGGGAACCATTAACAAAATCCATCCCCATGTGGTCATTGATGCCATTATTGCCAAGAAAAACCTGGGAACAAATCTGTCTGAGGCCCCTTTGGTTATCGGACTTGGGCCTGGATTTGAAGCTGGCCATGATGTACATGTGGTCATTGAAACAAACAGGGGCCACAATCTTGGCAGACTTATTTTAAACGGATGCCCTGAGGCCAATACGGGCATCCCGGGAAATACCAGTGGATATACGGTTGAAAGAGTTCTACGGGCACCGTGTTCAGGAGTCTTTCTGTCTGATTTATCCATTGGAAGCCCGGTTAAAAAAAATGATATTGTGGGACACGTTAACGGCAAACCGGTCATTGCTCAAATTGACGGAATTTTAAGAGGACAGATACGCAATAACACCAGGGTCAAACATCATGTAAAGATAGGTGACATTGATCCTAGAGGAAAGATCGAATATTGCACAACCATCTCGGAAAAAGCGCGGGCCATAGGAGGCAGTGTGCTGGAAGCCATTTTGAGAACCTATAACCATTGACAGGGTCTTTAACCGGTCCACATGACAACCATTTAAAAGGATGACCATATGTTGACAAAAGCCTTTATCCCTTACAGGGGATATTATTCTTCTCCCTTTGCCAGATGGCAGGGAAGCATGGCAAATGAACACTCGATTATTCTGGGGTCCCAGACAGCCAGAAACTGGCTTGGGACAAAGACGATCAGCCCTGATAATTTTGATTACCTTATCCTGGGTGCCACGGTGGGCCAGCCCAACATATTTTATGGGGGCCCCTGGGCATCTGCTTTAATCGGCGCCCATAATATCCCGGGCTGTCTGATCAGCCAGGCATGTTCCACCTCAACAACGGTTTTATTCCAGGCAGCTGTTGGCATTGAAACCGGCTTTTTTCAGAACGTTTTTACACTTATGACAGACCGGTGTTCCAACGGGCCCCACACGATCTGGCCAAATCCCGGCGGCCCTGGAGGACAGGTGATTTCTGAAAACTGGGTCATGGATCAGTTCAACAATGATCCTTGGGCCAAAAACGCCATGATCCAGACGGCGGAAAATGTGGCAAAAGAGTCTGGCGTATCGAGAGAACAATGTGATGAGGTGACCTTGCGCAGGTATGAACAATATCTGGATGCGCTTGCCAATGACCGGGAATTCCAGAAACGCTACATGTTTCCCGTGCATATCACGGTATCAAAAAAGAAAACCATTCAAGTGGATACGGATGAAGGGATTGCACAGACCACAAGACAAGGCCTTGAAAGCTTGCGGCCGATAATCAATAAAGGGTCCCATACCTTTGGCTCCCAGACCCACCCGGCTGATGGGAATTGTGGTCTGATTGTCACCACACGACAAAAATCAGCCGCGTTAAGCCATGATCCGGCAAAAGATGCCCAGATTGTTTCCTATGGGTTTTCAAGATCAAAAAAAGGGTTTATGGCCATGGCTGTTGTGCCTGCCGCCCAGATGGCCCTGGACAAGGCTGGAATCTGCATAAAAGACGTACGAGTGATCAAAACCCACAACCCTTTTGCTGCCAATGACATCTATCTGGCCGGGCAGATGAATATTGATGTGAACTCATTCAACAATTTCGGGTCTTCTCTTATTTTCGGCCACCCCCAGGCCCCCACGGCAGGGCGGTTGATCATTGAAGGCATTGAGGAACTGGCAGACAAAGGCGGCGGATATATGCTCTTTACAGGCTGTGCTGCCGGAGATACGGGGGCGGCCCTGGTGTTGAAAATAGGGGCTTAAACCAGTTTTCAGACACATTCAGATAATACTTATTTTTAAATATCCATTATAGGAGAAAAACATATGCAGGCATTAATCATCGGCGGAGTCGGCGGCATGGGTCAGGGCGTGGCAAGAGATCTGATAAAACAGGAACAGGTTACAACTGTTATTCTAGCAGATCTGTATCCTGATCCAGAAAGGGTATCGCCAAAATTACGGGAGAGTCCAAAAATCAGGCTCATTAAAATGGATGTAAAAGATCATGATGTCATGGTCAAGGCCTTCAAGGAGGTTAATGTGGTGATCAACACGGCCGGGCCCTTTTACAAGACAGCCGTTCCCGTGGCAACGGCAGCCGTTGAAGCAAAAGTGAACTATATCGATATCTGCGATGATTATGAGGGCACCCAGATTCTGTTTCACTCTGACATTGATCAAATGGCAAAAGAAGCGGGCATTACGGTTCTCACCGGCATGGGGTCTGATCCCGGAACCAACAATATCCTGGTTAAATGGTATGCAGACCGCCTTGACAAGGTGGATGAAATCTATCTGTACTGGGTGGTCAGCATTGCCGAGCTTGCCGGAGCAGCCTGGGATCACAGTCTTCATATGACCCTGGGAAAAATTCCCCAGTATATTGATGGACAACTGGTTTATGTGGAAGGGGGAACCCAGGTAGTGGCAGAGCAGTTCCTTGAACCCCTTGGCACCTGTCATGTCCGGTATGTTGGTCATCCCCAGCCATTGACCCTTCCACGGTACATCAAAGGGGTTAAAAATGTCATCATCAAGGGCGCTCTGATTCCCTTATGGGTGGATGAACTGATACAGGAACAGAAAAACATGGGGCTTTTAAGCACAAAGCCCATTGATATCAAGGGAACAGCCGTCACTCCCTATGACCTTGCGTTAAACCTGTGGGAAAGCACCATCCCCGTGGGAAGGGATAACGGGCCTCAGTCTTCCGGCCTTAAAGTCATCGTCAAAGGGGAAAAAGACGGAAAAAAAATTACATACACTGCTGACATGGTGGGAAGAATGGCTCCTGGAACAGGATTGCCTGCCTCTATCGCCGCCCTCATGATGAATGCAGGTGATGTGACCGTCAAAGGGGTTGTGGCACCGGAAGGCTGCATTGATCCGGATAAATTCCTTGGTGCATTCTTAAAAAGAGGGGCCAGAATCCACCAGACCCAGAAAATTGATTCCATGTTTGAGCCGGATCGGCTTTAATCTGACCGATTAGAATCTTGCAAAACCATCAGGAGAACTTCCATGAAAGAGACAGAAAAACTGAATATCACCAAAAGCCGGGAATTGTTTGAACAAGCAACGCAATTCATCCCTGGAGGGGTCCTGGGGGCCAGAAAGCCTGGCGATTTTATTGACGGAGAATACCCTATTTTCCTTGATTCAGGCAAAGGCTGCCGTTTGACAGATGTTGATGGCAATGAATTTGTTGATTTTTTATGCGGGTACGGCCCCATTATCCTGGGTTACCGGGAAAAAGAGGTGGATGAAGCCGTTTACCAGCAGATAACAGAAAAAGGGTTTTGTTTCACCCTGACCCAGAAATTTCAGAACGTGCTTGCCAAAAAACTGACCCAGATCATACCCTGTTCTGAAATGAGCATTTTTTTAAAAACAGGCTCTGATGCAACAACAGCCTCCATCCGCATTGCACGGGCACACACAAAAAAACTCAAGGTCATGAGATGCGGCTATCATGGCTGGCATGACTGGTGTGTTGAAATGAAAGGCGGCATCCCCTCAAAATTTTATGAAGATGTGTTTGAATTTCAATACAACAATCTTGACCAGCTCCAGGATCTGATGGCAATCCATGGAAATGAAACGGCGGCTATCATCATGACCCCTTTTGGCCATCCCAACCACCAGGAGATGCAGGTTCCGGCCAACGGATTTCTTGAAGGGGTAAGACAGATCGCAGACCAATATGGGGCGGTTCTGGTCTATGATGAAATTCGAACAGGTTTCAGGCTTTCAATGGGCGGTGCCCAGAAACTGTATGGTGTCACTCCGGATCTGACGGTTCTTGGAAAAGCCATGGCCAATGGATATCCCATCTCCGTTGTAACGGGGAAAAAAGATATCATGATGGCGGCTGAAAGCAAGCTGTTCATTTCCTCCACCTTTTTCCCCAACAGCGAGGCGTTTGTTGCTGCACTGAAAACCATTGAAATACTCGAGCGGGACAATGTGCTTGAAGATATCTGGGAAAAGGGCGAAGCATTTATGAAGCAGATTCAATCGTTGATTGACAAATATGATGTGGGTGCAGAGTTGACGGGTGTGGCCCCCATGTTCTACATCACATTTAAAAAAGACCATACAGGCGCATACAAAAGTAAGCGAAAGGATTTTTACACCCAGCTGATCCGGAAAGGGTTCTTTTTCACCCCCTTTCACCATGCCTATATTTGTTATCGGCACACCCGGGAAGACCTGGATTTGACCTTAAAGGCGATTGAGGGATCCCTGGCTTTCATCAAAGATAAATATTAATAACGGGGTCAGGCTTTCCTTATTGTGGTTTTTTTCAAAACTGCACAATAAGAAAAGCCTGACCCCGTCTCTTATTTTTTATGGCATCCGGAACAGCTGACAGGCCCATGGGTTTCGCCCGCCTTTTTTCTGTCCTTATGGCATTTAAGACATGTCGTGTCCATAACCTGTTTTTTCTTCAGCGTTCCAATGTCTTTAGCTGCCTGGAGAGATCCAGGCTCCTGAGAAAAATTGACATGACATACCATGCAATCATTGACAACACTTTGGTGCAGATGGTGGGGAAAGGTAATATTCCCCATTTTTCCGCCCTGAAGAACAATTTCCGGGTTGCCTTTGGTGGTAGCAAAAGCAACGGCCACGGATAGAACCAACAATACCAGACAATAACCCATCAACCGCTTATTCATAATTATCTCCTTTCATTCAAAACAAATTTATGGTGATATCACCCTGCTGGGTTTTCCTGCTTGTTTTTATAATTCTTCTTAGAGTTCAGGCGTTTCTTCATTCAACTTTTTGACAATATCATTAATGACAACTGAAAATCAATCTGTTATCTGCAATCGCAACCCTTTATCCACATCAGAGGTTAACACCATTACGATCTGTTAAAATTCATTTTCTTGATGGGAGATTGTAATAAAAACGTAATACCCAAACCCGGATTTTCCTATCGGGGCAGGACAGGAATGGTTTAATTCATGAAGGGATTGAATGGTTTACCCGTTTTGGTAAAACCGCATAGTTCTTGACAATAGCCCTGCCTTGATCTATAAATCTTTGGCTGAAACACTGATGTTAATAACAATTGCAGAATTTTATATGAAACATATCCTATTTAATACAATAGAAGGACGGTTGCTGCTGAGCGGATCATTTTTAAGCCTTCTGCTTGTGGCGTTTATCGGTTTTTTCGGTATCACGGAAATTGAAATAGCCAAAACCCTGGCCCTTGTTTTTGTTGCCCATACCTTTGGCGGTCGGGCAGCCGGCATTGGCCTGTGTATTCTCAACGGATATGGTGCCATTCCCACTATTTTTTATAATTTTTACATTGAAGTTCTCATCGTCTGTTTCACCTATGCCGGCTTTGTATTGAGCACCACAAATTATCTGAGGATTGAATGGTTCAAAAAACTCATGGACAAGCTGGCAGGCACAGCCATTGAAAAAAAAGAAAAAATAGAACCCTTTGGATGGATCGGTATTTTTTTCTTTGTAATGGCCCCTTTGCCCGTCACAGGGCCTGTGGTGGGGTCCATCATCGGATACATGCTCAGATTGAGCATTTTCAGGAATCTGAGCGCTACTTTTTTAGGCACATTATCAGCCATCATTATCTGGTTTTATTGTTTTGATTTTTTAGAACAGCGCTTTCATATGATCCAGTATCTGTTTGCTGCCATTGTTATTATTGTATTGATTCCCCACATGAAAAAAATTAAAAATTTTTTTGTCAATCCTGCTGATAAGAATAAAAAATAAAATTCAGCCGCTGGTTGAAACTCTTTTTTTAAAGCCTTGTTTGAGCCATGATGGTTATCTGATCACTGTTATGCCCCATAGGCATTTTCAAGTATGGTAAGATAGTCTTCCTGCACAAGCGGTCTTGGATTGGACGGTGTTGAATTGTTTTCAAATGACATCCGGGCAATTCTTTCAAACTTCTCTCGTCCAATTCCCAGTTCTTTAAACAATGGGATTCCAAGTCTTTTTGACAGCGCTTTGATAGTCTGGATAAAAATTTTGGCCGCACCCCTATCATCAGATTCTGTTATTCCGGTCTGCCTTGCCAGTGCTGCCATTTTTACAAAGCACGCGGGCAGGTTATAGGACAGCACATGGGGCAGAAAAATTGAATTTGCCACACCATGGGGGATATCATATAACGCCCCGATGGATTCGGAAATACAATGGACAGCTGTTACATCGGAATTACCAAAGGCAAATCCAGCTATGGTTGAGCCATACATCAGATTTTCGCGATGGGTATGATGATTTTCGATATCCTGATATGCCCCTTCAATAGCGCCCAATATTAGATTCACGGCCGTGACGGCATGATTGTCTGTAATAAGGGTGGCTGGTTTTGAAAGATAGGCTTCAACGGCATGGGTCAAGGCATCAAGGCCTGTGGATGCGATAATTTCAAGGGGAAGGGTTTTGATCAAATCCGGGTCAACAATGGATACGGCCGGATACATTTTAGGACCTTTAATACTCATTTTGAATTTTCTGTTCACATCTGTAATCACTGAAACCCAGGTGACTTCACTTCCCGTACCACAGGTTGTGGGAATGGCCAGAAACGGCAGGGGATCATTCGTATATTTCTCTTTTCCTTCATATGCTTCAATACATCCCCCATTTGTCCCTAGAAGCGCAAGGGCTTTTCCGGCATCAAGGGGGCTTCCCCCGCCAAATCCAATGACCAGGTCAGGATTCAGTTGACGAATGTCCCTGGCAATCTGATTGATGGTATCGGATTTGGGGTTTGGTTCAATTCCATCAAATATTTTTATCCCGGGAAGCTGTGACGTTACCTTTTCCAGCAAACCTGACCGGACAATTCCCTTATCCGTAACAAGCACAGGATTCTTTGCTTTTAAATAGTCGTCAATGATGAATTTAAGGTGATTGATTTCTCCAGACCCGAAATAGAGTCGTGCCGGCATATGGAAAAGCATATGAATGGTCTCCTGTAAGAGTGGTTAATTTTTGCTTTTTGCATTAAACCAAATTTGATTGAATGTCGAGCTTTTTTTCAAAACATCGGAAAAAACGATTCCCGGTAATGATGAAATCATAGCCGGGATAAAAAACTATTCCTAAAAACTGCAAAAGGCTGCTTCTTTTGGAAGCAGCCTTTTGCAGAAAAGGAAAAAAAGATGAAAAAACTAAACTTTGCTATGTTGGTTAATACTATAGCAATTGCCGTGCCAGCCTATTTATCTGAAATCTATAAATAGATATAAGACACTTATTTTATTATATTTTTTCAAAATTATAATTTCTTATTGGTTGTTTTCAAAAATTTTCATTGCTTTTTTATCGTATTTTGATCCCATAAAAGTTCAAAATCTTGAACCTTTAAACCATTCTATTTATTATATTGAATATAACATCTTGAAATAAATGAATAAAATGTATTTATTCTCCGGGTTTAAAAAATTAAACTTACAGAAACCCAGCATGAATCTGAATCACCTGTAAGCTTAATTTTCCTATCCCCACTCAAATCTGCCAACTCCAGTTGAATTTAATATTTGTAATGATCAGTTTTATAAGGCCCGGCAATAGGAATCCCCAGATAATCTGACTGCACCTGGGTCAATTTTGTCAAGGTCACGGAAAGATTTTTTAAATGCAACCTGGCCACTTCTTCGTCAAGCTCCTTGGGCAGGGTATACACCTTTATTTCAAGATCTTCTTTGGCAAGCTTCATCTGGGCCAGGGTCTGATTGGAAAAACTATTGCTCATCACAAAACTGGGATGTCCTGTTGCACACCCCAGGTTAACAAGTCTTCCTTCAGCAAGAACAATAACTGACCGGCCGGATTCCAATGTCCACTTGTCCACCTGGGGCTTAATATTTGTTTTCACGGCCTTGGGATGATTATCCAGAAAACTCATTTCGATTTCATTATCAAAGTGTCCGATATTACAGATAATGGATTCATCCTTCATCTGTTCAATGTGTTTGCCTGTAATCACATGGTAATTGCCTGTGGCTGTCACAAAGATATCCCCATACGGGGCAGCCTCTTCCATTGTCACGACCCGGTAGCCTTCCATGGCTGCCTGAAGCGCACAAATAGGATCAATTTCAGTGACCCAGACAATGGAACCATATCCTTTCATGGAAGCGGCACATCCTTTGCCTACATCACCATATCCGGCCACAACAACGGTCTTGCCGGCAAGCATGATATCCGTGGCCCTTTTAATCCCGTCTGCAAGGGATTCCCTGCATCCGTAAAGATTATCAAATTTTGATTTGGTCACGGAATCATTGACATTGATGGCAGGAAAAAGCAGTTCATTTTTTTCGGCAAGCTGATACAATCTGTGGACACCGGTTGTTGTTTCTTCTGAGACACCCCGGATCTTTTTTGCAATCCGGGTCCATTTTTGGGGATCTTCCTGGAAACTTTTCCGCAACCTGTCCATGAGGCATTTCTCATCTATGCTATTGGTTTTATGGTCCAGCAAAGAGGGATTTTTTTCCACTTTTACGCCTTGATGGACATAAAGGGTTGCATCCCCGCCATCGTCAACAATCAGATCGGGTCCTGAACCGTCCGGCCAGATCAGTGCCTGTTCCGTACACCACCAGAACTCATCAAGGGTTTCACCTTTCCATGCAAATACGGCTGCAGATCCTTTCTGTGCAATGGCAGCAGCAGCATGATCCTGGGTGGAAAAAATATTGCAGGATGCCCACCGGATATCTGCTCCCAGTTCATAAAGGGTGTCAATGAGCATCGCTGTCTGAATTGTCATATGAAGACTGCCCATGATTTTCAAACCCTTAAACGGTTTTTCAGGACCATATTTTTTTCTAATGGCCATAAGTCCTGGCATCTCTTTTTCTGAAAGCTGCATGTCTTTATGCCCCTCTTCTGCAAGGGCAATATCTTTAATCCGGTATTTCAGGCTAAGGTCAAGATCCATGCACGGATGGTCTTTATGTATTTTTAACATTGTGTACTCCTTTTTATTTGCGTACATGTTGATATCAAAATATATTGATATGTTGTTTTTAACAAAATATAGATATTTCTCGATGATGTCAACAAAAAAAAAGCTGTTTGAACTTAAACTGTCAAGTTCAAACAGCCCGGGTAAAAGCAAAGCCCTTACCTGATAAATTACATTCCGGCCAGATCCCTTATTTGATCTGCCCTGTCCGTTCTTTCCCAGTAAAAATCAGGGTCTTTTCTGCCAAAATGTCCATAGGATGAGGTTTTCCGGTAAATTGGTCGAAGAAGATCAAGTGTTTTGATGATTGCAGCAGGTCTTAAGTCAAATACGGTTTTGACAATCTCAATGGCCTTGGATTCAGGAATTTTGCCTGTCCCCATGAAATCCACCAGCAAAGACACGGGCTGGGCAACCCCTATTGCATAGGCCACCTGGATCTCACATTTATCTGCAATGCCTGATGCTACAAGGTTCTTTGCCACATATCGTCCCATATAGGATGCGCTCCTGTCAACTTTTGAAGGATCTTTCCCGGAAAAACAACCGCCACCATGACTGCCCTGGCCACCATAGGTATCCACGATAATCTTTCGACCCGTAACACCGCAGTCTCCCATGGGACCGCCCACAACAAACCGCCCGGTGGGATTGATGAAAAATTTGGTATCCCCATCCATCATCTGTTCAGGAATCGCTTTTTTAATGACCTCCTTTATGATGGCGGCCTTTAAATCATCATAGGAGACATCAGGAGAATGCTGGGAAGAAACAACGATGGTATCCACCCTACTGGGTTTACCATTCACATATTCAATGGTTACCTGGGATTTCCCATCTGGTCTTAAAAAATCCAGGGCACCGTTTTTTCTAACCTGAGCCAGCCGTTTGGTCAGGTTATGGGCATACACAATGGGCATGGGCATCAACTCAGGCGTTTCATTGGAGGCAAACCCGAACATCAATCCCTGATCACCAGCGCCCTGCTCTTTAAAAAGCCCGGCCCCTTCATCAACTCCCTGGGCAATATCAGGCGATTGCTGGTCAATACTGGTAATCACCGAACAGGTCTGCCAGTCAAATCCCATGTTTGACGAATTATATCCAATATCTTTTATGGTACTTCTGACCACCTCGGGAATGTCCACATAGCAGTCCGTTGTAATTTCTCCTGCAACCAGTGCAAGACCTGTGGTCACTAATGTCTCACAGGCAACCCTGCATTTTTTATCCTGCGCCATGATGGCATCAAGGATGCCGTCTGATATGGCATCTGCAACTTTATCCGGATGGCCTTCCGTTACAGACTCAGATGTGAACATGAAAGAATGTTTTTCAGACATTACAAAACTCCTTTTATCTCAAGATATTTTTTAAATTAATTAAATACGCATTGCCAGTTTTGTAACTAATAAATTTATATTTTCTTTTTGTCAATGATACCAGCCGAATCTTGACACCTTTTTTACATTTCTTTTAAAAACAAGGACAAATTGCTTGACAACAACCTCACAATTTTGATTCTTTGATTAACGGCCAGCAAATGGTGAATGGTAAGGGATGAAGGGAAGGGAGCTGATGGTTTTTTCTCTTTGCCCAAAACACATATTTTTATAATTTCACAACCC
>Ga0180007_10006626_pt1 | contig 11258 bp, 16 predicted proteins | sample MM_PC_MetaG_FD_121122 | JGI IMG/M metagenome (GOLD analysis project Ga0180007, IMG submission 121122) | Groundwater microbial communities from the Aspo Hard Rock Laboratory (HRL) deep subsurface site, Sweden - MM_PC_MetaG | ecosystem: Environmental > Aquatic > Deep subsurface > Groundwater...
CAACCAAGAGCGTTCAAGGAACTCTCCATTCGTTCCGCACCAGACGGCTACCGCATCCTCATTATCAACGACCTTCAGCGGCCCTTCCATGACCAGAAAACCCTCACCGCCGTTGAGAACTTCTGGGATGAGTTTAAGCCCAACCTAGAGATTTACAACGGCGACATTGTAGACCTCTATACCATTAGCTCATTCGATACCAATCCCTCTCGGCGTTTCTACCTTCAGGATGAACTAGACGACACTTACGGCTGGCTAGGGCATCGAGTGCAGAAGAACCCAAGCGCCAGGCGTATCGAAGATGACGGGAACCATGAGGATAGACTGAGGCGCTTACTGTGGAAGCATGGCCATGAGCTAAATAGTCTAAGAGCGTTAGACTTGAGTGAGCTACTCCACCTCAATGACCTTGGAATCGAGCACTTAGACTACAGTAGCGTGATTGACTTCCTCGGCTACCGCATTGAGCACGGCTACAAGACTACACAATCCAAGGCCTATCCCACCAACACCTCCCGCTGGATGGCGATTGCCACAGGCTCCTCTGGGTTGTGCGGCCACACTCACCACTTCTCAACTTATTCATGGACGGATGCCAGAGGTGGCCACTCCTATACCGAGAACGGATGCCTCTGCCGCTTCGATATGGACTACGCACCATTCCCGAATTGGCAGCAGGCTTTCACCTGGGGTGTGGTCTATCATAATAAGGTCTACCTAGTTCCTACGCTTATCTACCCAGATGGATTCGTAGCTATGGGGGAGCATTATAAGAGATGAAGATTCAGAAAGAGGTTCAAGCGCTTTGGGAAACAAAGTTCGTTGCCCTAGGGAAAGAATATACCCTTGCCTTGTATCCAAACGATACCGCTCTGTCCCCAGATAAAGGTAGCGATTTAGGGGTTCACTGGAAGTATAACAACGAGATAGGGATAAATGCTGGAATACCATTTACTTCAAGGGACGAAACTCTGCTTCACGAAATTCTTCATGTCTTAGATGACGACTTCAAGCTTAACCTTGGCCACAATACCATTTACAGGCTATCTTCTAGTTTATACGGGTTCCTGAAGGGGCTTAATCTGTGGCAGGATTTCCCTTGGCCTGATAAAGAGAGAGGTGTAGCTCTAAAATGAAGATTTACTATGTCAGGTGGCTTGATGCCTGGTCGGATGACAGGCCCCATATTGGCCTAGACGAGCTTGAACCTGAAGAGCCTCGCAAGATAGTAGGCTTTCTAGTCAAGGTAGACGAAGTGTATGAATACTACGCCACAATCGTTGACGGTGACGACAACGAAGACTATGGCCATGTTCTAAAGATTCCCGTAGGTTGCATCGTTGATAAGACGGAACTGACATTGCATTGACTTGGTATAATAACAGTAGATGAAAGGCGGCTAGTTGCGGCTTTCGGGTGAGCAACTGGTGAGCGAGGAGGTTAACACATGCCCGAGAAAGACAAGGAAAAGCTAGAGGGTAAAGAGGGCGAGGACGAAGAGGAAGAAGAAGAGCCCGATGAGCCCAAGGTGGTTTCCCAGGAGGACTTTAATAAGTTAAGGTCTGTACTAGATGGGCAGGTCGCTTCTGAACGCCGAGAGAAGGAGCGTGTTCAGGCCGAACTGAAAACCTTAAGAGATCAGTTCTCCGTCTTTGAGAAGGGCCTTCTTAAAGGAGGCGGCTTCGAGAGTGAAGACGAAGAGGAGGAAGAAGAGGAAGACCTCTTCGATGACTCCTCTAAGAAAAAGAAAAAGAGGGCTGGCAAAAAGGTCGCTGCAAGGATGCGAGTGCTTGAAGAGAAGAACAGGCAACTTGAGGAGAACGCAGCGTCGGCAGGGGCGAGGGGAATCATGCAGGAGCGCATCTCTGACTTACTTGGTTCTACCAAGGTAAGCAAGAATGACCCTGAACTGGATTGGGCGCGAGACGTTCAAGACCCAGAAGAGGGTTTCAGGCGCCTGATGGTTTCAGCAATCGCTATCGCCGAGGGTCGGAAAGACGAGAGGGCGACAGCTAAGGCCAAGGCCCTTACGAAGAAGGATAAGATCGAAAAGGGTGGGCCGAAGGAGCCGTCTTCATCCTTCCTAGCGAGATGGAAGGAAGGAAGAGCTACCGACAAGGAGATCGAAGAGGTTCTCCATAAGGCCAAGAGACGCAAAACCGACAAGGAAGGTGGCGGCTCAGAACTCGACATGGGTGAAATAACCTCCTAAAGAAACAGATTTAATCCGAAAGGGAGGTTAATAGAGTGGCTGACACTACCACTACCCTATCAGCCGAAGTAAAGACGTTCTATAGGAGCGTCCGCAGGCGGTAACGCCTGTGGAAAAGCTGCTCTGAATAACGGGGACAACTGAGATGTTTACCCGAAGGAAGGAACTATCGTGGACGACTCTCTACTCGCGTATACTGCGGGGCTGGTCGATGGCGAGGGGCACATTACAATTGGAAGATTCCAGCCTGATAAATGGACACAGAGGCCAAGGCACTGGATTGTGGTCATAGTGGGCAATACCGATAAGCGAATGACCGACTTTCTCAAGAAGTACTGGCCTGGCCCTGTTCATATTCGCAACAAGAAACCTTGGAGAACTTGTTATCTCTGGCAAATAAGCTGCATAAAGGCTTATCGGTTTCTCAAGGATGTAAGGCCGTTCTTACGGTGTAAAGGCGAAGAGGCTGATGTAGCGATAAAGTTCATGGAAGAGCGAGAAGGAAAACGTTTTCTCTCAGATAAAGAAGTCGCTCGCCGTGAGGAACTTTATCAACTAATGAAGACCCTTAAGGTTCCACCTGCAACGACTGAGCGAGCAGCCCCTATTGCTGAAAATAGGGTGAAGCGACAGTCTGCTCTTGCGGGAATTCAACCGTAAGAGGCTGGCAGAAATGACCAGCCCCTCATAAGAGGTAACAAAAGGTCTATGATCTTACCCTTCTACGTAGGGCTATGCCTAATCTTGTCCACACCCAGTTCGGACAGAAGCGGAACATCCCTGGCGGGTCGGGTCGGACTATTGAGTTTCGGCGCTTCGGTTCTCTAGCAGCCGCAACTACGCCGCTTACAGAAGGTACAGCGCCATCAGCTACGAGCATGGCGGTTACTTCAGTGACCGCGACCGTTGCTCAGTACGGTGGCTTCGTGCAGGGCTCAGACCTGCTTGAGCTAGTCGCCATTGATCCAGTTATCCAGGAATACACTGAGATCATGGGCGAGTGGGCTGGCGATACCATCGACCAGCTTATCCGCAATGTGATGGCCGCTGGCACCAACGTTCGATATGCTTCGACCGCTGGCTCCCGAGGGGGAGTCGGTTCAGGCATGATTCTGAACAGCACCGAGATTCGCAAGGCTGTCAGGACTTTGAAGGCCCAGAACACTCGTCCCTTCCCTGGCGGTAACTATGTTGCCGTCATGCACCCCAACACTGAGTATGATGTGATGGCCGACAGTACCATCCTTAACTCGCTCTACTACGCTAAGGAGCGGGGGGTTGAAAACCCTCTGTTCAGGGGTGAGATCAATAGCTGGATGGGTACTTCGTTTGTAGAGTCCACCAATGCCAAGATTCAGGCCTCATTGGGTCTGTCTGGGCAGGACGTTTACAACACCCTGTTCATGGGCCGCGATGCCTACGGTGTTACCGAGATTGACGGTATGACCCTGAAGACTTACTTCAAGTCGAAGGGTTCCGCTGGAACTGCCGACCCCCTCGACCAGACTTGGACGTTGGGTTGGAAGACTTCTCTGGCGGGCGTCATCCTCAATAACGCCTGGCTGTGCAGAGTCGAACACGTTGTAAGCCCGTAGTGGCTGACGTAAGGAATAAGCATGGTTGAAGCAACAGAGCTTCTTGAGGGCAAGGTGTCTTCTACAAAGGTGCCTAGGCTCAGTAAGGATGATCTGTTCCTTCAAGCCATGCAGTTGGTACGCGAGGAAGCTAGGAAGTTAGACAAGCCCTGGTCTAAGAGGGTTATCTTCTCAGTATCAGGAGACTTACTAACCGCCTGGCTCCTCGCTCCCAACAAACAGAAGTTCTCTCTCGACACTTTCAAGTATGATGACGTAGACGTAGAGAGAACCCTGTCCCTCTGTGATGACATTTGGGAGGGCGTAGACCAGACGGAACCCGAGCCGCCCCCTCAAGTCCCAGAGAAACAATTAGACATTGAGGACTCCGTAGCCAGGCAACATGTTCACAGCTTTCAGGAAGTAGAATACACATTCCCCGAGGATGTACATATCGGCTATAACGGCCAGATGTTTCATGCCAGGGGAGGGTGTGCTGTTATGGTTCCCCAGTGTATTCTTCAGACGTACCTAGATGCTATGAAGGCACAGGAAGAAGCCCTGGCTGAGATGGCAGCATTAGCAGCCAATCCAAAAAACTATACAGGAGTGATCTAGATGGCAGGCCAATCAGTGATGGCTGAGTTCATAAAACTCGGCAAGGACATAAAGGCGGGTAACATTGGGCCTGGAAAGATGGCTCGGTTAATGAAGCTGGGTAGGATGCTACAGGCGGGTACATTCCGCTTTCCCGAAGAGCAGGCAACAACCGCTCCACAGGTTTCTGGAAGGGCGGCTCGTCCGACAGCAAGGATAGGCAGGCCAGCCCCAGGCCCACGTCAGGCGCTGAGGCACACGTTTCCAGGGGCAGGTAGCACAGGCATAGCGCCTCGCGGGACACCGACGAAGGCCAAGACAGCCCGCCCACCAGGCAAGGCTGCCCCCACACGGCGTAAGTCCACAGTATATAGGACTAGAGGATTGCGGCTCCGACGCAGGGGGCGATAGCCTTGGGTGGACTTGGAATAGAAGGCCGAGATTTAACATATGTCAGGCCTACCTCTACGCCTTCGGGGGATTACTTAGCCTACATCCCCCCAAAGGATTGGGTATCTAACCCTGAATGTGGCTACACAATACCTCAAACCATTGCTGCTACCACCTACCAAGACCTCTGCGTAGATGGAGATTGGTATAATGTCCAGAAGGCTGCTTCAGTCTATGGCACAATAAATATGACTATCACCCAAGGCAACATTGGCGCCAAGGGCTACAGCCCCTACAACGAGCCCGCCTATGTTTCTGCTTTCCTAGAAGGGATTGAATGGAAGATCAGGGTTAATAAACAAGTAATTGTTCCCACCATTATTAGGGACTTACTTAGAGACAGTGGGTATGTAGCGTAATGGGATTCCTTGACGACCCCCAAGACTTTGCAGTTCGTGACCTCAAATACAATGCAAAGTACCGTAGATTAACCATTGTCTACGGCCCCTACCTCATGGAAAAGACACTGAATTATGATGATATCGTTACCGACTATCTACTAGATGGCATGGCTGTAGGGTCGGCTGCTGGCTTTGATGTGAGGGGTAAAGGCTACGCTTCCCTCGCAAGCTCCTATAGTAGCACCCTAGACAGGGTGATCCTCTCCGTCTTTAGGCCATCTCTTCCGGGTAGCCCTATCCACTGGAACATAGCTGCCGCTACCCTTGTAGGAACTGGCAGAGACGTTACTGCTATGGGAAGAGGCTTTGCCTCACTCTCAGGCTCCTATAATTCTACTCTTGATAGAATAGTCTACTCTACCTTTGTTCCCTCTACGGTCGGGGTTATCCAGCGTACAGCTACCTTTGTTGTAGCCGCTAGCAACGCAACCCAAGCAGTTAAGGATACTGCTGGGCCTTATGTTTGCGATGGCACAGCAGACGAGGTGCAGATACAGGCGGCTATTGACGCCCTGCCCAGTGGCGGGGGAGAAGTAGTTCTCTCTGTGGGAACCTTTACGGTTGCCGCAGGTATAACCATCCCCGACAATACTACACTCCGAGGCGCAGGTATAGGTATAACCATTATTTACCTCGCAGACTCAACAGACACCGACAACCTACTCATCGTTAGCAACGAAGACACCTCTAACGGTAATACAAACATCCACCTCCGAGATTTTACAGTAGATGGCAATAGAGACGGCCAGAGTCTCACTGTTACAAACCAAGTAGGAGTAAAGCTTTATAAGTGTACTGCCTTCAGCGTCGATAGGGTTGAGAGTAAGAACGTTGGAGCATCTGACCTTCTTTCTACTACCACGCCACTAGCCGAGGGTTTTTCCTTTACTGGTAATGCCCAAAATGACAGTGAGGGTACGGTCACTGATTGCATAGCAAGATACAATGGCCATTATGGGTTTAATATTTACCAAACATCGGAAATTGTGATTAAGGGATGCCTTGCCGCATCTAACAACCGTCATGGCTTTGGGGCAGCGATGCCTACTCGTTGCCAGTGGATAGGTAATAGATCGCTAGAAAATAGAAATCAAGGGTTCTGGACTCGCAATACTTTGGGTTGCATCATCAGCGACAACGTGATTAGGACTCCCAGCACAGGTACAGGTATCTATGGCATACAACTTAAGAGGGAGACTGCTGATCCATTGCCTGTCATGCAGCAGAATACCATAGTTTCAAACAATGTCATAATGGGCCAGGGTAATCCGAATGCAACAGGTATCTATATTCAGAACCATGTGCATTACGCAACAGTTGAAGGGAATCAAGTCAGCAGTCTTAACATGGGCATCTACCTTATAAATGTAAGCCATTCCGTTATCACGAACAACCAATTAGAGGATGGAGTAACAACAGCGATTACGTGGAGTGGTGGCGCCAACTATAACAACATTATCCGAGGCAACCTTGGCTATAATGTTGAAGAGAAGGGAATAGCTCCTTTCTATGCAGGCTCTCTTGTCTGCACTATTGCCCACAACGCAGGGCTTACCCCAAGCCTTCTTCAACTAAACCCCCAAACTAACCCTAGTGGGATAACAGCCTATGCTACTAATGTGGCTAACTGGACTGCTACTTACGTCCAAGCAGCCCTGAGCACAACCATAAATGCAACCCTATTCTACAACTACCTGGCAAAGAGATAACTTGCGCCCTCAATATATAATGGAGATAGAGAGGAACTATGGCTGATCTCATAGAAGCTAAGAAAATACACTATAATGCAGATGGCTCAATCATTGCTGAAACCACTGACCCTGGAACTGGCCATCCTCGTTATGAGGTTATTGGGCCAACTTTCACAGCTACTCAGGGTGCTCCTGGGGCTCTTGATTTTGTTTGGGGGGCTGGCACAATACCTGGGGGTTCAGCAACGGCGACAATCACACACGGCCTAGGGGCTCAACCATCGCTGATAATGATTTCTCCCCAAGGTGGAGGGTCGCAGGTAGTTTGGCCTGAAGGGGCGACGGCTGCATATATCGGAGTAAGGAGAACAGAACTTACCGCAAATGCAGTTCCTTACTTCTGGCTAGCAGGAAGATAAATTTGGAAGAGGTGATGTAAATGTCTACAGCGCAAGTAAAGTACCTAACGTATGGGATCGCAGAAGGCGATAGTTCCATGCGTGTGTCCAATGATGCCCCTGGCGATGCCGCAGGACTTACAGCAGGAGAATGCGGCAAGGGCCGCTTAATAGAACAGGGCCAGCAATGTGGAATTACTGAACAAGTTCTAAGCGGCCACAAGCAGGGGGCTTATGGCAATGTGGCCACCACAGTAAATGCTGGTCACATGGGCACCGCTCACAGAATGCTGTTCATCATCAATGGCGTTTCTTATACTGTTACCCCTGGAACAGCAACTGATATTCCAAGGATTTGCCGCGAGGTCATGGACAACGCTAAAGACCCTCACGGCAACGGAATTCCATATAGCTAAATAAGAGGAGGATTTAAATGGCAGTCGCAGCTTATACGCACCCAGGGCCAGAGGCCGCTCCCGCAACAGCTTCCCCAACGGGAACCTATTGGGACGCTAGCCAGGCTAGGTTGACTAATGCCTTGGCAAGTCAGGGGCCAGGTAATGCCTTTCTTGCCCATCAAGGAACCAACCTTTTGGCAACTGGTGTTCCTAGTTCTTACCAGCACCAGAATTACGGCACCGAGGCTATCACTATCGCTACAGCCCAGACTTCAGGAAAGAGCATTGGCAGTTGTACGGGCTCAATCCCCGTCATCTTCAATGGCGCGACCTATTGGCTTGAGGTTGGCGCAGCTTCAACTGTGCCTTCATGCGTGGCAGAGATTCTGGATAACGCTGGCATAGCTTATAGTTAGTCATGGCTACTGTTAAGACCTACGACGACTCAAACTGGATGGCCCAGGCTAAGGGCGCCCACGTTTGTTCATCTATGTCCAACGTCATCTGCTGGTCACATGTATGGGGGTTTGGGACTGCATCTACCGCTTATGTGAGCACAGGGTCAGACCTACTCAAGGCAAGAGTAAGATTGAGTCCATCATCCCATGATGTTGAATACGCTTACCAAGACCCCCACCCCTACTCCCACTGGGCAAAATTCGGAATGAGGGCAACAACCGTAACAGCAGACGCAGGGACAATCCAGGCTTGCGACGCAGGGGTTCCCAGAACAGTGGCTACTTGCTCAGTTGATTCCCCAGGAGCCATGAGTGGTTCCTTCCCCGTAATCATAGACGGGGTTTGTTATTGGGTTGAAGTGGGCGCTGCTGGCGGAGTTCCCAGAAATGTCCTAGAAGTCCTGGCTAACGCTGGAATCATGTACTCATAACCTGCTATAATGCCTTAGCGTATTAGGAGGTTAGCCATGAGTCGGTACGGTAAGGCGCCCAGTGACAAGAACAAAGAACCCGAAGAGCCCAGAGAAGATGTAGTCTTCGTTGAACAACAAGTAACTGAGATAAGAGGTCGCGGCTTCTCCTCCCCCTTCCAAGAGGAAGAGCTTCGTAGTAAGGGCCTAGTCGTTTGTTTCATCAAGTATTCAGACACTAGGCCCTTACCTGTTATAGTCAACGGTGTGACCTATGAACTCCCCGACCAGCAATGGATTCGAGTTCCCGTTGGAGTAAGGGATGTTCTAGCGAATGCTGGACTTCTTTAATGCCAATACCTGAATGGGGGGCAAACTGTACCCCAGTAGCAACAGGCCACAATGCCCTCTACATGGTCTACCAACGCAACAACGCTACTGGGCGAGTTCTTAATATAGGCGTTGGAGGAGACCCTGTAGGTTTTGGCAATAACGTTATCCACTTTGATATAGACCGTTGGCGTTATCCCTGGTTTGTTCAAGGCGATGCTCATAATCTCCCCTTCAAAGACAATTCCTTCGATACCGCCGTTATGGGAGATATTCTAGAGCACCTAGAAAATCCCCTTCAAGCCCTCAAGGAAGCCCATCGTGTAGCTCCTAAGCTTGTTCTTACTGCTTTTGAGGAATGGAGGCTTGGGGGGCTCGGCCAAAACATAGAAAGGGCCACTGAGTATTACCTCAATATCACCTTAGCAGACGAGCCTGACTTATTAGAAAGATTTCCAGAAGAGAAGGTATCTCATGCTAAACATATCAACCAGTTTGATGATGAAGCCATTGAGAATTTACTAGAGGAAGCTGGCTGGAAGATAGAGCAGATGGCCAAGGTATCCCCTGGCGTTCACGAAGGCCACACAATGTATAATTGGCTCCTCATAGCTAGGAGGAGTTAATGGGGCCAATATGTCCAAAGTGCAATCTAGGTACTTGGGTTGAGATTGGCGGTGGTGTCTTTCAAGAGCAAACGGAGGGTTTCCCTGTCTATCATCCCAATATTGAAGCTAGAGAAGGGGCAACTGTTGATATTGTCTGCGATCTTGAGGTAAATGATATCCCCCTCCATAATGGCCACGCCGAACGGATTAAAATGATGCACTTTCTACAACACCTTCCCATTCAAAGAGCCAGATATATATTAAAGGACTGCTATCGTGTGCTGAGGAAGGGCGGTTCTCTATTTATAATGGTTGGGGATATGGAGAACGTGTTTAGCCAAGCCCTAAAAGAAGGTTTAACTCCCCACTGTGCTGGTTGTATTTGGGGGGAACAAGAACACCAGTATGACTTTCATAAATGGGGCTATACGGTTAATAGCTTAATTGAAGAACTGAAGAATGCTGGGTATACCAATATTGCCTACCAAGGGCATTACAATCCCTGGGAATTCTCAATAAGGTGCGTTAAGCCATGAAGGTAAGCGTTGTGATGAGTTCTTGGAGGCCTGGCGGGTTAGATATCTTCTTCGCTGGCATGGCTGACCAGACCCACCCCGACTTCGAGATTCTTTTCGTTGACCATCGTAGACCCCATAGGCAGGAGATTGTCGCCCAGAAGGTTAAAGAGTATGGCCTAAAGAGCTTCTATCATGTACCAGAGCATAGGTGCGACAAGTGGTATCACGGCGCTGCTGGTTTCAATTCAGGCCTTCTTATAGCGGAAGGCGATATCACAATTATGCTTCAGGATTATGCCTATGCCCCTCCTGGTTGGATAGAGAGACACGAACTGAGCCATCAATTCAGAACTCCTACCTTTTGCATTGGGCCTTATTGCCATCTCAGGATACCCGATGAGAAGCTACCATATAAAGCAGCTAACGAGCAAGGCTTACGATGCGATCTGACAGAAGAGCCTGAGTCTGTTAAAGGAGGCTATGATGAGTTCAGTATCTTTAACAAGTCCTTTTCTAGTTCATGGGTGAACCAGTTACAAGTGCAGATGCCACCTGAAGCCCAAGACCCGAAGTTCCTCGAATGCTATCACAGTCGAACCCTGAAGAGGGGGCCGATTGCATTTTGGTATTGCCATGCCAAGAATTGTAGTTTTCCTACAGAGATAGCTATTAAGGCAGGTGGGGTAGATGAAACCTTTGACAAGGGTAAAGGCCCTTGGGATAATGAATTTGCTTTCAGGTTTGAGCGAGCAGGTTGCACAGTTTGGTTTGAGCCTCAAACTCTAACCTTTCACTTAGACCCCCGTTCGCTAATGGGAACAATGCCTTGGGGGGCTATGGAGGAGCGAAAAGCTGGCCGATGGAGTTTTGAAGATGGTGTTAGGTATCAGAATCAAAGGTATGCTGAAATGGCGAAGCCAGGTGAGCGAATTCCTGTCGGGGACGAAGTGGTTATTGGTACAGGCAGAGGAAAGCCTGTTGCGAACAGCCCTTACGATTTCGCGGAGAAGAGGGAAGAGAGGCTAAAGCTAAAGCCTCAGTGGAGAATTGCCTGATGGAGATAGCCCTAGTTATTCCCGATTCACCCTTTCTGCTCGACCCATTAGGGTTCCCACAGCTAGGCCCGCTTTATGTTTCGGCATCTCTCAAGAAGGCTGGGTATAACCCGAAGGTATATGACCTGACAGGCACCTCAAACTCCGTGCCTGAAATA
>Ga0180007_10006627_pt1 | contig 11254 bp, 8 predicted proteins | sample MM_PC_MetaG_FD_121122 | JGI IMG/M metagenome (GOLD analysis project Ga0180007, IMG submission 121122) | Groundwater microbial communities from the Aspo Hard Rock Laboratory (HRL) deep subsurface site, Sweden - MM_PC_MetaG | ecosystem: Environmental > Aquatic > Deep subsurface > Groundwater...
CGAACGTTAAAACCGCGACTTAGCGATAGCGATTGTCGCGGTTTAGTGAGCGGAGTGCAAAATTGGCCTTAATTTTTTATCAGCTCGCGACTTTTTGCGCCACTTTTTCTAGAAAAAGTGGCAAAAGAATTGGCTAAAAAAGATAAATAAAAGAACAACCCCGCCATGGCGGGGTTGTTCTTTTATTCAGCCAAGCCAGCTGGTAAGCCGAATTCTGTCTCCCCCACTTTTTTAAAAGTGGGGGATGACGGCCATCTATCTAAGCCCGGCCGTTGCCGGCCGGGTCAAGCTCCCTAATCGGGATTGCACCAGGTAGAGTTTACCACAAGCACCCTGTCGCCAGGGGCCGAGTTGCGTAGCTTTAATTTGAGGAGATATCTCTGACTCAATTTAATACACCGCGACACTTTTCACGTTTTGCGAAGACGATTTTTTAAATCGTCGAGCCAACCCCGCCCTTTTAGATCTTTAATGTATCATTTAATCTTTTTTTGAGATGCCCCCAAGAACTGCCGTATTGTTTGAGCATTTTTTCTCTGGCTCTGGCGTCTTTCTCCGAAAGATAAACTTCACAATAGATTAATCGCCAGGGCTTATACTGCTTAGTAAAATCAACTTTACCTTGATTATGTTCTAGCAATCTTGAACTGATTTTTCTAGAAGTAAATCCGATGTAAAGTTTTCTAGTAAAAATTTCACTTTTTAAGATGTAAACGCAATACATATAAAAATAAAAAAGGGCGGGGTAGCTCGTCCCGCTAAAAGCGGGACTCGCTAGTATTGTCTCTGTGGAACTGGTCCTCTTTTTCCGTCGCCGGAAAAAGGGTGGGCGTTACCCATTACCGCTTTACGTTGATTTTTAAAGATCAGCGCAGGTGTTCGGACTTTCCTCCCCCCACTTTCTTTATTCTATGAAAATGTGGGGCGGCCGTCTTGCTGGCTCGGCTGATATCAGTATAGCAAAAATTATTTAATTTGTCAAGAGTTGACAAATTTTTAGCTATCTGCTAATCTGGCTAATAATATAGTACCTTACATTTTGGGGGCGGTTTAAACAAAAAAACAAAACCCAAGAAAGGAGAGCAAAATGAAAAGAAACCGCGGTTTTACCTTAGGAGAGTCAATGATCGTACTACTTTTGTTGTGTTTGTTATTTTGGTTTATTGTACTATTTCCTTGTGTCAAAGCCAATTGCTTTGTTACTGAACGCGGCGCTTTGCGGGCGGTCCAAGTCATCAATCCCGGCGCGGTTAAATTGGTTGATTTGAATCGCGGTATTTATCATTATAGCCAAGCCACGGTTGAAGGTGCTAATCACGAGCGTTCGGTTTATAATCTTGACGCCAATATCCTTTTTAATGTCAAGGCTCTGCTCCCAGAAATAATTTTAACCGAACCGACAAAAAAGAATCGTGGGTAACAATCAAGAAATCGGCTGATGGCCTCTGCTATGGGGAAACTTTGATTCCTGGAAAGAAAAAAGGCATCAAATTTCGGTTTTCCTGGACTACTGATAGTTTTTATCTGCAGATGAGGGGCGAGGATGAAAGGCTTCTCGACTACTTGTCGCAGAAGCTGGGAAAACCAAATGTCAAATGGACGATGCACGGCTGGCTTGGAACATACACGATGTATGCCTGGGAAAAGCAGCCCGAAAGAGCAAAGACACTCTATGATTCTTTGCGCTTCAGCGAGGCAATGAAAAGTGGCATTTTCAGCTTCCTTAGTCATAAAGACGCGCAGTTGTTGCAGAGTTGAAACGATTTCATACAACAGCAACGGCGAAAATCCTTTCGCCGTTTTTATATTAGTATTATTAGGATGTATTTGATGTATTTGTAGATTGGCATCTCCTTTATTTTTTTGTTCCATGTTCCATATTATGTGTTTTGTGTTGTCGTATTTTTATGTTTTTCCCCTTGCCCAGTTTATTTTTTTATGGTATGATTTTAGGTTAAAATAATAATAAGTAATTTGTGTTTGATTACCAGTTACCAATTACTAGTTACTAGTTACCAATATTTATGAAGCGTTCGGAAATCATCATTTCCGCCAGTTTGGTGCCGTTGGATTATTTAATGATTATTATTTCCGGCATCCTGGCTTATTCTTTGCGCTATTGGCAGCCGATAACCAGCATCCGGCCGGTGATTTTTAATTTGTCTTTTGAAAATTTCTTAAATTACTTATGGCTGATTGCTCTGTTGTGGCTGGTTTGTTTCGCTCTGGCCGGCCTTTACAGCATGCAAAGCACCAGAAGGACAATTGATGAAATTTCCAAAATTATTCTGGGCTGTTCGACAGCAGTGATGATACTGATGTTTTTATTTTTTTTCAGCCGCAATCTGTTTGATTCCCGTTTTATTATTCTGGCCGGCTGGTTTTTCAGCATTATTTTGGTAATTATCGGCCGGGGCGCGGTCAGAATTTTTCAAAAATTTCTTTATTATTATGGCATCGGCAGCCATCGGATAATCATCATCGGCGCCGGAGCAGTGGCCGAAGAGATTAAAAGCAGTTTCCAGCAAGATGTCAGGTCAGGTTATAAGGTGGTGGAAGAATTTTCCGATTTTAGCGCTGGCGTTGAAAAGCAGTTAATTAGATTGATTCAGGCCGATAAATTTGACGAGATTTTAGTCGCTAACGCCAATTTAGCACCAGAAAGCTTGGAACGGCTGAATGATTTTTCCTATCTTAACCATATCGCCATTAAATATGTGGCTGATATTTTTGAATTTCCCATCAGCAATTTTGATATTACCACCATCGCTAACTTGCCGGTCATTGAAGTGAAAAAAACCCGGTTGGACGGCTGGGGTAGGATTTATAAAAGAATCTTTGATTGGCTGGTTAGTGCCATTTTGATTATTTTATTGTCGCCGGTGTTTTTAATCATTGCTCTGGTTATTAAACTTGATTCCCGCGGACCGTTATTTTTTAGCTATCAGAGAATCGGCGAACACGGCCGACCTTTTAAATATTTTAAATTCCGCTCCATGATTAAAGACGCCCATCAGTATCGTTTTGATGAAAAATTTTTAACGGAGCATCAGAATTTGCGTCACGACACGCCAATGATGAAATTCCAAGATGACCCGCGTGTCACCAAGGTCGGCAGATTCATCCGCCATTTTTCCTTGGATGAATTGCCGGAATTATTCAATGTTCTGATCGGTAAGATGAGCTTGGTCGGCCCGCGGCCCCATGAGATTGAAGAAGTCGCCAAATACGGAAATTTCCATCGCCGCATCCTGACGATTAAGCCGGGTATGACCGGCATGGCGCAAGTGTCCGGCCGCAGCGATTTGAATTTTGACGAAGAAGTCCGGCTGGATGTCTGGTATATGGAAAATTGGTCGCTGAAATTAGATTTAATGATATTATTTAAAACGCCTCTGGCCGTGCTGAAAAAAAGAAAGACGGAATGATTTAAATTACTGATTAATATTATTCCCATCGCTTTCACTACGAGGCGGTTTTTTGTTTGCCAAAAATCATTAAATTAACTAAGATAGAAGCATGGCTGACACTAACTATCAGATTAAAAATGCTATTATAAATGGCGGTAAAATCAACGCGCCACCGCTGAAAATTGCCATTATCCACGACCATCTAGTGCAGGACGGTGGCGCCGAGCAGGTGGTTAAAGCGCTGAAAGAAATTTTTCCCCAAGCGCCGATTTTTACTTTGGTTTTTGACCAGAATACCAATCAAGGATTGGCCGGCCAGGACATCAGGACTTCTTTTTTACAGCGTCTGCCTTTGGGAGTAAAAAAATACCAATGGTATCTGCCGTTTATGCCCTCGGCGATTGAAAGCCACAATTTAATGGCTTATGATTTGATTATTTCCAGCGCCTCGTCTTTTGCCAAGGGCGTGATTACCAGCCCCAATAGTTTGCACTTCTGCTATTGCCACACTCCCACCAGATATTTGTGGCATGACGCTCATAATTATCTAGGTGAATTGAAAGTCAATTTTTTAATCAAAAAAATTCTGCCCCTTACTTTACGGAAACTAAGAATCTGGGACCGCTTGGCGGCCGACCGTGTTGATTATTTTATCGCCAATTCGCAAGCGGTTAGCCGGCGCATCAAGAAATATTATCAGCGCGACAGCGTGGTGATTTATCCGCCGGTGGAAACGGAAAAGTTTTATTTGTCTGACGCGCCCAAGAAATATTTTTTGGCCGGCAGCCGTCTAGTCCCGTATAAAAGAATTGACTTGGCGGTCAAGGCCTTTTCGCGCCTAGGTATTCCCTTAAAAGTTTTTGGCATCGGGCCGGAACTGAAAAAATTAAAAAATCTGGCTAAGCCTAATGTGGAGTTTTTGGGCAAGGTGAGCGACGAAGAAAAACAACGGCTGTTTGCCGATTGCTTGGCTTATCTTAATCCGCAAGATGAGGATTTCGGTATTACGGCGGTGGAAGCGATGGCCAGCGGCCGGCCAGTCATCGCTTACAGAAAGGGTGGCGCTTTGGAAACCGTCAAAGAAGAGGAGACCGGCGAATTTTTTGACGAGCAGATTTGGGAAGAGCTGGCTGATAAGATTATCCGCTTTCAGCCGGCCAAGTATGATTCAATAAAAATTAAAGAACACGCCCGGCAATTTAGCGTGGCTAATTTCAAGCAAAAAATTAATGAATTTATAAATAAGCTTATTGGATAATGTCAAAGTTCTAATTTCCAATGTCAAATCAAGCTCAAAATGCCAGCTTGGCTGGCATCCCGCCATGGCGGGATGATTGCGAAGCAATCAATGTCAAATTTTTGACATTTGTCATTAGTCATTTGATATTGATTAGAAATTAGGATTTTGACATTTGAAATTGTATTCCCATTTTATGACCATCGCTATTGATGTTCGTTGTTTGATGGATAAAAATTATTCCGGGGTTGCCTGGTACGGTTATTATTTGCTGAAAAATTTATTCGCACGGGATAAAAATAATCAATATTTGTTATTTTATAATTCTTCGCGCCGGCCTAAACTGCCGGAATTTAATTATCCCAACGTCCATTACCGCGGCTTTTCTTGGCCTAATAAGCTGTTTAATCTGTCTTTGGAAGTTTTAAATCGGCCGCAATTAGACAAACTTTTAGGCGGAGTGGATATTTTTTTCGCGCCCAATTTGAATTTTTTGGCTTTGTCTGATGATTGTCGCAAAATAATCACAGTTCACGATTTATCATTTTTACATTTTAAAGAATTTTTTACTTTAAAAAGCCGGCTGTGGCATTGGCTGATTTTGAGAAAGAAGATTCTCTCCCGGGCTGATGTTATTATCGCCGATTCCAATAATACCAAAAATGATTTAATTAATCTTTTCGCTCTGCCAATGGAAAAAATCAAAGTGATTTATTTGGGAGTAGAGAAAAATCTAAACGCGATTAGTGAAGAAAATTTAATTAGAGTCAAGGAAAAATATCATTTGCCGGAAAAATTCATTTTATTTTTAGGCGCTCTGGAGCCGAGAAAAAATCTGGCGGGAGTAATTAAGACCTTCATTGCTTTAAATAATCTTAATGATTATCAATTAATTATCGGCGGAACGGGCGATTGGCGCCAAGGAGAAATTTTTAATTTAACAAAAAATAATCAGCGAATAAAGTTTTTGGGTTATGTTAATGAAGCGGACAAGCCGGCGCTTTATCAGCTGGCCAAGGTCTTTGTTTATCCTTCATATTACGAGGGTTTTGGCCTGCCGCTACTGGAAGCGATGACTTACGGTTGTCCAGTTATCTGCGGCAGTAATTCTTCGCAAACGGAAGTCGTCGGTTTGGCTGGGTTATTGGTTAATCCTTATAATATGAGTGAAATAAAACAGGCGATTGAAGGTATTATTTTTGATGATGATTTCCGCCAACAACTGATCGCCAAGGGCTTGGAGCGGTCAAAAATGTTCAGTTGGCAAAAAACCGCTCAAGAAACCCTGGATGTTTTTAATGGTTTTAAAAAATAAAATTGTTCTTTGATAATTTTAAGAAAAAGAAAAACCCCACATAATATTCACACAGGATTTTCCTGTTGATTATGCAGGGTTGAGATCACCAACTAATGTGCAATATAGCGGCACAATCATGAGAGCCTGTATCTACTTTCAGTTTCAGATTATTTTTATCGCAATAATCGGATAGACGAATTATTGCCGGTAACATACCAAATGGTATTGATAAATCATCTCTATACCCAGATAGATTCGGCAATAATTGATATGAGCATTCTTTTCTACCAAATTCCGCTTGAGCCTTTAATTCTTCCGGTAAATTCTCGATAATTCCCATAATTTCTGATTTAATGAGCTGATTGACTTTCCTGTTCCTTGCAGTTTTTTCTTGTTGCTCTTCACGACACTTTTTCTTTTGGGCTTTTTGGAAAATTTCCGCAAGCTCACTGGTAAGGGGAAGCGCTTGGTTTGTCATGATTACCTCCTTGGGTATAAATACCCAGTTATCCTCACTGTTTTCAACGGGCCATCCCTCATATTCCCTCACGTTGGTAACACTCCATCTTATCATTTAAATTATTTTGTCAAGAGGTTAAAAAATAATAATTTTTTGTTTAAATTTACATAAATACTTTAAATTACGAAACGCTATTTTTTGTCATTCCGACCGAAGCGAACCGAGCTCAAGCGAGGTGAGCGAAGTGGAGGAATTCCTTTAATTACGCTCATAAACAGATTGGTTTAAGGGATTCCTCCACTCGCCTTGGGGCTCGGTCGGGATGACAAATAACTATTTTCGTAATTCAAAATAAATAACCAACAACCATATGAAAATCGGCATTGACGCCCGGCTTTACGGGACCAAGCACAGCGGTATCGGCCGCTACACCGCTGAAATCATTAAAAATCTGGAAAAATTAGACCAAAAAAACGATTATTATGTTTTTTTGTCTCATGACGGCATGACTGATTATCAGCCGCAAAATCCCAAATTCAAAAAAATCTCGGCTGATTTCAAAGTCTATGGCTGGCAGGAGCAATTACTGTTTCCTTTTATGCTCGCCGATTATCAATTAGACTTGATGTATTTCACTCATTTTAATGTGCCAATATTTTATCCGAAAAAATTTATTGTCACTATTCACGATTTGATTATTTCCCATTATCCCCAGAGCCGCGCGACCACGCTTAATCCGTTTTTGTATCGGGTGAAATTATTTTTTTATCGTTGGGTAGTGCAGTCGGCGGCTAAGCGAGCCAAAAAAATCATTGCCGTTTCCAACTATACTAAAAATGATATTGTTAGATTATTGGGCGTTAAGCCGGAAAAAATCAGCGTGATTTATGAAGGTGTTGACTTGCCCGGTAGAGTAGCACCGTTAGGCGCTCCGCTTTGCGGTATTTCACAGGGTGAACCCTCAACCGGCGCGCCTGACTGCCAGAAAGTTTTACAGGATTTAGGTATTGGCGGTAATTTTATTATCTACGCCGGTTCGGCTTATCCGCACAAGAATTTAGAAAGATTAATCAGCGCCTTTGAAAAAATCAATCAGGCCTTGCCCGATTTACTTTTAGTTTTGGTGGGCAAGAATAATTATTTTTATGAGCGGTTAAAAAGTTATGCCGATAATTCCGTTAGCGCCGCTACCAGAAAAAAAATTATCTTCACTGATTATTTGACCGATGACCGGTTAGTTTGCCTTTATCAATCGGCTCGGGCCTATGTTTTTCCCTCGCTCATCGAGGGTTTTGGCTTGCCGCCCTTGGAAGCGCAAAATTATGGCGCGTCAGTGATTTCTTCCAATAAAACCTGTTTGCCGGAAATTTTAGGCGACAGCGCCGTTTATTTTGACCCGGAAAATATCCAGGACATGGCTGATAAAATTATTTCAACTTTAAATGATGAAAATTTAAAACAGCGATTAATCAATCAGGGCCGTGAAAATTTAAAAAAATATTCCTGGTCTAAGGCGGCTCAAGAAATTTTGGAATTATTTCAGTAATTTAGATAATCTTTTGATTTTCAATTCCTAATTTTTGAATCCTGCCGCGCTGAAAAATTTGGAAAAAGCGAAGGGCAAAATGAGTTACAAAATTTTTATTGTTTGAGCGACCCCGACTTCGCCGCCGGCGAATGTCGGGGGAGCGAGTTTAAAAATTTTGTTAGAATTTTGCCCGGAGCGCCAAATTTTTCATAGCGGCGATTTTTTGCGCCACTTTTTTCTAAAAAAAGTGGCAAAAGATTTGGCTAAAATCATTTTAATTTTTTGTAACTTTTTTAAAAGTTATCCCCATTGTTGTTTCTAATAGTTGTTTTATGTTATAATATATTCAATTATGAAATACAAAACGCCGTTGGTTTATCAGCGGTATTGAAGGTGACAAAAAATGGCTAAAATAAAAAAGCCGAAATCATCAGCCAAGAAAATTTCAAACCGGAATACGCCAACCGGTTATTTTGCTTTGCCCTCCAGGCCGACCGCTGATACGAACCAAACCACCACCAGCATACCGCTAATCAATCAATCGGATAAAAAATTCTTGATTAATATCGCCGAGAACCGCTTGGACGTCTACACTTCGCCGCATCTGTTGAATTTATCAGTCGCTCGGCAAATTGAGAAAAGCCAGCCCCAGCCAGAATCAGCCGGCTATACTGATTGGCCAGCCGGAAAATTGTTGGAAAAAATTAAAATTATTTCTCTCTTGGATTTTAAAACCAGTGAAATTTTAATCGGCTGTAAAACTGTTATCCGTTGGCTGACAGGATTAGGAAGTTCGCCTTCAGGCAATTATCAGTTATTAGCGGATAAAAAAACCGGCCAGATTAAACTTTCCCGCCAAACCGCTTTGGCTTTAAGCGAAATTTCCTTTATTAATTTTTCCCTTTTTCTTTATCATATTTTTGCCACTTTAGTCGCTTTACCGATTCGAGCGGTAAAAGCCATCAGGCAATTATTCAGACTAGCGGGCGATGAAGTAATATCGCTGGAAAAAAAGCCACTTATTAAAAAATTATTTAAGCCGAAAATTTCTCCGACCGCTAAAATTCTTCAAGAATCCGATGAGCCGGTTGATATTTTTGACGGCTTAGATGGGGTTAAAAACGAAAAAATATCTCCGGCCGCTAAGCCGCTAATCAAGCCGCTGATTCCGGCGCCATTAATCAATTCGGCGCCATCAGCCAAGCGAAAAAAAGTCCCTGGCGCCGGCTGGCTGATTACTTGGTCGCCGAAATTTTCCATTAAGCCGATTTTATTTTTAGCCGTCTTAATTTTAGCAATGGCCTTGCCTTTCAAGGCCATTGATTATTGGCAAGCTATCACCGCCGTCAAGGGAAAAATTTTAGGCGAGACAACCAGCGCCTTGAATGATTTTAATTCAGCTAAAATCGATGTTAAAAATTTCAACTTGACGGGAGCGGAAAGTTATTTGTCGCAAGCGAATAATAAATTCGTTTCTGCCCAGAATCAACTGGCGGAAATCAGATCCTTTCTGACTTGGCTGGCGGAAGCGGTGCCGGCGCAAAACACTTTTAAAAGCGGTAAGAATATTTTAGAGTTAGGCGAACATTTATCATCAGCCGGGGAAATGATTTTAAACGGCTTGAATGAATTCTCCAGCTCGAGCGGATTTTCCCTCGCCAGCAAGCTGAAAAATTTTAAATTGGAAACACAAACAGCGCTGGCCGAATTAGAGTCAGCGCAGAAAAATCTGGCCGATATCAATATTAATCATCTGCCCGCCGGCAATCGCCAGCAATTCATGGATTTAAAAAATAATCTGCCGGTTTTTATTTCCAGCTTGAAGCAATTAACTCTGACTATGGACTTTGCCGTTAATTTCTTGGGCGACAGCGGCTTAAAACGTTATTTGTTGGTTTTTCAAAATGATAATGAAATCAGAGCCACCGGCGGCTTTATGGGCAGTTTCGCTTTGGTTGATTTGCGCGACGGCCAGATTGATAAAATCAGTTTGCCGTCCGGCGGCACTTATGATTTACGCTATAATTTCAGTTATGTTTTAAAACCGCCGACCCCGTTATCTTTAGTTAACAGCCGCTTTGAACTGCAGGACGCCAATTGGTGGCCTGACTTCCCGACGTCGGCCAAAGCGATTGAATGGTTTTATAATAAAAGCGGCGGCCCGACGATTGACGGCGTCATCGCCATTAATTCCGACTGGCTAAGCGAATTGTTAAAAGTTACCGGGCCGATTGATCTGCCCCAGTATGGCAAAACCATCAGCGCGGAAAATTTTGAAATTGAATTGCAAAAGAGCATTGAATTGGAAGCAACGCAAAAAAATCAGTCCAAAAAGATTTTAGCCGATTTGGCGCCGAAACTGCTAGCTAAAATTTTAACTTTGCCGGCCGAGCAATTTTTGCCGCTGGCTACGGCTTTAAATCAAGGGTTAAATGACAAAAATATCCTGGTCTATTTGAATCAAGCCGAGAATCAGAATTTTATCGCTCAAAATAATTGGGACGGTCGGCTGAAAGCGATTGCCGGCGACACTGATTATTTGCAGGTGGTGGTGGCTAATATCGGGGGCGGCAAAACCGACGCCGTGATTAAACAGCAAATCAGTCATCGGGTGGAAATCCTCGCCGACGGCCGAGTGATTGACCAAGTTTTAATCAGCCGTTATCATTTCGGTCCGACCGACCAATATTTTACTAATCGCGATAATGATTCTTATTTGAGGATTTACACGCCGGCCGGCAGCAAATTAATCAAGGCCATCGGTTTCAATCCGCCTTTACCGAGTCAATATTTGAAATTAAGTGAAAAATATTCAGCTGATGAATTCTTGCTGGCGGAAAATTTAGCGCAAGTTGATAGCGCCTCCCAGACCTTGACCTACCAGGAACAGGGCAAGACCGTTTTTGCCAATTGGCTTCAAGTCGCTCCCGGCGAAGAAAAAACCGCGCTTTTAGTTTATGAATTGCCTTATAATTTATCCCCTAAATCCAGCACTTCAATTATTTCTAAAATAACTGCGGCTTTTGCCGGCCAGCAGACGGCTTACAGCTTGTTAATCCAAAAACAGCCCGGCCTTAGCGAGGGGGAAATTATCAGCGAAGTGATTTATCCTTCAACCTGGCAGCGGCAGACAGTTTATCCCAGCGGGCAGGCGGTAAGCGGCGCTAATAATAATTTAGTTTTCAGCGGCAATTCCAAAAGTGATGATTTTTATTTTGTAAATTTTAAGAATTAAACAATTATGGCGATAGAAAATAATTTTGGCGTCGAGTCCAAAATCGAAACTGATTTGTCCGACAGCGCCAGCCTCCCGTCTCGACTC
>Ga0180007_10006628_pt1 | contig 11253 bp, 12 predicted proteins | sample MM_PC_MetaG_FD_121122 | JGI IMG/M metagenome (GOLD analysis project Ga0180007, IMG submission 121122) | Groundwater microbial communities from the Aspo Hard Rock Laboratory (HRL) deep subsurface site, Sweden - MM_PC_MetaG | ecosystem: Environmental > Aquatic > Deep subsurface > Groundwater...
CTCATTTGGCACTTTTTTCCTCCGCTAGCCACAATATTCGTCATTTGATTAATTTGCAAAGGGGTTGTCGACATATCTCCCTGACCTATCGATAAATGATATGTATCCCCCAAATACCATCTCTCTCCCTTATTTTCTCTTTTCCAATTATCGTCAGGCACCAAACCAGCCACTTCACCAGACAATTCTATCCCCGTTATCTCACCCAAGCCAAACTTCATCGCCCAATACTTTATCCTATCTACCCCCATCCCCTCACCCAATTTATAGAAAAAAATATCGTTTGACCTTTTCAATGCCTTAACCACATCCACCATTCCATCAGTAGCCCCTTTTTTGGTCCACAACCAATTATTAAAAGAATAATCTCCAATGTTAATTACTCCAGTATCCTCAAACACTGTGTTTTTATCAATTAGACCATCTTCAAGCGCCCCCAAAGCCTCAATTGGCTTAAACACACTTCCCGGGTGGTATCTCGCTCCAATTGCCCGATTTAACATTGGCAAATTCTGTGTATCCCTCAAATACGTCTTTATCGTATTAATATCGTAACTATAATTAAAATTATTCGCATCGTAGCTTGGCGAAGACACCAAGGCAATAATTTGACCACTACTCGGCTCGCTCATTACTACTGCCGCCTTTCTTCCTTCAAGAATTTTATAAATTTTTTCCTGCCAATAAGCATCAATACTCAAAGTTATATCCTCTCCCTTGATTGCATCTAACTGCCCCAATTCACGATTATCTTTACCTTTAGCGTCAACTTCGACCAGCTTGTAACCATCTGTCCCCATCAGCTCACAATCCATTACGCTTTCGATTCCTGACCTTCCCACCACACTTTGATTTTGTAAATTTCGATTACATTTTCCATCCTTCAGTTCACTTTGATTAACATTCGCCAAATAACCAGTTATATTAGAAGTTGACTCTCCATAGGGATAAAATCGTTTTATCACTCCATCAAAATCAATATTATCTGCCACCACCCGTCCCTTCCTGTCCAAAATTTTCCCCCTAGGTGCCGGTATTACAATTTTTGTAATTCTATTATTCATCGCCAAATCACGATAATAATTTCCCTTAACCAAATTCAAATTGATCACCGATACCAGCAATATCCCAAAACTCAATACTAATGCTGCTTTTAACAACCAATATTTCATTTAGTTCATTATCGAAATTAATTTGACTCTTTCAAACCAATCCTCGTTCTCTAAAAGCTCACCCTCCCCTTTAACCACTCCATAATTTGGAGTTGATACTACCACCGCGTTGATTTTAACCTCTTCCTCAATCAATTTATCAATCCCTGGAAACAGGGATCCACCCCCTGACATTATTACTCCTCTTTTCAAAACATCATCCGTCATTTCTGTTGGCATCTCGTCCAAAATAACTTTCACCAAATTTACTATTCTTTTTACGTTTAATGCAGTTGCTTCTTTAATTTCTTCAGATTTCAACCGAATACTCTTTGGTAAATTATTTTCCAAATCTCGTCCTCTAATTACTCCTCCCATCTCGATCTTAACCTTTTCTGCCGTATTTTTTCCTATCAATAGGCCATATTTCATTTTCACATAATTAATAATCGACTCATCAAAATCATCCCCACCCATTTTTAACCCTCTACTTATTACTACCCCACCCATTGACACTAAACTTGCCTCGGTCTTTCCTCCACCAATATCCAAAAACAACACCCCCCCACTTTCTTCAAGTTTAAAACCACTTCCCAGTACTCCCAAAACCCCACTTTCTACCAGCACCACTCTTGCCACTCCAACCTGGGAAAATATTGTCCTAAAGGCTCTTTTTTGCACTTCACTAATCGTCCCCGAAACTCCCAAGATCACCCTCGGTTTTAATATCTTCGGGTAAACACTCGGAATTTCATTTGTTAATTTCATAAAATAAGCCACCAATGCCTCAGCTGTCACCATGTCCGCCACTGTCCCTCTATTGATTGGTGCCACCACCTCAATCTGTTTCGGCTCCCGATTTACCATCTCCTTCGCTTTTTGCCCATAAATAAGCAATTTCTGTACCCCATTTCTTTTCTTTTTCAATCTTGCCACCATCGTTGGTTCGTCAACCACCACCCCCTTACCCTTAACATAAATTTTGACACTGCTACTCCCGAGATCTACCCCCACTTCCCAAAAAAAATTTGCCAATAAATTTGTCCACCATTTCACTCCACCAGTATAACAATTACTGCTAAAATAAACACGTGACCTCTATCGTCAGATTCATTTTTATTATCCTTTTTTCTTTCACCCCCTTTCTTTTCACCTCCGCCACCTCAGAGCTTTTCGAAATTCCCAAAATGTACTTTGTTTATCTTTGCTCTCTTTTTATCATTTTTTTTCATCTCCTAAACTGGATTCGGGGAAAAACACCTCTTATTTCAAAAAATAAAATTACTATTCCACTACTTATCTTCTTATCTAGTCAACTAATATCTACTTTCTTCTCCATTGACCCCCACACCTCCATCTTTGGTTACTACTCTCGACTAAACGGCGGCTTACTCTCCCTGATTTCATATTCAGCTCTTTTTTTAATCCTTTCTGTATATGTCGACGATAAATTTAAACAAAAAATTATCACCTACTCCCTCATTTCCGGACTTTTTGTTTCCACCTACGGAATTTTAGAACATTTTGGTATCGATAAAAATCTCTGGGTTCAAGATGTTCAAACTCGCGTTTTTTCTACTCTCGGCCAACCCAACTGGCTTGCCGCCTATCTTTGTATCCTCCTTCCCTTTGCCCTCAACAGATTTATCGATAGTAAAAAAGCCTGGCCAAAATTATTTTACTTCTTTTCCATTTCCACCCTTTACACCTGTCTCCTTTTCACCAAATCAAAATCGGGCTTGGCCGCCGGAGCAATAAGTATCACCACCTTTTTACTAATCTATGTTATTAAAAATTTAAAATCGTCAGAGAATCGCAATTTTGCAAAGGTGGCTATCCTCGCCGCTCTTTTTCTCTTTCTCTCCCTATCTCTAAATAACCCTATCAAAAACTATCTTTTCCCTCCCCAAAATCCCCCACAAATAGATCAAAATAGTACAATAAACATTACCCCTAGCGAAGATATCCGAAAAATTGTCTGGATTGGCTCTGTCGATTTATGGAAACGTTTTCCCCTATTTGGTACCGGACCAGAAACATTTGCCTACTCCTATTATTGGACTCGCCCCGCTTCACACAATCTCACTTCCGAATGGGACTTTCTTTATAACAAGGCTCACAACGAATACCTAAATTATCTTGCAACCACCGGTACCTTCGGCTTTCTCTCTTACGGCCTATTAATCTTTTCCCTTCTTTTCTTAATGATAAAATCCCTTTCTTTTAACAGCTTCAACTTAGCAATTTTTACCTCCTTCATCTCAATTCTAATCACAAATTTTGCCGGCTTTTCAGTCGTTATTACCTCACTATTTTTCTTTACTCTACCCTCCCTCCTATCAAAACCTTCTCCTGTCTCTTCAAAAGCAAAAAATAAGGCCTATTTTTTCCCTCTCTTTATTATTTTCATCTATTTTTTAATTAAACTACTCTCTTTCCTTGTTGCCGATCTTGCTTACAATCAATCCCAAAATATTCAAAGTTCAGCCCAGCTTATTCTCGCCCAAAACTACATTAATACCGCCCTCTCCCTTCGTCCACAAGAAGCCATTTACCATAGTCAAGCCTCAATCATCGCCGCCAAACTGAATCAACCTCAAATCGCCGCTACCCATTCTAATCAAGCCGTTACTCTCTCACCTACCAGCACCAATCTTTGGAAAGAAAGGGCCCAGGTATTTTCTCTCTTGTCTCTCTCCGACGCCAATTATTTCACCTACGCCATCGATGCCCTACAAAAATGCACTCGCCTTGCTCCCACCGATGCAAAATCATTCTATCTTCTAGGAAAGTTCTACGATGCAGCTTCTCAAAGCGATCTTGCTCTTCAAAACTATCAACAAGCCCTCGAACTAAAACCAAATTACGACCATGCCTCTTTCTCTCTCGGCGAAACATACTTCAACCAAAAAAACTATTCTGAAGCAAAAAAATATTTCGAATTTACCCTAAAACTCGCTCCCACCAATCTTGAGGCTCAAAACTATCTTGAAAAAATTACTTCTCTTTATCCAGAATCATTCTAACGTCCATCTTAATTTTATCCTTTCCTTCCCATAGAAAAAACTTTCCTCCTTCCTCATCTACATGATCCACAAATAAAATTCCATTCAAATGATCAACCTCATGTTGCCATACAATTGCCTCAAATCCTTCCAGGATTACCTTTTTTTTCTTCAATTTCCCCTCAACTAACTCCTCCCACAACACTTCAATTTTCAAAAACCTCTTCACTGTTCCATACAAATCAGGAAAAGATAAACACCCTTCTAAAAAATCACTTTCAACCCCGTTTTCAACCATTTTTGGATACACTTTTCCACCAAAAACTCTAACCAATTTTGGATTTATCAAAATTTTCACCCCATCTTGCCCCTTAATTCCTAAAAATGCCTTTGAAATCCCTATCTGTGGTGCCGCCAAACCTGCTCCATTTTCCGCAGCTTCCAATATTTCTCTCAACTCATTAATTTCCTCAAGCAATTTATCATCAACCATCTTTATTTTATTCGTCTTCATTCTCAGAACTTTGCTTGGAAATTTTACGATCTCTCTCATATCCCTATTCTACCAAATTTAGTTATAATCTAATTTATGACCAAGATCGTCTTTTTTGGCTCCTCGAGCTATTCCCTTCTCCCTCTTCAGACCTTAAACAAACTTTCCGACTTTCAAATTGTCTCCGTCATTTCCAAAACCGACAAAGCCTTTGGTCGAAACAAAATAATTACACCTAATCCCGTTGCCAAATATTGTTCGGAACACAATCTACCTCTTTTTCAAATTGAAGAATTCTCCCAGACAACCAAGTCATATCTATCAAATTTACATGCCGACCTCGCCCTTTGCGTTGCCTTTGGACCTCCTTTTTTTGATCAAGAAACTATCGACATTTTTCCCCAAAAAATAGTCAATATTCATCCATCCCCCCTACCGAAATATCGCGGTGCTACCCCTGGCCCCTGGCAAATAATAAACGGTGAAACGAAAAGTGCCGTTACCTTTTTTCAAATCGATTCTCTTCCCGACCATGGTCCCATAATTTCCACTCTCCCCTTCGATATCTCCGAAACCGAGACTTCAGAGTCCTTTTACCAAAAAGCCTTCCAACTTGCCTCCGACAACCTCTCCTCTGTTCTAAATTTCTATTTAAAAAACCCCACCAAGCTTTTAATTCAAGACCACTCTCAAAAAAGTTATTTTCCCAAAATGACCCAAGAAACCGCCAAAATCAACTGGACCTGGGATCTTCCCAAGATCAGTCGCTTTATTCGGGCTCTAAATCCTTGGCCCATCGCCTGGACCACCGTTTCCACCCAGCAAGGAAACTTGTTAAAAATGAAAATTTTCTCAACCAGCAACCATCAAAAATCCGAACTTATTCCGGAAATTGTCCAAATCGAAGGTAAAAACAAAACTAATTGGCAAGAAATCGAAAAATATTACTCCATTGTCACCGAAAAATAGGAAACATTTATTGCCAAATAATCGGCAATATTTCATCAAGGTTTTTTGAACTTCTCTTTAAATTTTTATCATTTTTTAATCTCAATCATCATTATTTTTACCCAAAGTTAGGTTATTTTTTCTTTGACAACTTCTTATAAATCATCTTTAATTTTATAAAGGAGGAGCCAAAAAATGCCTGTCAAAAAAGCAAAAAAACCAGCCAAAAAAGCGGTCAAAAAGGTTGTTAAGAAAAAAGTTGCTAAAAAAACAACCAAAAAAACTGCTAAGAAAAAAGCTAAGCGATAGTGTTCTTTTCGGTTCTATAAAAAAAAACGGTGCTTATTTACTAAGTGCCGTTTTTTTGATTTCTCCCTTCATCTTTTTCAAGCATTTGGTACAAAAAACGCCGCTCACATTTCCTTCGCCCACCTTAAGGGTCACTTTTTGAACGTTAGCCTTAAAGGTTCTCGAGGTTCTATTTTGAGCGTGGGAACGATTACGACCTGTTTTTGTTCCTTTACCGCATAAACTACATGTTCTCATGGGGTATACTATACCAAAACAATCGCCCGAATTAAACATGGAAAATATCATTGCCATCATTTCACTATTAATTGCTGTTACTATTCATGAGTTTTCTCATGCCCTAGCCGCCGACAAACTCGGTGATCCCACTCCCCGCGCCTATGGCCGGCTCAGTCTAAATCCCCTGGTTCACCTTGATCCCCTAGGTACAATTATGCTCATTATTGCTCGTTTCGGTTGGGGTAAACCCGTCCCCATTGACCCTTATAATTTTAAAAACCCCCGTCGAGACGAAATTATTGTTTCTCTTGCTGGCCCCCTTAGTAATTTACTTCTTGCTCTCATTTTTTCCCGTTTTCCCAATCTTATTGCCTATATTCTCACCTATACCAATCTTTACCTTGGAATTTTTAATCTCTTTCCCATTCCACCCTTGGATGGCTCAAAAGTACTTTTAAACCTTCTACCCATAGACACCTCTGTTAGACTCCAAGAAGCCTTCGAGCGTTATGGCTTTGTTTTAATTGCCCTTCTTATTGTTTCCGGACTACTCGGTCAAATTCTCAACCCTATTTTCGCTTTCGCTTTAAATCTTCTTTATTAGCCGCTTCGTTCAATTCCTCAACCATTTCCTCAGTCTCTTTTTTATTTAGGCCATGAGCCATCGCCCCCTCACCCAATGTTTCAATTGCCGACAAACTACAGCCAATACAGTGAAAACCATATTTATTTAACAAAATTTCCACCAAACTTGGGTATCTTTCAGCAATTTCTAATATTAAAATATTTTTTGTAATCTTTCTCTTTATTTTTTTATTAATCATTTTTACTCGTAACTGTTAACTGTAATTTGTTTTTATATCTTGGTTATTTTCAATCTTATATTTCGCTCAATTTTACCTTTTTTAACTCCAAATACCAACCTCTTTCAACCTTTTCCCACATCTTCTTTAGGTTGCAACCCTTTGCTCTCACACAACTCTTGTCACCCAAGCAAGTGACCATTGCTTTATTTTCACCCAATACCTCGAGCAGGTCAAAGAGGTTCTTCTTTTCCCACCCTTCAACCAAACGGTAACCTCCATTTTTTCCTTCTTGGGCTTCAACTATTCCCCCAATCTTCAAACTAGTTGCTAACTGTCCCAAAAATCTATAGGGTAAAAGTAACTTCTTTGATGCCTCTGTCAACGAAATATTTTTCCCTTTATTTTTTGCCAGAAACGATATAAAAACGATACTGTACTCAACTTTTTTTGATATTGTAACCATTTTTTTACTTTAATTTATTAATCATTATTTTTTTTAGTATTAAAAATCATCGAACCTTTGTTTTGTTCGATGCTATTTCAAGATATAAATAATTTTTCAGTGCGAAAAATCATCGAACCCCTATTATATTCGATGATATAATTATACAACCTGCCAAATAGCGATCTTTGAGAAGGTGTTTTTTCTAGCTAAACTAAAAAAAAGGAAGGCGAGTGTTGATATCGGCTTTGCCTTTATTAACCAGTTTTCCCCACGTACTTGTGCGTGGAAAAGCCACTATCGAAGTTAATCACTTTTGGCAGGGTTTCTTTTTTATTTCAATTCCCTTTTTACTTCCTCCAAAATAACTTCCATACTTTTTTGATTTCTAGCCGCTTCATTTTCAATGTTCTTCTTAAATTTCCTTTCAAATTTTTTTGGATCTTTCAAATAATCCAACAAAAAATCTGCCGCTTCTGTCCCTCTCTCTTTCACCCAACCCAAACCTTTCTTCTTAATTATCTCTATATTCCCATCCTCCTGCCCTCCGATATGAGTAATCGACACAAATGGCTTGCCCGACGCCACCACATCAAACAAAAAGTTTGGCCCTGCCTTTCCAAAAACAATATCAACTCCTGCCAATGTTTCCGCCATATTTTCAATCCATCCAAAATTCTTGATAATCACCTCACTGTCTTTGTTCAACTTTTTGAATAACCTTATATATTGCTCCACTAAATTGTAGGCCAACTTATCTGTTCCCGTATTAAACACAAAGCCTGCCTTTCCCTTGATCAGCATCAAGGCTGGTAACAATTTTGACAAGGAATTAGTCCCCAAACTTCCGCCTCCCACAAACACCACCGGCCTATCATCGTAAAAACCCAATTTTTTCCTTGATTTTTCCCTATCAAATTTTCCAAACATCTCTGGCCTGGTCCACCAACCTGTTTTCAATATCTTTTTTCTCTCGATACCACATTCCTTCGTTCCCACATCAACTCCAATCTGGTCATAAACTAAATGCATATCAATTTTCGAATTATACGAAACTGGCAACAGTGTCCAAGGATCCGCCACCACCGTCCATAACTTAAATTTTAGTTTTTCTTTATTCTTCCATCCTGCCAGAGAATGTGAATGGAACCAATACGAAGAAATTACCAAATCAGCCTTAGTTTTTTGAACCATCTTTTTAGGGGCTGGCAGATTCGAAACAGAAAGTTCTTCAAGAACTTTTCTAATCTGCGGAGAATACGATACCCATCTTCCAATCCGACTAGACAAGGGCAAATAGCGATAACTAAACTGGTAAATGTCGTTCGCAATCCCCATTTCCGCCTTAACCTCAGCATAAGTCACCTCAAAGTTTTCCTCTTTTTCTTTACTTTTCAAAAATGCATATATTGCCTTAGCAATCGACCTATGTCCCCAGGGCATATGGTCTGTCATTACTAATATTTTCTTTTTGGTCATATCCTATTTATAATACACTATCTCGCCTGAGTAGCTCAGTTGGTTAGAGCAGCTGTTTTGTAAACAGCAGGTCGTCAGTTCGACTCTGACCTCAGGCTCCATGTCCTTCCATTTTCTCTAAAGTTACCGACCTTTGATGCTTTTTTTCCAAAAACTCAGGGATCTTTTTATTGTTCTTATTTAAATAATCATATATAGCTTCGTTCAAGGCATCCACCGACAACAAGGAGCAGTGAATTTTAATTGGTGGCAACCCATCCAAGGACTCAATTACTTCTTTGTTTGTCATTGCCAAAGCCTCATCGATTGTTTTCCCCTTAACTAAATCAGTCGTAATGCTGCTGGTTGCAATCGCCGCCGCACAACCATAAGTCTGGAATTTCACATCCAAAATCACGCCATCTTTAACCTTAAGATACAACTTCATCACATCACCGCATGATAAATTTCCCACCTCCCCCACTCCATCAGCATCTTTTATTTTCCCTAGGTTATGGGGACTTCTAAAGTGTTTGAGTACTTTTTTTGAATATGAAAATTGTTGTCTCATTTTATTTTATTTAAATGGTGAAATTCTCCTAATTTTTTTTATAACTATTGGCAAAATTTCTAAAACATAATTAATATCTGCTTCCTTAGTCCACCTCCCCAAAGAAAAACGCAACGATCCGTGGGCCTCCGGTGCATTTAGCCCCATTGCCAACAACACATGGCTTGGTTCCAAACTATTAGAAGAACAAGCCGAGCCAGTCGAACACATTATTCCCCGATTACTTAATTCCAACAATACTGATTCTCCCTCAACTTTTTCAAAAGAAATATTGACATTATTCACCAGCCTTTTTTTTTCAGCGCCGTTTAGCCAACAAGCATCGATCGATTTCAAGACACCCTTAATCAACTTATCTCTTAACCTTTTTAATCTTATAGTTTCTTTTTCCCTCTCTCTGACACATATTCCCACCGCCTTTCCCATTCCCACTACAGCTGCCACATTTACAGTTGACGACCGCAAACCACCTTCATGGCCACCTCCGTGCAAGATTGGATTAATTTTTATCCCCTCACGAACATACAAAATTGCTGCCCCTTTTGGTCCATAAATTTTGTGTGAAGACGCTGTTAAAAGATCAATCTTCATTGCCAGAACATCAATTTCTACCTTCCCAAAGCTTTGTGATGCATCTGTGTGAAAATAAACCCCCATCTTTCGACAAATATTACCAATCTTTTCGACGTCTTGAATTGTCCCCACCTCATTACTAGCGTGAATAATTGAAACCACTAAAGTATCTTTATCAATTTCATTTTCAAGTTTCTCAATTTCTACGATTCCTTTTTTGTCTACCGGCAACATAACCACTTTAAAACCTTGTTTTCTCAACCACAGAGCGCTGTTTCGAATACAATCATGTTCTATCGAGGAAATAATAATCTTCTTTTTTTCTGGATTAGCCTCCGCCAAACCCTTTAAAACCAAATTATTACTTTCCGTTGCACTCCCCGTAAACACAATTTCTTCACTTTCAGCGTTCAGTGCTTTGGCAATTATCTCTCGACTCTTTTCTACTGCTTCCGACATCTTTATCCCCGTTCCATGCAAAGACATACTATTCCCATAATATCGACCTAAATATGGCAACATCACTCTAAGCACCCGCGGATCAACCGGAGTTGTCGCGGCATAATCAAGATAAACTTCTCTTTTTTTCATACTCCGACTATTCTAGTAGGAGTTAGTCCCAAAATCAAGAGCCTGGAATGGAATTCGAATCCATGACCTTCCCCTTACCAAGGGGATGCTCTACCAACTGAGCTATCCAGGCAATAATACGAACTATATTTTACTATACATTAACCCCAAGAAGAAGCTCTTTAAAATCTATGATTATATTAAAGCTAATTTTTGAGATTATTTTAAATATTTCTTGAAAGAAACAGGATAAACACTCATCTTTTTCACCTCGTTTATCAAAATCCACTCCAACACATAGGTATTTGTTTTACAATTGTTTTCTTTTTCTGGCCCTCCAATCTCAGGTACACCATTGTCCAATACACAGCTGTAAAAATAATGTTCACTCCCCTCCTCCTCACATGATCCTAAAAAATCATACTTTAACAAATCCAAACATGTCTCTTCCCTTACCTCTCTTGTCAAAGCTTCGTCCAAATTTTCGCCATCTTCTACTCCACCCCCAGGCAAAACCCAATATTCCTCCCCGTTTTTAAACCTATGGATCAATAATATCTTATTATCTTTAACCACAACCGCCCCAACACGTTTATTTGTTCTCATAATAATTCTATAAAACCGAGCGGAGGGTACAGGGGTCGAACCTGTTAGTCCTTACGGACACTAGTTTTCAAAACTAGCGCATTACCGTCCTGCCCACCCTCC
>Ga0180007_10006629_pt1 | contig 11253 bp, 16 predicted proteins | sample MM_PC_MetaG_FD_121122 | JGI IMG/M metagenome (GOLD analysis project Ga0180007, IMG submission 121122) | Groundwater microbial communities from the Aspo Hard Rock Laboratory (HRL) deep subsurface site, Sweden - MM_PC_MetaG | ecosystem: Environmental > Aquatic > Deep subsurface > Groundwater...
AAAGCATTTGACTTGTCTAAGTTGCCCAAGGGGGCAATGCGTGGGGCTAACCGCAAGATTTGGCAAACAGCCGAGGACTTAATGACACAAACGGGTAAGCCTTTGTCTGAAGTGGCTCCAGAGGAAATGCTCAGAGGATTCTTCGGTACAGTTCGCAAGTCTGCTCAGATGGGTGCCGCCGAAGCCGCCCAAGTTGGGGCGAAAGAAGCAGTGGTTCCAGCAGCTAAAGGAGCAATTAAAGCAGCAGAGGAAGTGGCTGAGGAAGCCATTAGAACAAGGGTGCCAAGATTAAGAGATATTCCTAGAGAATGGGACACTATGCTTGAAGCAGACAAGTTAGCTCTCGCTGAACAAACAGGTATAGCTAAAACTTCTGCTAAGAAACCTTGGGAAGCACTAACTAAAATCCAACAAAGCAAAATAACGGTAGCTGTAAAGGAAATAAAAGAAGTCGTAGAAGAAGTCCCCAAAGCGGGACTCCAGCCAGTCCGCCAAGTTGCCCAAACGGAAACCGAGGAACAAACCTTAGCTCGAATTTCACAACGTCTCGCCGATTGGAGACCGCTTCGAGCGGAAGTCGAGCCAATCCAGAAGGCATTTACTGCTAGGCAAGCAACCGTTTATGATGAAGCAAAGAATTGGGCAAAGACAGCAGGCATGACTGAGACCGAACAGCATGTTCATGCCATGAGAGCCTTGAAAGCTCTCGGCGAACGCCCAACGCCTCTAAAAGCAGAAGGAGAGATAGTTTCTTTAGAAGAAAGAAATCTTCTCTACAAAATTATAGACAGAGAACTCCCCAAGAGACCATTCGACCAGATTCATGCCAAGGAGGGTCTTGACAAACTACTGTCGGCTGACAAGTTGCCTGAGCCTGCCCAAGTAAAGCTACTAGAACGTGTGTTTGGATTTGAATTTATGGAATCGGCTTTCAAGCGGCATCGCAGTCTTGGGTTTCAAATATTAGAAAATATATATACTATTATGAATGTCCCCCGTTCTCTAAAGGCTTCTTGGGACTTATCGGCTCCGCTGCGACAGGGGCAAGTTCTAATAGCGGGACATCCGAAGGAGTCTGCCAGAGCATTTACGTGGATGCTGAAGGCTCTTGGTAGTGGAAAAGAAGCCTTGTTCATGGACGACTTGATGCACGGCAGAGTGGGCAAGCTAATAGAAGCGGGTTTAACTGAAGACGCAGCGATTAAAGCTAATGTGAAAGCCACCCGTGCTCTCGACCATCACTTATTCTTACACGATGTTCGCTATGGCGGGAAACTAGCAGAACGAGAGGAAATGTTTATCGCTCGATTCGGCGGCAAGTATGGGAAGATGGCTAAGAAGTGGACAGGCATAGAGTTCTCAGAGCGAACCTATGCGACATTCTTAAACAAGCAACGGACTGATGTGTTTAATCACATTGCAGATGGTTGGGAGAAGTCTGGAAAATACCTCAAGGCAGACGGCTCTTTCAACAAGGAACTCTGGGATGAAGACCTTGTAGAGCTTGCCCGATTTATAAATCGAGCTACAGGCAGAGGCGAATTGTGGAAGGGCGAGTATCAAATGACTGCCAAGCCGTTCCAAACAGGCAGTCCAGCGGCTTTGCTTAATATTGGATTCTTTGCTCCTAGACTTGCTACGAGCCGACCTTTGTTAGTTGGAAGTCTATTTAGTCAATCAGCAGCAGTTCGCAAGCAAGCGGCTAGAGATTTGACGGCGTTCTGGGCAGCACAATCAACAATCATGGGTTTGGTTGCCTTGAGTAGTGATGACGTAGAGTTAGAGCTAGACCCTAGGTCTGCCCAAGCATGGAAACTGAGATACAAGGATACCTACTATGACATCGGTGCAGGATTTCAGCCTTTGATTCGATATGCAGCCAACTTCTTTTGGGGCAAGAAATCTCAATCTGGATGGATTTCTGAAAGAGAACCAGGAGAGACGACATGGAGATTTGCTCAGAGTAAGTTTACTCCTATAGTCGGGAGCATCTACGCAAGTCTCAGTGGAAGACTTTTTACAGGTGAGGAAGTTCCTGAAGGATGGGCAGGAGTCCCAATGTTGCTTAGTGAAACTCTAACTCCTCTTGCTATCGACGCTCTGGTTGAAGCAGGTATGGAATATGGAACTTTACAAGGAGTCCTCATGGCGACCCCAGAGATTTTAGGGGCAGGTGCAACAACCTATAACACGGCAGGCTCCGTGACTATGGATTATTGGTCAATGAGGTCTCAACTGGAAGACTTGTCAAAGAAGTGGAAAGACGCCAAGTTAGCCAGAGACCCCGACAAGATACGGAAGATTGAAGAAGACCATCCAGAACTCAATATGCAATATGACCCATCTTACGGCGATTATTTCTCAATGACCTTGCGGACTCTCCGAAGCTATGCCGCCCGTACAGGCGGAATAAACGAATACAGCCAAAAGATAAATGAAATTCAACTGAACCCCGATTTATCTGCCGCCCAGAAAAAGAACATGGTAGAAGAATTAGAACGTCGAAAAGATTTACTTGCAACACAAGCAATCCTCGAAGTCGAAAGATTGTATGATACGAAATGGGAACTCATGGAACTGCCTAATTTACTCGGCGGCGAAGAGTTGCCCAAAGAACAACCAATAGAGTCTCGACCTGGGATTGCCCCAGGATTAGAAAAGTTTAGAGACTAAATAAGGAGGAATTTTAACTTATGTCAGACGAACCTACAACTCCAATACAGCCAGACGGCAAACTTCTAATAGATTTCCCAAGTGTTGACGATAAGGGCAATACCCGCATCGTCAAGGGAGAGAAAGTGCGCCCTGATGCTAAGGGAGCGCAGGACGGAGACAAGACTCCAAACAGGCAACCTCAGCCCGACCAACCAGCGGAACCCGTTGCCCCAAAAATGTTCAACGAGGAAGAGGTTAATCAACGCCTCGAAACCATCAAAGGTGGACACAAGGGCACGGTAGACAAAATGAGGCAGGAAATCGAGAGGCTCCGAGGAGACCTTTCAACGGCACAACAGCAGGCTCTTGACAAAGAGTATGACAACTGGCTGCGAGCCTTGGAGGAATCAGGAGACGACAAGAACTCGGCACTCGCCAAAGCTGTTGCCCAGAGGGATAAAGAAACCCGCAGGGCAGTGGCGGACTTCGAGAAGACCCGACAAGAGACTTTGAAGCTCAAGAAGGAACTCGACGAGGCGGGCAAGGTGAAGTTCGTGTACGACACAATCAAGAAATACGAACTCGGCGAGGACTATGTTGAAACTCTCTCGAACCTAGACGACCGTTGGGAAATAGCTGCGAAAGCAGCAGAGCTTTCACTTGAGAAGGTGAAGGCTGCGGCTGTTGCCCCGACTAAAACAGATAAGGGTGGCGGCAAACCAGTTCAGCGGGATTTAAGTAAAATGCCGTTGAACGAAAGACTTGGCCGTGCGATGGAAGGCGAATTTAGCTAACCATTAAAGCGGCGAAAAATCTAAATAAAGGAGAAAAAAAGTGAGTTTAACACTTGCACAGGGAAACGAATATTCGGTCACTGAGATGCAGCGTGCTGTAATTGACCGTTTGGTCAAAGATAGCGACGTCTTGGCTAGGCTCGGATTCGTCACGGTTCTCGGCAACTCGCTAACCTACGACACCATCACGACTGATGCTAGTGCTGCGTTCTACGCCGTTGGCGACACTTGGGTTGAAAGCACAGTTGATGTCACGCAAGCTACTGCTGCCCTGAAAGTTCTAGGCGGCGATGCTGACGTTGACAACTTCTTGCTGAAGACCCGCAGCAACGAGATTGACCTTCAGGGGACAGTCTTGAGCAACAAGGTGAAGGTAGTCCAGTATAAGTTCCTCGACGGGTTCTACTACGGGACTGAGTTCGACGCAAATGGGTTCTCTGGGCTTCATCAGTTGATGACCAGCACGACCTATAACACCGTTCAGGCGGCTACTGCCGATGTCAACGGTGCCGCAGCGACTATCGCTAACATGCGAAAGGCAAAAGACCTGATTACAGGTTGGAAACCTGACCTGATGCTCATGTCGAAAACCATGCGGCGACTACTCAGCACCTACCTCGACAGCGTTGGCTCTGCGTTCCCTCGTGGCGTTGACCGATTCGGCAACCAAGTCGAAATGTTCGACAACTGCCCAATTTCTGTTGACGACCATATCCTCAACACTGAGTCAACCCACACCGACGGAACCTTCTTGACCCATTCTGCTGATGACCAGACGACCATCTTCTTCTTGAGCTTCGACGAGATGGCTTGTTGTGGTATCCACAGTGGCGATGGGGTTCAAGTAGAAGAAATCGGGAACCTCGAAACCAAGGACGCCAGGAGATGGCGTGTAAAGTGGTACGTGTCGATGATGCTTCAGGATTTGCGGTCTTGTTCTAAGTACTGCGGAATCATAAGCAGCTCGGCTGTTACTGCGTAACTTAATGGCTTCGGCAGATGTGCCTGAGTCAAACACCTGCCTAAATACTTTTCTTGAACTGTGCTAGGCACAGAATAAATAAAGGAGAAAAACTAAAATGGCAAGAACTCTACCAACCTATGTGTCTCCTATAGATGTGTATAGCGAGAACACTGACCCTCGACCTCTTGGTTATTTCGAGTGGTCAATTCCAGCAGCAGGAGACACAGCAAGTCAAGCAGTCTACATCAAAGTGACTGATGCTGGTAATGCAACTTCTGGTTATTCTAGAGGTTTGTATATCGACTATACTAACAGCGGGGCTAAGACTTCTTCAGCAGAAATCAATGCACTTGGCATTGACGTAACTATTTCTGCTAGTGTCCCCTACGCTTACATTTCTAGTATATACATGGCTACCTCTGGGAACCCAACCATAGGGCTTATCAGTGGACTCACGCTATACCTAGACAACATCGGAACAGCCGTGTCTAGTGTTCACATGCTTGACCTTCAGACAGGTAATCCTACTGCTAGTGCAGCTTCTACTCGTGAGGCTTACATACGATGTAGGAATCATGGGACAGGAACTCCAACCTGTATCTTCTTCTTGCAGGCAAACAACAACGCTAAAGCTGCTACTAATTTCATTGAGCAGGATAGTGTAACAGTTGGCCCGGTAGCTGCTGCTGCCACGACAACGGCTGATGCTGCTACCTACAAGGTAAGATGCAAGATTGGTTCTACAACCTTCTATCTGTACGGTGTGGCTGCAAGCTAAAGAAACAATAGCTTCGGGGGGTAGCAAGCTTAAACCCCCCAACTCTAAAGAGTATAAAGGAGAAAAGTGAAATTAACTGTTTTTGAGCGTATAATGCTACAAAATGTTTTGCCAAAAGAAGGCGATTTTGTTACACTAAAGCTAGTAAGGAAACTAAGAGAAACGCTTAGTTTTAGCGAGAAAGAAATTGAAGCCATTGAATTTAAGAATAATTGGCGTTGCCCGAAATGCGGGAAAATCGAACTAGCTACCAGTTTAATAAAGTGTAATGATTGCGGAGTCTACATGCAACCAGCGGGGCAAGTGACTTGGGACGAAGAAAAAGCAACCAGTGTTATCAAAGATATACATATGGGCGGAACAATGATTTCTCTTTGTACGGATGTTCTCAAGAAACTAAGTGCCGAACAAAAATTAACTGAACAACACATGAGTCTCTACGAGAAGTTCGTAGAGGGGGAAGAAAAAGACGAAGAGGAATAACTTATGGCAACAAGCAAATATACAATAGTTCTCCAATGGGAGAATGATGTTTCATTTCAGATGACTTGCAAAAAGAACGATGAACAACCAGTTATTGTCCTCAAGATGGATGAAAACAACCATTTCCCCTACGTCATTGAGGACATCAAGAGCATTTGTAAGAAGTTCTTTGATGCCAAGTTGAAAATCATTTGCGATGAGATGGTATCGTAGGAGAAACTCGAATGAGGAACACCAAAGATGCTGACAAACCTCCTTCTGGGCACGACTATACTCCTAGGCGGCGTGTGGATGCCACTGGCTCTATACGTCGGCTATCTATTCGGAAAGCGAGCAAAGCGGCTCCGAAGGCGAGCCATTATGTTCCTTTTGCTATATTCTGTGCTGTCACTCGCTGATTCAGCAATCTTTTGGTGTTTGATATATTCTCGTTAGGAGGCAAGTTGGAAAACGAAATCATCGAGCAGGTCATCTTGAAAGTAAAAGCCCTTGTCCGAGAGGCGAGGGAGGCATACAATCATAGCCATGCGTTTGCCGCTCGGATTGTAGCTATTCCTGAGATACGAGAGGGATTGGAATTGTATATAAAGAGCAAAGAGGAAGAACATGGATAAATTTCAATGGCGGGCGTACTACATCGACATGGCGGCTCGCCTCATGCGACCTGAAAAGCGAGAAGAGATGGTTGCTCGCTGTGGTGGACTGTTACACAAAGAAACCCAAGAGGAAGCCGAAGAGCGGCTCATTGGCGAAATACTTGAACTACGTGAGCAGATTCGGAAGGAGACTTAGGTGAGTTCCTCAGATTCTAAGCCAAATATCGGAGATATTGTTTCTGCCAAGGACATCGGATTTAAGTATACGGGACGATATATTTGGGCAGCCTGCCCTGATTGTGGCTTAGAAAGATGGAAGAGGAAAGACGAAGGCAGTAGTCTTTGTCGTGTGTGTGCTTTGAAGAATCGAAAGTCTTGGGTAGACCACAGAAACCCGCATTGGACGGGTGGTAGAATCATAAAGAAAGGATACATAAAGATTCTATTAGGCAAAGAGCATCCATGTTTCTCTTCAATGGTTGACTCAACAGGGTATATCCTTGAACACCGCATGATAATGGCAAAGCACCTTGGGAGGTTGCTAGAGAAATGGGAAATAGTTCACCACATCAATGAAGACAGGCAAGATAACAGGCTTGAGAATCTGGAACTCTTGCCCAACAAAGCAGAACACCGAGCATTAACAGCAATTCAAGAATATATCCATCGGCTTGAAGGTAAAATACAGGAATTATCAGAACGTCTTTCCAAATACGAGGAGGTATAAATTGGCATTTTCTGATTCTCAGGCAAATTGTTTAGTCGTTCCAGTAAGTGACGACGGTATTAGCTCAATAACCTTAGCAGGAACCGTTACCAAAGGGGATGCTGTAGGTAGGTCTAGTTCTGGTTGGGTTAAAGCACTTGCAACAACTGGTAGCGCAGTTCATATGAGATGCGTGGCTTTGGAGGATGGAGTTAGCGGACAGCGAATTGCCATATGTTTTGGTGAGTGTTACCTTAGTGGTGGAAGATTCTCTGGAGCAACAGCAAATGGAGCAGTCTATGTAGCCGAGGGAAGTTCCAGCGGGCAATATACTCAAACAATACCTACTGATTCGGGCGATGTCACGACCAGAATAGGAACTGCTATATCCGCCTCTCAACTGTTAATCACGCCCTCGTACAACGCAGATTCGACGGTTGCCTAAATGAAACTCTACCAAAACAACATGGCTTACAGCATCGTTGATTTCCGAGAGGGCGGGCTGATGGCTTCAAATCCAACCAATATCAGCCACGATAGGATGCTAAGTATAATCTGCCCTGCCATGACTTCTGAGGACGTTGTGGGAGTAATCAAGTATCAAGACCGATGGGAACTCAAACATGACTCAGACGGGTTCCTGAGAACCAAAGGAATCATAAGCCAAGATGAATGGCTCAGGCGAGGCAAGGTAGCTGCCCAAGTCCTGATTGACAACGGAGCAGACCCGCAAGCCAAAGCAACCTATGATTGGAAAGATGGGACATTGGAGGAATGGGCAAATGTTTCGATACAAAATCAAATGCTCTCAATGCGGATACAAGTACAAAATGTTAATGCTGAAACCAGTTGAGTTTGAGACCTGTCCTAATTGCGGCAGGTTTGGGAAAGTAGAGGAATTTTTGGAGGAGGAAGTAAAAGAAGATGCCAACGCCGCATAAGGGAGAAACACAGTCTGAATTTATTAGCCGATGTCACCGTGTCTTGCGACGTGAAGATTCAAGTTTAACATCGGAGCAGCGAAACGGCAAGTGCTTCGGCATTTGGCGCGGGGAACATGGCGGCAAGAAACCAAGTAAATAAGGAGTAACAAATGGCAGAAACTAATCGGGCAAGCCTAATTGAAATGATGCTCCGTGTACCATTACGAGCATGGAAAGGCGGAGTTGTAGACTCTGGCAGTACAAGTACGGTTGTAGATGATGAACGTCCCGAAAGCGACGACACATTTCAAAATACTACGCCTGTCTCGGTTGTTCGTATTGTCTCAACAACTGATGGGGCAGCCCCCAAAGGTGAACAAAGTCGCATCACTGACTTCACTCAATCAACGGGAACCATTACAATCTCCACCGATAAGCCATTCACGGTTGCTCCAGGAGCAGGAGATACCTATGCTATTCTGTCCGAATACGACTGGTTAGAGTTGGCAGCCGCTGTAAATTTGGTTATTGATAGCCTGCCTGAAGCGGCTCTGGTACCGAAGATTGACGAGACCATGACTGCCCAAGCAGACACCCAAGAATACACCCTGCCCAACGGGTTTCGGGTTATCTATCGAATCACGCAAGAAAACGGCGATGGAGACTACGTGACTCCTATCCCTCCTGACCAATACACAATCCTCGACACGAATCCCCCGAAGCTCAAGCTGTATCAGTTTCCATCGGAACTGGATGCTGAGGGATTTTACTATGGCACACTTTGGTATAATTCTATGTTATCCGATGGCAAGCACTTCAGGATTGAAGGATTTGCCAAACAGGGCAAGCTAGAAACAGACGATGACATTTGTTACCTCAATCCATTGTATATCGTCTTCAAGGCAGCCTCTTTGGTTTTGGCTTCAAGGGTCACGGCGGCTGATTATGACTCCTTCAAGATACGTGCTCAAGAATTGGAGCGTCAGGCTGAGACCTACTATGACAATTTGATAGACACGGTTCTTCTACCCGATTCGAAATTTGTAGGGGCAAGATAAATGGCAGAAGTAATAAGACGAAACGAACTTATAATCAATAGCATCCGCTACCCCTTGGCGGGCGAAGTTGTCCGCAAGTTGACTAGCCAATTTGCTGAAAAAATGGTGGTCGGAGCTTATGACACTGATTCCATGAAGCGGATAGACACTTGGGAAGTGCCGCTGTATCCTGGGTATGTTGGGGTTCAAGAGGCTCAAGCAAAAGAGTCTCACCTTGGTCGCAGTTGGTGGACAGATTTGATTACTGAGCAAGACGGCTATACTGTCCTGCCCAGACTGGCAACCGAAGTAACTATTCCTTCTGGTGGAGTAGTTGTTTATAGCTTCCCATATGCTAATTGTGAAGCCACCACACAGCCTCTGTCTAATTTAACTAGGTCTGCCGACTTTGCCAATGACGGCACTTACTCAGGGAAAAGCGGGGCGTTGAATACTGGTGGGACTGCAACCAGAACAGGCTCTAAGACTATCACATGGGATGCTAGCTATCAAAGTGCAGAGTTTATCCTTACGGCATATATTTACACAAGTGTCAACATATTGGGCAAGATTGGCATAAATGATGGAGTAGGTGGCACTACATGGTCAACTGAAGCAGGTGGAGTAGGTTGGCAGCAACTTACGGTTACTAAGACTTTGAACGCAAGTGCAACACAACTCGTGCTTTGGTGGTCAGCTACTACAACTCAAGCTGATGATGGATATGCTTACTTTGACACATGGACATTCACTAACACGACAGGTGTTACTGGCAGCGTCATACACTTCTGCAATTTTAACGGCGAGCTATACATGGGCAAGGGCAGCTATCTCAGCCAACTCAATGCTGGCAGGACTGCATTTGAAACCGTTAAGTGTAACTTTGGCGGAAGCGTCATTACTGATATGTTTACGGAGCCTAATGGGAATCTTTTGATATTCTTTGGGGACGATGTAAACTATTGGTACATGACCACTGCTGAGGCATTTACAGAAACGGGTGTCAACGACGCCACAAGAGGAATCACATGGGATAGCAAAGCGTGGAAAATGGATGCCGATGGCAACTGGTGGTACTCTACTACTCCTGCGGCTGCGGCTCCAACATGGACTGCTGGTGGGGCATTAGCCGATATTCCAGACCAAGTTGAGAGCCTTTTTATTGGATATGATGCCGACGGTGACGACCAAATTTACTGCGCCACAAACAGCATCCTTAAAGTATATGATAGCACAAACGCCAAGTGGCTCTCCACTCAAGTTAAGCTGCCCGACCATCCCAATGGCGGCAAGGGGGCAGCTTATTGGTCGGGCGGACATTACCTTAGCTACGGGCTTGGCGTGAGAAAGTACGAGCCGATAGAATACCGAGACTCTGAAGTTGGACTTATCAAAGACGATGGGATTCCTGTCGAGTATAACGGCGAGATTGTCAAGTTCGGGGCAGAAGCAGCCAGCAATATCCTGTATGCCCTTATAGATGCTTCGCAGACCAGCGGGAACTCCAAGTCTGGGCTGTGGGCTTACGATGGATTTGGCTGGCGATGCTGGTGGGCAGATACAAGTAACAACGGAGATATGTATGATGTCATTGTATCTTCAGCATCATCGGGATACGCCGTTTAGTGGGACGTTGGAGCAAAAGTCTACTACATCAACCTCCAGCGAGGCATCCAAAACCCAAGACAACTTGCTGGAACAATAACGTATGATACCTCTGGGATTTATGTCTCGCCAGACTATGATGCCTTTTGGCCTGTGGGCAACAAGATAGCCGTGCAAGTCAGATGTTCGGTTCGAGGCGATGTATCGGCAGATGAGACAGTGATAGTTAGCTATCGAGTCAACCATTCCAATACAGACATCGGCACAGGTTGGACGGCCTTGACTGGCACAATTACCTCAGCAGGAGAAACTACGTATCCAATGCCTACCTCAGCGGCTCCTGCTGGCACGAGTTTCAGAACTATTCAACTTCGTCTTGACTTTGGCCGAAAAGCCGCAGACACAGACGAGACGCCCGTTGTGGTATATCTTGCCCTTGACTACTACAAGGTAATTCCGAAGTCTTGGGGCTGGGCAGCTACGCTAGACCTCTCGAAAGCCAGCTATGCCGACAAAAGCTCAGAGCAGCTTGTCGATGCCATCATCACGGCGGCAGAGACAGAGAGCCTTGTAACATTAGTTTACGAGGACACGACCAAGTATGTCAAAATTGAAGACATTGAGATTTCACATACAACTGGAGAATATCCCAAAGGGACTGCCAAAATCTTTATGACGGAAATTTAATTGGAGAGAGTTCAGATGAGCAACA
>Ga0180007_10006630_pt1 | contig 11252 bp, 12 predicted proteins | sample MM_PC_MetaG_FD_121122 | JGI IMG/M metagenome (GOLD analysis project Ga0180007, IMG submission 121122) | Groundwater microbial communities from the Aspo Hard Rock Laboratory (HRL) deep subsurface site, Sweden - MM_PC_MetaG | ecosystem: Environmental > Aquatic > Deep subsurface > Groundwater...
CACGGCCTGGCCGAGACCGGCACCTGCGCGCGCCTGCGCCTGCTGCACCGCACCGAGGCGCTGTCCGTGCCCCTGGCCGAGGGCCTGTGCGACGCCTACGACTTTTTGCAGACCCTGCGCATGCGCACCCAGGCCGCGCACCTGCGCCAGGGCAAGCCGCTGGACAACGACATCCGGCCCGACACCCTGGGGGCCATGGAGCGCGAGCGCCTGCGCGCGGCCTTCAAGCTCACCGCCGAATTCCAAAGCCTGCTCTTCGAGAAATACGGCCTGCGCATGCTGGGCTAGCCCCGGTTCCGGCTTGGCTGGGCGCGTTCTCGCTCGCGGCGCGGTTGCGGCGCAGTGCCCAGCCCTGAACTGGTGCGCCGGGCCCAGAGTCAACCGGCGGCTTGCGCCGAGCCGCACAGCGAAAGGACTACCGTGCAGGCATGAACGCCCAAACAGCCTTTATCCTCTTTCTCGCAGTGGTCGCCGTGGCGGTGGTCGTCACGCGTTTGCGCCCGGCGCGCAAGGACAGCGACCTGGCCATCACAGCCGCCGTCAACTCGGCGATCCTCGGAGATTTCCGGTTCAGCTCCAGCCAGATCGACGTCAAGACCTTTGACGGCGTGGTGATTCTCGGCGGCTTCACCCGGGAGCATGAGCTGATGCAGCAGGCGGTGGAACTCGCCAGCGCAATTCCCGGCGTGAAGTCCGTCGACAACCGCATTTCCATCCGCTCGGGGCATTAGGCCCGGCTGAGGCAGAGCCAGGGGGGTATGATGAGATATGCCAGGACTGCGCTGCTCATGGTTGCCCTGGTGTCGACGGCGTTCTGCGCGTCCCTTTCCGCTGCCCAGACAGGCAAGGACCTTGAAATCTCCGCCGCGGTCACAGAAGCGCTCATTCGGGAGAACCCCATTGAGAATACGCATATCGATGTGAAGACCTTTGACGGCGTGGTCATCCTCGGCGGCTTTGTGGATGAGTACTACAAGATGCAGAGAATCATCGAGATCGCCAAAGGCATGGCCGGGGTGAAGTCCGTTGAGAACCGGATGAGGATCTGGGACAGGAATTAGCTGGCCGCAACGTAAATCTCTTCAGGCAACGCAGCAAAGGAAACCCGAATGCTCACGCCGTTCTCCACCACTGACGCCAAGCCCAGCGCCAAGATCAAGGCCAGACCCCGCAAGGGCCAGCAGCGCTCGCTCTGGTCCGTGGGGGCCATCTCTGACCGCAAGGCCTCCGCCCGGACCCTCAAAGATGCGCCCGAGAGCTTCGCCAGCATCTTGCCCATGTGGGAGCGCAAAGCCCCCCGGAGGCAGCCGATGCAAGTGGAGGACATCAACGTCCTCAAGGGCGTGGCGGGACGCCTCGCCGCAGCCATCGAGGCCCGGCTGTCCGCCCACTACCGCGAGACGCGCAAGGCTGCGCTCCAGCATCCCAGCGATGTCGCCGCGTACCTCGCCCTGCGCGAGGTGGACGAGAAGGCGCTGCTTGAGGTGCCCGGCTTCCGGCTTCAGGCCCTCGACTTCGGGGTCAAGGCGCTCCTGGAGGAATAAATCCCGGGAGAACGGGCTTGCGCCACGGCCAGCCCAATGCGGCCGTCCGCCGTTGAATTCCCGCCATGCCCCGGCCCTGCTCAAGCCCGCGCGGCTGCCGTGCCGGGCCCAAAGGCCTTGCCCGCTTTACACCTCACCGTCATGGCGTGGCATGCTCCGGCATGCTTCAAGTCTCGGCGGCCAAGCGGACGGAGGCTTAGAGCCCCAGCCGCTCCAGCACGACAGCCAGCCGGTGGCCGTAGGTGTGCGCACGCAGGAGTTCGGCGCGCCAGGCGGTTTTAAGGTCTGCGGCCAGGGCAGGCGAGTCGGAGAGCGCCCGGAAGCGCGGGGCGAGGTCGCGGGGCGCGCGGAAGGTGATCTCCCGCGTCAGCTCCGCCGGAAAGATATTCAGGCCCGGCGTGGCGTCGGACAAAAGCAGTCCGCCCCAGGCCCAGGTGTCGAAATGGCGCTGGGTGAGCCCGCGCGGCAAGAGCGGGTTGGTGAGGTTCAGGCAGGCGCCCGCGCTGGCCGAAATGATCGGCAGGGCCGTGTAGTAGTCCACGACGCCGCGCAGGTCGGTGGCTTCCGGCAGAAGCTCTTTCCAGCCGTCATCCCCAAACACGGTGAGGTTGCCGAGGTCCGCGTGGGCGTGCTTCAGGCACAGCGTACGCCAGGCCCGGCCCGTCTCCTCGGCGCAGAAGCCCGCGCGGCGCACCTCCGCGCCCGGCCAGAATTCCGTGATGTCCAGCTTTTCAAGCCACCAGTCCAGGCCGGCCCGCTGGCCTTCGCCCAGCATGGCCTGGGCCTGGGCCCACAGGCCGTCCGGCAGTGCGCAGCCCGCGAAGAAGTCCTCCTTGCCGGGAAAGGCGCTGCGGCCCACGAACACCAGCCGATCGGCCAAATCGGCCCAGGCCGGGGCGGACGGGCGGGGGGCTGTTTCGAGGTTGCGCGTGCGCGCGGCCAGGGGCAAATGGAAGGCCTGGGCCGCGCCCATTGTCTTGAGCGTCTCCACGGCCCAGGCGTCGGTGGCGAAGAGCGGCAGCCCGGTCCAGAACCGGGACTTGAGGCCGCTTAACAGGTGCAGGGGCGCGTCCACGCACCAGACTGCCACCCGCGTTCCCGCAGCCTTCAGCAGATGATACGTTTCCCCCAGCGGGTCCAGGCCGCTGAAATTCACGCTCAGGAAAAGCTCCGGGCATTCGCCGCCAGCCAGCAGGGCGCGGTAATCCGCCACGCTGGCCTCGCCGGTAAGGCGCACGGTGAAGCCCAGGGCCTCCAGGGCCTCGCGCAGCTCGATGCGCAAAAGCCCGCCCTCGTCGCCGGGCAGCCAGGCCAGGCGCTGGCGCGGGGCCGGGGCCACGGTGAACAGGGCCAGCTGCGCGGTTGCCATGAGCGGCCCCCAGAAGCTTGGGAACAGGCGCGGGCCGGGCGCGTACAGAACAACGCGCGCGCCGTTGCGGACCAGGGCTGCGAGGTCGTCCGGCTTGGCCTCGGCGAAATTGGCGGGGATGCGGGATTTCCTGTCAGGACCAAGCTGTGCCGCCAGGTCCGGGCACTCGATGAAGCGTGCGCTGCGGACCCCGGGGAACAGCTCCGGCAGGCGCTCGGGATCTGGCCCGAGGCCGAGGAAGAGGGTGTCCTGGCTCGTGTTATGGCTGTCCGGGCCGCAAATGGTGCGGAAGTCGCCCGCTGCGTTTGGCAGGGTCTTCTTCAGGCCAAGCTCGTCAAGAACGCTGGGCCGGGTGGGCCGGGCTTGACGGTTGGCGGTTGCTTCGGGCCTTGGCGGCATGTGGCTCCTTGGCAATGGGGCCGGTTTGGGCTAGGTGTTGGCGAGAGAGACACCCCATGAAACAATATCGCGACCATTATTTCAAGCGCGCCAAGGCGGAAAATTACCCCGCCCGCAGCGTGTACAAGCTGAAAGAGCTCGACGTCAAATTCTCACTGCTCAAACACGGACTGAAGGTGCTGGATCTGGGCGCGGCGCCGGGCTCGTGGTCGCTTTTCGCCGCCCAGAAGGTCGGGCCCGCTGGCCGCGTGCTGGCGCTGGACATCCAGACCACGGAGCAGGAGTTCCCGGACAATGTGCGCTTTCTGGTGCACGACGCCTTTGAGGACTCCCCGGAGCTTTTGGCCATCATGGAGCCGCTGTTGCCCTTTGACCTGGTCATGAGTGACATGGCACCGCGCACCACGGGCGTCAAGTTCACGGACCAGGCCAGGAGCCTGGAATTGTGCGAGCGCGCCCGCGACGTGGCCTTGCGCCGCCTGAAACCGGGTGGAAACTTTGTGGCCAAGATCTTCGAAGGCCCTGACGCCAAGGGATTTCAGGAGTCGCTCAAGCCGCACTTCGAGAAGGTGCGCGGCTTCAAACCCAAGAGCTCGCGCGCCGAAAGCAAGGAGACCTTTATTCTTGGACTTGGCTTTCGGGGCGATGTCGGCTAGACTTCTCTGTTTACCGGGCCAAGCGCCCGGACCTAATTTTTTGGAGGAAGAATGTCAGGACACAGTAAATGGGCCACCATCAAGCGCGCCAAGGAAAAAACCGATGCCAAGAAGGGCAAGGTCTTCACCAAGGTCACCAAGGACATCATCCTGGCGGCCAAGGGTGGCGGAGACCCCAACCTGAATGCCCGCCTGCGCGCTGTCATCGCCAAGGCCAAGGCCTGCAACATGCCCAGCGACAAGATCGAGACGGCCATCAAGAAGGGCACGGGCGAGCTGGCTGGCGGCGAAGTGTTCGAGATGATGTACGAAGGCTATGCCCAGGGCGGCGTGGCCATGCTCGTTGAGGTCGCCACCGACAACAAGAACCGCACCATCGCCGACGTCCGCCACATCATCGGCAAGGGCGGCGGCAACATGGGCGAGCCCGGCAGCGTGGCCTGGATGTTCGACAAGCGCGGCGTGCTCTCCTTTGACGCGACCAAATACACTGAGGACCAGATCATGGAAGTGGCGCTGGAAGCTGGCGCCGACGACGTCTTGGTCGAGGAAGACAGCATCGAGGTGCGCTCCGCGCCCGAGGACTATTCCGCAGTGGAGCAGGCTTTCGAGGCCGCAGGCATCGTCCCGGAGAGCTCCGAGCTGACCATGATCCCCAAGAATCTGACCCCGGTGGACGCGGCAACGGCGCGCAAGGTCATGAATCTCATGGAGAACCTGGAAGAGAACGAGGACGTTTCGGCCGTGTACGTCACCGCCGACTTCACCGACGAAATCATGGAAGAGCTGGGGTAGGGCGCGTGGCCGGGCCTGTCGTGGTGCTGGGGCTGGACCCCGGAAGCCAGGTGACGGGCTACGGCGTCGTGCGCGAGGCCTCGGGCCGGGCCGAGCTCCTGGCCGTGGGCACCATCCGCACGCCTTCCGGGGGCGAGATGGCCGAGCGCCTCGGCGTCATCTTCACCCGCGTGGCCGAGCTCATCAAGGTCCACGGGCCGGACGAGGCCGCCATCGAGAGCGTCTTCGTGTCCAAGAACACCGCCTCGGCGCTCAAGCTCGGTCAGGCGCGCGGCGCGGCCATGGCCGCCTGCGCCGTGGCCGGACTCAGCGTGGCCGGGTACGCGCCCACTCAGGTCAAGAAGAGCCTGGTGGGCGTGGGCCGCGCCGAGAAGGAACAGGTGGCCTTCATGGTGGCCCAGATCCTGGGCATCAAGAAGCCCGACTGGGCGCTGGACGCCAGCGACGCCCTGGGCGTGGCCATCTGCCACCTGAACGAGCGCCGCCTGCGCAAGCTCACCGGGCTGGCCAGCTGATGCCTGTCCGCACCTGTATGTCTGTTCGTAAGCAGCTGGAGGTGTCATGATCGCCTACATCGAAGGCCGCCTGCTGGAAGTCACCGGCAAGGGTTGCGTGCTGCTCACCCCCGGCGGGGTGGGCTACGACATCGCCCTGCCCACCACCGCGCTGGTCGGCCTGCCGCCCAAGGGCGGGGAGGTCATGCTCTTCACGCACCTCATCGTGCGCGAGGAAGCTCTGGACCTCTACGGCTTCCTGGCTCACGACGACCGCGACCTGTTCCGTCTGCTCATCGGCATCGACAAGCTGGGACCGAAAAAGGCGCTCGCCATCCTCTCGCACTTTCGCCCGGACCACCTGCGCGAGCTGGTGCTGCGCGAGGACGCCGACATGCTGGCCACGGTGCCGGGCATCGGGCCCAAATCCGCGCGCGAGATCATGTGGAAGCTCAAGGACAAGGTGGCGGGCATCAAGACCGGGCCGCTGACATCCACACCCGCCCAGGACCAGCCCCACAGCGAGTATTTCGACGCCCTGGCCGGCATGAAGGCCCTGGGCTACACCGAGGACGAGGCGCGCGGCATGATGAAGGACATCTTTGACGCCGAGCCGGACATCGACGCCTCGGCGGCCTTGCGTGTGGCCTTGAAGAAGATCGCGGCGGCGCGCTCATGACGGACGCCACCCCAAAGCCCCCCCAGTCGCCCCTGGCCGTGGCGGACGACACCATCCGCCCGCAGCGCCTGGCTGACTTCATCGGCCAGGACGACGTGCGCTCGAACCTCGGCGTGTTCATCCAGGCGGCGCGTGAACGGGGAAAAGCGCTGGACCACACGCTGTTTTCCGGCAACCCCGGCCTGGGCAAGACCACGCTGGCGCAGATCATGGCCAGCGAGCTCGGCGTGAGCATGGTCTCCACCAGCGGCCCGGTGCTGGAGCGGGTGGGTGATCTGGCGGCCATCCTGACCAACCTTTCGCGTCACGACATTCTCTTCATCGACGAGATCCACCGCATGCCCGCGAGCGTGGAGGAGATTTTGTACCCCGCCATGGAGGACTACAAGATCGACCTCATCATCGGCCAGGGCCCGGGCGCGCGCAGCGTCAAAATTGATCTTGAGCCCTTTACGCTCGTGGGCGCAACCACCCGCGTGGGGCTTTTGACCTCGCCCCTGCGCGACCGCTTCGGCTGCGTGTTCCGCCTGGAGTTCTACTCGCCCGAGGAGCTCTCCCGCATCGTGCTGCGCGCGGCGGGCATCCTGGGGGTCTCCATCACCGAGGACGGGGCCTGGGCCATCGGGCGGCGCTCACGCGGGACTCCGCGCATCGCCGGGCGTCTTTTGCGGCGCATCCGCGACTACGCAACCGTGCAGGGCCAGGCCACGGTGGACAAGGCCCTGGCCGAGGACTCGCTGGACAAGCTCGACGTGGACCCCTACGGCCTGGACCAGATGGACCGCAAGATCCTCTCGCTCATCGTCAACCAGTTCAGCGGCGGGCCGGTGGGGGTCAAGACCATCGCCGTGGCCTGCTCCGAGGAATCGCGCACCATCGAGGACATTTACGAGCCCTTCCTGATCCAGTGCGGGTTCATCAAGCGCACCCCGCGCGGTCGCGTCGCCACGGCCAAGGCCTACCAACATCTCAAGATGCGCCTTGACGGAGGCGGCGAGCTGCTGTAGGTGCTGCCAAGCGCGAAGATAGCCTCGTGGTCGGTCGCGCCCTGATTTGAGACCGTATCGTCCAGTTGGACATTGTCCCTTGCCGACACCCGAACCGACGCGCCGACCGGAGAATTCCGGGAACCGGCGCAAGCCCTCCCCTGGACCAGGACGCAAAAGCCGCCCGCCGCTCCACGGGAATACGGAGGAACCGCCATGTTCGGACAGCTTTTCCAGCCCATGCACCTGCTGCTGGTCCTTGTCATCGCCCTGTTCGTGTTCGGCCCCAACAAGCTCCCCCAGCTTGGCGCCAGCATCGGCAAGAGCATTCGCGAACTGCGCAAGGGCCTGGACGGCGCTGTCGAGCCCGCCGCGCAGCAGACCACCCAGCAGTCAGAGACCAAGAAATAGCTCGCCGCCGCAAAGCCTGCCGGGATCTGTTCCCGGCTTGATTCCTGCGGCGGCCTGGCCGTTGCCGGAGCCACGCAAGAGCGGGCTACCGGCTTTTGGTGTTTGAACGTTGGGCGGGGCTTCCTTGGCGCTGCGTGAATCGGTCCAGGGAAGTGATGCAACCATCGCGCACGTGTGGTTGACAGTTTGCAATGCCCAGGTCTAATACCATGTCGGCCAATTCAACAGCCTTAGAGGAAAAAATGGACGACCCATACAGTAAATGCTTGAAACTGTTTGAGTTTATTGAGCATATCAGCGAATCCGAGTTGTCCGCACTTGCGGCTGCTCGCGTCTGAAGCCGCCCAGCGCATAAGCGATTCTCGGGCCGCCCCTGACGCGCCGCAGCTGTTAGCTGGCGACGCACAGACAGGAGGTGGCCGATGCCCCGCACCCTCATTCGGCTTGCATGTTTTGTGGGACTGCCCACTGCCTGTCCTTCGGGACTGGTGTCGATACCTTGCGCCTGGCTCATGTCAGGACCGCAGGGGAGGCGCGCATGAGCCTCATCGGCAGCGACCTTTTCCTGAGCGCTGTGCTGGACCGTCCGGTGATCAGCCATTCCGGCCGCGAGATCGGCAAGCTCTGGGACGTGGCCATGAGCCCCGGCGAGCCCCTGCCCCTGGTGAAGCACCTGCTGGTGCGCAAGGCCGGGCGGATCAGGCGCGTGCCCTGGGTCGACATTGCTCTGTTCAACCCCGTGCTGGTGTCGCTCAAGGGCGAGCTTGAGGGCGCGGGCGACGTGCCCGAGCTTGAGGACGAAGTGCTCATGCGCCGGGACATCCTGGACAAGCAGATCGTGGACGTGGACGGCGCCCGCGTGGTGCGCGTGAACGACCTGAAGCTCAAGCCCGTGCTGGGCGACCTGTGCCTGGCTGCGGTGGACGTGGGATTCCGGGGCGTGCTGCGCCGCCTGGGCTACCTCAAGGCCTGGGACGCCGTGGGCGAGGCCCTGCGCCACCCCCTGGCGCGCAAGGAGATCGACTGGCTGTTCGTGCAGCCCCTGGGCGCGAACCTCTCCCGGCTGACCCTCACCGTCACCCGCGACAAGCTCTCGGACCTGCACCCGGCGGACCTGGCGCACATCATCTCCCAACTGCCGCACCAGAACGTCTCGGCTGTGTTGAACTCGCTGGACATGGACGTGGCGGGCGAGGCCCTGGGCGAGATGGAGCCCGAGGACTCCAGCCGCGTGCTGGGCCAGCTGGAAAGCTCGCTGGCCGCCGACGTGCTGGAGGAGATGCCCCCGGACGAGGCCGCCGACGTGCTGGCCGAGTTCTCTGATGAGAAGGCCCAGGAACTCTTGTCGCACATGGACCCCGAGGATGCCGAGAAAGTCCAGGAGCTCCTGGAGCACGAGGACGATTCCGCTGGCGGCCTGATGAACAACGAATATCTGTTCGTCGCGCCCGATGCCACCGTGGATGACGCCATGAGCCAGGTGCGCCTGCTGGCGGCCGATGTGGACAACATTTATTATGTGTACGTGGTGGACGAGGGCGAGCAGCTCTTCGGCGTGGTGAGTCTGAAGCGGCTGCTGCTGGCCACCGGCGACACCCCCGTGGCCGAGATCATGAGCCGCAACCCCAAGAGCGTGCACGTGGATTCCGAGCTGGATGAGGTCTTCGAGCTGGTGGTGCAGTACAAGCTGGCCGCCGTGCCCGTGCTGGAAGAGGATGGCAGGATGGCGGGCATCGTCTCCGCCGACGACATCATGGAACACTTTCTGCCCTTCGCGCAGCGCTGGAAGCAGTACAAGTCCTTGCGCAAGTTCTAGCGCCAGCCGTGTGAGGGAACAATGACCGCAGCAACCATCATCGCGCCCCTGCGCAAGCTCAACCGCAGGAACGTGTTCATGTTCCTGGCCCTTCTCGGGCCGGGCATCATCACCGCCAACGTGGACAACGACGCTGGCGGCATCACCACCTATTCGCTCGCCGGGGCGCAGTTCGGGCTCTCGCTTTTGTGGATCATGCTGCCGACCACCGTGGCGCTCGTGGTGGTGCAGGAGATGTGCGCGCGCATGGGCGCGGTGACGGGCAAGGGCCTGTCCGACCTGATCCGCGAGAGCTTCGGCGTCAAGGTCACCTTCTACGTCATGATCGCCCTGTTTCTGACCAACCTGGGCAACACTGTAAGCGAGTTCGCGGGCATCGCAGCCAGCATGGAGCTCTTCGGCATCAGCAAGTACCTGTCCGTGCCTCTGGGCGCAGTCGTGGTCTGGCTGCTCATCGTCAAAGGCTCCTACCGCATCGTCGAGAAGGTCTTCCTGGTGGCCTGCCTGGTCTACATCGCCTACCCGGTGGCCGCCTTCATGTCCGGGCCGGATTGGGGCGAGGTCCTCAAGGCCTCGGTGGTGCCGGACTTCAAGGTCACGCCCGATGCCGTGACAATGACGATCGGCATCGTCGGCACCACCATCGCGCCCTGGATGCAGTTCTACCAGCAAGCCAGCGTGGTGGAGAAGGGCATCACAAAAGACAACTACGCCTTCTCGCGGCTGGATGTCATCGTGGGCTGCTTCATGGCCATCATCGTGGCCTTCTTTATCGTGGTGGCTTGCGCGGCCACAATCTTTAAGGCCGGGATCAAGATCGAGACCGCAGCCGACGCGGCCATGGCCCTGACACCGCTCGTGGGCGGCTACGCCACCGGACTGTTCGCCATCGGCCTGTTCAACGCCTCGCTGTTCGCGGCCTGCGTGCTGCCCCTGTCCACGTCCTACTACATCTGCGAGGGCCTGGGCTGGGAGCTCGGCGTGGGCAAGGACTTCCGCGAGGCTCCGCAGTTCTACTGGATGTTCACCGTCATCATCGCCGTGTCGGCGGGCATCATCCTCTTGCCCGGCGCGCCGCTCATCGCCATCATGTACATTTCCCAGGTGGTGAACGGGGCAGTGCTGCCTTTTGTGCTCATTGTCATACTGATGCTCATCAACGACAAGCGGCTCATGGGCGACTACGTCAACAAGGCCACCTTCAATGTCATCGCCTGGGGCACGGTGGTCATCGTCATGGGCCTGACCCTCCTGATGACCCTGGACTTCGTGTTCCCGGGGCTCATCGCCCGGCTCATGGGGCACTAGCCAGCCCTCCAGCTCCCGCCCCCTTTTATTGGGGACTTTGCGGAGTTCATTGACACCTGCCTGCCATTCTCATATAAAATTGAGAAGCTTCGGCCTGTCCGGTCAACGGTTTCCGGGCATGCCGACCGCAGGGGAGGTTTTATGGCGCTTGTGAGCATCGACAGGAATCTTTGCGACCGGGAGGGAGCCTGCATCGACTCCTGTCCGCATATGCTGTTGCTGCGAGGGGCGGACGGCTTTCCTGTGGAACGTGAGGATGCCGCCAACGTGTGCATCCGCTGCGGGCAGTGCGTGTCCGTGTGCGCCAAGCTCGCCCTGACCAATCATCTGCTGGAGGGCCAGGAGTTTCTGGAGAAGTCCTGCCTGGCCCGGGCCGAAGATCCCCTGGTCTATGCCCTGAAGACCCGGCGTTCCGTGCGTGCGTTCAAGCCGCGCAGCGTTGACAAGTCGGTGCTCAAGGGCCTGTTCGACGTGGTGCGCTACGCCCCCACGGCCAACAACTCGCAAAAGCTCTGGTGGATTGTGACCCTGGAGGCGGAGAGCACCAGGAGCCTCGCGGCGCTGGGGCTTGAGTGGATGCGCACGACATATTTTCCGGATGGCCTGGACGAGGCCTGGGAGGGCGACCCGGACCCGGTGCTGCGCAGCGCGCCGCATCTCGTCCTGTGCTGCGCCCCGGAGGACTACCGCTGGGGCGGGACGGACGCCGCAATTTCCCTGGCGCATCTGGAGCTGTTGGCCGCCTCCCGTGGGCTGGGAACGTGCTGGGCGGGTGTGTTCTTGCGGGCCCTGGAG
>Ga0180007_10006631_pt1 | contig 11249 bp, 16 predicted proteins | sample MM_PC_MetaG_FD_121122 | JGI IMG/M metagenome (GOLD analysis project Ga0180007, IMG submission 121122) | Groundwater microbial communities from the Aspo Hard Rock Laboratory (HRL) deep subsurface site, Sweden - MM_PC_MetaG | ecosystem: Environmental > Aquatic > Deep subsurface > Groundwater...
TCAGCCTATTATAGCATGTAATGAAGTCAAAGCCATTATTGGAATTGAGATGGAACATAGTTATAAACCTCTATTGGAGTCGGGTGCGTTGATGCTCCCGATTTCTAATCGGGAGTAATTGACAAAAACACCTTCCACTTCCCTGCGTTCTTACCCAATACGATGAGATTGTGTTCCTCTGCGGTTATGGGGTATTTCGGGTCTTCTTTTTCGGCTTCGCCCTGAATTCTCCTACACATCTCATCGGTGTATGGAAGCTTGCTCTTGTTGAATTCGGATTCTGATACTATCTGTACGTACAGATTATTGCCCTCACCATCACTTGTGAATGTTGGTATTGCGATTTTTGTTTCTCCCGATTGCAATGCTTTGATGAGGAGTGCCCGCCCTTCCTCGTTCATTAGAATCGCCTGACTGTCGTGCCACAGGTCAGGAGAGTATAGCTGAATGATTGATGGTGCGTTCGGTTCTGTTAGCGGTTCTGAAAGGGTCTTGCCTTCCTTTGCTTCGATTCTACGGATTTCATCAAGCATCTTGTAGTATTTTTTTTCATCCAACCCGAACTGAGCCATCAGGCGTCCCTTCGTCCATCCCTGTTTTACTCGTGTTGCGAAACTGATTTCTTTGTTTGTCAATATTTTCATGATGCGCCTACCTTCTGCTCTGAACTGGACACCGAAACGTCTGATTCGGGTCGTTGATGATTAATTTCCTGATTTGAATGCAGTGCTGATTCGCAGGACATGATGAGTCACATGATTCCATTGTGGTCTGCGAATGACCGCCCGTTTTTGATTTGCCCATACTATGATATTCCTCCTTCTTCCCACGCCATTCTTCTCATGGTGATTCGCTGATTTATTTCCTTTTGCTTTTGTACCGCCGATACCAAAAGTTCAGACCGAGATTTGTGCTTGTTCTTGCTCAGTCGAGCGACTGCAAAGATTATGCTAATATGTTTTGAACACATGGTTGCACCGCTTTTTATTTCGGTCGTGCAGTTCGGAAACTGACATTCCCATCGCCTAACTCGCTTCATCCACTCACCTGAACTGTGATGTGCATGATTTCGGCATTATATGGATATACAACGATTGATACATCGTATCTCCCTACTGATAAGGGGTCTGCTATCCCGTTCGTTCTGATTGCATCACGGGTCACTGTGTAGTCACCTGAGCCATCTGTACGAATTCGAGTATTGATTTCGTCCCCTACACGAAACTCCGTACTCGATTTCTTGTAAATTGGCGTATTCCCCGCAGGAACTACGGATACCCACCAATCACCTGACCCTAACGTATCTCCACCCTTATGACTGATGCTTATATCAATGACCCCATTCGTGTCATATTCAGGAGAGGCAAGGATTGATGACATTGGTGCAACTTCGGGGATTTGAAATGATAATGCAATGGTTAAAATGACTGTGGACATGATGAGCGTAACCCCGGTTAGAATCATTATACCTACCATTGGCGATACTGCCTGTTCGTTTTTTGAAAACTGTGTTTGGCTCACGACCTTCCCTCTTTGTGTTTCAGATATTTTGATAGCATCTCATCAACCACTTTCGGAATATCATCCATCGGGATTTCAACGTGCTTCTCGCTGTGGTCTTGATTGAGAATTATCCCGTTCTTTTCGCTGTTTTCCTGTGTGTATATCATATCTATCCTTCCTTTTAATATAAGGAATGAAACATAATTACTATAAAGCTTTCGGTCAAGCCCTTTATATACCTTCATATCCTCCCGTACTCATCTTCGTATCTGATGATATCGCCCTCATCGATTTCCCCGATTTGAACTTCAATGATTTTCAACATCGTGTCGTTCGGATTCCTGATTCTGTGTTTCGTTCCTACGCTGACGAATACACTTGCTCCGACCTCGACCAATCCCTTCGGTTCATCCCCGATTTGCACTTCAGCCGTACCGCTCACAACGACCCAATGTTCACTCCTGAACTGATGTTTCTGAAGACTGAGCGATGATTTCGGACGGATTTTCAGTTTCTTGATTCGATATCCCTGTCCCCGCTCGACCACTACGAATGAACCCCAGGGTCGAGGGTTTTCGATGTGATGTGATGTCGGTTCTTTTCCTTCAACTAACCGATATGCGTACCCGATGCTTTTTGCGAGGATGCTTCGCAACGACATTTATTCCTCGTACCATGCTTTTCGCATCAGTTTTTGCCGTACAGAAGTGATTGGTTTGATGGATTCTATGAAATCCAATGTCTTCTGAAGGGGAGGTTCAGGAAGTTTGTGATTGCCTGAATCGTACCCGATATAGACTGCCATCGGGTGTATTGATTCAATGATGGATTTCAGGGTCTTTGGCTCGCCTGACCATTTCGTGAGATGTTTTTGAGCAGCATCTCTCTGTACGGTTTTCTTGTTTTTGTATCCGACTTTCCGACCACGTTTTTTGTACGGTATCCACAGCAACTCTTTTATGTGCCCACATTCTTTGCATTTGATGATTTTGTATTTTCCATCTACTTTATGATGGTTATCGATTCGTTCATTACATTTCTTGCATACTGCGATGCCGAGAGCTTTGTTATACTTTAATTCGTGCTCGAAATCATCGTATTCTTCTTTACAACCGGGACATGTCATGCAGTTCAGCCTCCGCTTTTTTTAGTTTTTCCTGTACGCTTTTATGAGTTGGAAAACTCCAAGTATCATCCCGAAGAAGTTCCTTTGTTTTTTTCCACCCGAAGACATCTGCCATTACGAGAATCTTGAGAAGGGGCACGAAGATGAATACAAATATCGTGAACCCTATCATGAACAGAATGAAATGAAGCGTACTTATGGTCATTCCATCACCTTGTATCGCTTTTTCTGTATCAGAATACCTTGTCCCTTGTAGAACGGTTTTATGAACTGTGGTTTGCTTCTTCGTTTTTCAGTATATCTCTCATCCCGATAATGCCTGATGTATCCACGTACCCTGAACCGATGTGAGAACGGTTTTGCACCCTCTGTGTTGAATTCTTCAAGGTATTTGATGAAATGTTTTCGTGGTCTGATGTATACCCGAATCGGAATTTTCATTCGTCCGTCTCGTACCCGTTTTTCCTGCTGTTTTTTTGTCGGTTTTATCGTTATTACTTCGAGGTCTGCATCGTTCATCATCACCAAGTCCACGAAAGTCGTTGCCACGTTCCTCAACTGTTTGTGAATTCCCAATGCTGCTTTTGTGAGTTCATCGTTCTTGTATGCATCCGTGAACGGTTCTGAAAGCAGTTGCGTGAATAGGAATAAACCGTGACCATCTTTGTGAATCGCACACGCTATGATGAACCAGTCCTTTACTTTTGCCTGATATTCCATTCCATCCAATAATATGAATCCTTTGATTATATAATCGCCATCCTTGAACTCTGCATTGACGAATATCGTTTCGAAAAACAGCGGGCGATAGAATAACTCATTCTCGGTTTCCTCTATCATGTGGATAAGCCGTTTGTCTACTTCGATTACTTCACTGTTCTCAAGGGCACGGGTCAGCGTGTTCACGAATGCCGGGGATACCTGACCACGCTTAATCAGGTTTTTCTCATCAATCTGTTTTATGTATGCCCGAAAATAGTCGTATGGGTTCAGCCGTACATCGACCTTGACACCGAATCCCTTTGATGTATCACCTGTCAGGTAAGCACCGAACATCTGTTCTATCGTTCCGTTGACTTTCGTTCCGATTGTCCTTTCTATCTCATCCATAATGTTTATTATTCATTTGAACTTAATTATTATATAGTTTTCCCTTATATTTTTAGTTCACTGTACGTACAGATAGTCTGCTCGTTCGAGATGTTGTCGAATCTTTTCCTCAAGCTGCCTATCGCATTCCGCTTCTAATGTGGGGTATCGTTCAGCGATTTTCTTGAAAATGCTCTGATTCAGGAGAATGTATGCCTCTTTTGTACCGACCTTCCCGGCAATCTCGGTCAGTTTCCGTTCATACGGGCTACACCGATGCCGTAAATAGTTCACTGTTATCCTGTTCAGGAACTCTTCACCTGAATTGAGGGTCGCAAAATCGTTCAGGAAGCCATCTTCACTTCGGTCAGACCTTCTATCGTTGTACGATGAGATTGCTTCCTGTACGACCTCTGTGAGATGCTGGGGTGGTATGTAGATGTTCCAACCCACGACCTGATGTAATAGTTTTTCCCGTTTCGTTCTCACTGCGTTGAATGAGCCTTTCTTTCGGTTTTTATTGACTTCACAGAACGATTGGTATTCCGCACTCGATTCTATGGCTTCGACCCGTGATAAGAGATATAATTTCATGTCCGCACCACTGCGATAATGAGGATTCGGGGCTGTTTTGTCGGGAGATTTGAGAAATCGCCGTATCCCCGCTTCAGTCCATCCACGCTTGAGGAGGGTGCTATACGAACAGTGGTTATGTTTGCTCAATATGGTTTGCATACTCGACATACCTTTCTCTTCTCGCTTTTGTGGTGGGTTAAAACGAAGAACGTTCGACTGCAAGATGTACATTTTCGCTGAACTCGTTCCGATTTTATTTCCGTGCCACTACTACGGATGTCATCTATGCTTGGAATGTTCTTTTCTAATTTGTATTGTTCCCAAAACTCTTTTCGTTCCCGTGGTGCATACATTCGTTTCTTTTTCTGCGCTTCTTTGGTTATTGTTCTCCGGGTTTTTTTATCCCGTTCGTTGATGAGCCGAATTGCTTCACTGAGTTTTATTCGAGCCATGAGTTATCACTTTTGGTCTGTTCGATAGTGCCTGTTCAACCAAGTGCCGTACTGATTCACCAGATAGCTTTGACCTGATTTCCGGTGGCGTGCTGTTGTAAAATATCAGGAACTCCGATAGTATTAAATCTGCATATCCATCGACCCACTGATACGCTTTTTCCATGTACGTATCCACTTTCATATCATCGTTGGGATACTTTTTCACGAAGGTCTGTATCTTCTCACCCACTTCCGTTCTCCACTGTTCTGTTTCAAGCCAATTCATTGCGTATTCGTTTGCGAATTTTACGACGTTGAAATCATCCTGAAACATTTGAGGATATTGAAGTGTGAAGAAATCACTCGGTAAGTTCATGGAACTCTTTTTCGTTCCGCTTGCAGTTTCGAATCCTAACCGATTCCAATTAGGTTCACGAGCCATTATAAGAATCTCCTACTTGAATTTGTTGGTTGCATTGCTCGAATATTTGAAACATAATTGAGATAAAGCTTTCGATTCATGCTGAAAACTCCTGACCCAAACATTTTTCGCATAATGCCAACCCCACGAAATCCGATGATGCTTTCGCTTGTTGTGGTGATATTTCAGTGGAACACCTACTGCACGTGCTGATTTGGGGTTGTTTGGGGATGAGAAAAAGGTTATGGCTATCAGGGTATGCGTAGACCATCCCGCACGCACATCGGAAGATTATCATTTCGTTCTCAACCCCAAATAGTTTTTTCGTTGCATGACAGATACAGGTCAGGAAATTCTGTATGTCATCCTTTTGTGTAGTCGGGTTGAGAATCTTCTGAATCTCTGTGGGTATGATGAATACGGGTTTCACTCTGCTCGCTTTCTGCTGCGCTTCCCATTCCTCTTTTGGAACCCATTCACCCATAGACACCAATCCCATCGTATTTACTCTTCTTCGGTGCGTCCTTATGCGGTGGGTTCAGCCCCAACATCGTTTTCATTTCGTTTACTTGTTTTGTAAGTTCAGACATCTGTTCCCGGAGTAACTGATTCTGTTCACGTAACAAGTCATTCTCACGCTGAAGAATCAGGAATCCCTGAATATCGGATATGCCCGACCCGACTTTTGTTACTTCATCGTGAAGGGTTTCTCGTAGTGCATCGAATTTAGATGCTAAACGTTCCATTTTTTCTGGTGACTGATTCAGGGCAAATTCAAAGTTGCGAAGCGACTCTTCTCCTTTCTTATCGTGAAATTCAATTTCACCCTGATGCTCTTTGTCGCTTTTATCGACCTGAATCCCCATATCTTTGATTTTAGTTTCTCCCCCGATTGCACCGAGAATTGTCTGCGCTAATCCATGACTTCCTTCTACCGTCGTGTGCGGTGTCCGATATTCAGTTATCTGACCTATTTTGAGAGAATGTTTTTCCGCCCACGAGCCGAGATACCGTTCTGCGAAGGTGTGGTATTTCATTGTCAGGTCTGCTGGAGATGATGCGCCGAGACTGATGAATATGTCTATGACCGCACGAGCCGTTCCGTTCCGGTTCGGGATGACCCGAATCTTGTATGTGCCGTTGCCTTCGAAGATTTCGCCAGTCCATCCGTTCGGGGAATAACTCTTATCCCCTTTCGGTATCGTGCCACTGATGATTTCTGTCTGCAAAGATACGCAGTGCCGTGCGAACTTCACATGTTCGGTCTTCGGAACGTTCGGTTTGCTTACGGCTGATACCTGTCCGCCGTTCACGAGGTTTAAAGCCCATCCGTTCGTGATAATGAATGTCGTGTGTTTGTTTCCTAAAAGAATCGTGTCGGTCTTGGTGATTATTTCGTTTTGTTCGAGCCTCTTTAAACGGTCTCGAACTGTGCTTCGGGGCATCGATAACACTTTTGATATTGAACTTATGGTGTGATGGTCTTTGATACAGTGAAGAATCCTCGTATACTTTTCATCCCAATGCTTGAACGGGGCATCGGGCAATATTGTGGGTACGGCTTTTGGTTTCGGGGTCTGTATTTCGGGTATCTGAGTTTTTATTTCAGGTATTGGGGCTGAGTCTTCCAATTCGAAATGCCCTTTCCATTCATTTTTTAGTTTCTGAGTTGCGGTTGGTTGGCAGAACTCGAATAGATTCTTTTGACAAGTGCCCTTAGCCATATTCTTTTGTGCCCTCTTATTCAAACGAACCTTCCTATACTTGTTTCAGTTGCCGTTTTCTTCGTCTTTGTGCGCTGCTGACACCATCAGGTCTGCATTTAGCTCGCCACCATCTTCAGCTACTCTCGTGAATATATGAGTTTTGGGTAGTATGCCCATTTTATCATCTTTTTTATCCTCGATGAAATTCAGGATGGTTTTCTGTTCATCTGAACCGAAAGCCCCGATAGCATCAACAAGTGCTGATTTGTTCAGTGCCATCATTATGCTAATATCTTTTTTAAAGAGGTACACGACTTTATTGGGGTGGGATTTGTTTTGTAACGCCATTCGACCATCATAATCCCATGTCGTTGACTTCCCCAAACGGTCTTTTTGTGTTATGTTCAATTTAAATTCTGGAGCGCACATTATTTTTTGGTGTTCACCTGAAATCATTTTATCTAATTCGGTCTTTGTATAGTAGTTTCTCAGGCTATCAAGTTCCCGTTCGGACTCGACTTTTTTCAGTGTTGCGTTTACCGTAGACCAACTTAGACCCGTGAGGTCTGCAATATCTATTTTACTAAAATCTAATAGGTCTAAAAATGATATCGTTGCTTTCCGTTCGCTTTTTTCTTCTGTTTGGTGTTCCTGATACTTTTCCTCTCTTCCTGCGATGAATGTACGATGACATGAATTGCATAATCGCCGTTTTTGAAACTCTTTCTGCGTTGTCCTACTTCCGTTCCCCATCGTATCGGTCGATTGACAGTACGGGCAAATATCTCCTTTGGGTTCCCGCCCTTTCGTAGGTTTGATTGGATGAGTACCGAAATCTACGAAAAGCTCTTTTTTAAGTTCGTTGGCTGCTGTGACCGCTGAAACTTCACCATCTATTTCGGCGGATTTTATTGTTATCTTTCCGTTCAGTATCCGAATGGTTAACCCAATATCATCGACTTTATCCATTATACCATACCCCAATCCGTTATTCTGCTCTGCTCGATAGTTCCTCGCCTGACATTTGGTATTGTTTCCTGTATCTGCATATCCTGTTCCTCCGTTCCTGTTTTTATTACTGACTGTTCCGACTCTTCTGTGGCTTTTCCGAGCGGGAATAAACTGTTAATGTAAAATGGGGTATCTATTGTGTGTTTTTTGTTCAGGTTGAGAATGACGAATACGAGGTCATCAAATGTTACGTTCTTAATCCCTAAATCCGCCTGAGCGAATTGGTCGGGGAACAGCAACGGTTTACCGTTCAGTGTCCTGTCCCGAAGGTTCAGTTTGCCACGACACACAGAAGTTAATGCTATTTCAGGGTCTACGGGGTGTGCATCGTATCTGCTCCCTTCTACGACCCGATAATCCCCGTTCAGCCTGTGGGGTCGGGTTGTGAACAGTTTCGAGCATAACATTTCCGAGTTATCTTCGATATCTTTGGATGATTTACAATTCAATCGATAAAGTTTTAACAATTCTGCCTTCACTTCCGAGCCATAAAAAATCTCGTATTCACGTAATTCCTCCGCTGTAATCATTCCAAGTCCTGCTTTCAGGGGATTATATCTTAGAGGGTGTTGTTGTGTAAACCACATTCGCTTCATAATATCAATCTCGGTTCAAACTTTATCCCCAACATAAAATTTACATTATCACAGTGTTTCTGTACATCCACCCCATCATTAAACATTTGGTGTATTCTCTTCGGACATGGTATAACGTAAGGTAAATTTGGATAAATGTGATGATATTCTATTATTTCAGAATATGGGTTTTTGTTTGATATGAGCACAAACCCTCGTTGTCTGTGTTTATTGCGGTGTTTGGCTTCGGCTAACTTCTGTCCCCCTGCCCATCGTGGACTCCGTACTCCGAATCGCCTATATTCTTCGGGAATGTGTGTTCCTTTCGACCACGGGATATGTCCTTTTTTAAATGTTCCTTTATTGGCTTTTCCTTTTCGTGCTTTCGATATATTGTTTTTCCATTCTATAGATAGGCAACCCCTCTTTTTTCCTTTTTTTGATTCGGAAATTTTCTTTTTCACATCATCTGAGATAGTGTTTCCTTTATGTGCTTCCGACATATTCCTTCTCCTTTCAGCCGAAAGTGGTTTGCCTTTTAATGCCATTGCTATTTTTTTTTTTTGTTTCTTCTGTGTGTTTTTTTCCAAGCATGAGTTTTCTGCCCTTGCTTGCTACACCTATCTTTCTTCGTACTTCTTCCGATGTCGTATGTCCCCTCTGAAATTTCAAGTTCCCACCCCTATAATTGGGTCTAAAAATATTTCATGAACAATATCTCGTTTAAATTCTGCCATCAATCGCAATTGTTCCGAACAATTGCATTCGCCTTTTACCCACGTGTTCCATGAACCCGATTCGTTACAATTCCTTTCGAAAAACAATCGTTTCACGAATAGCCACCACCCGAATTGCGTGTGCTTCTGTTCCCTATGTTTCCTGTATTTAATACCATACTCAGTCACCACCATATTCAATAAAAGCAACACCCACCTACCAATCTTTAACGGTATGTGTTTTTTTTTTGAATATGAGATTATGAGATTGGATTGAAACCTAAAGAATATAAAACTTACTGTTTTGTTTCGTGATTGGTTGCACGTACAGTTAGATATCTATCTGATGTACTACCACTGAAAGAAAAACACCGACCACTGAAATTGCGGCTGCTGAAATTATCAAGGACATTATCGGGGACGTGTCTACGATTCGAAGGGTGTCTATTTTCTGAACTGCGATGATTAAAATCAAGACCCCGATGAGAACGGATTCAGTGTAAGAAGCATCAAACACCATGCAGATGAATGTGGTTATGAGAAGAACAAAAAGCCCTGCGATAATTAAATCTATCAGTATCATTATTCGTTAACTCCTTCCTAATAACATGTTACGAAAATCGCTGATTAACGTTTCTAATACCCCAAGTCCCCCTTTGATGCGCTTGTAGAAGTCTTGGTCTACTGATGAAAGGTTGGTTGATTGTAAAGAGTTATAAAATTCCGTATCTTTCTGTTTTATCGTTTCTATGTCTATGGTCTTGATGTTCGCTTTTATTGATTGGTCGGCTGCATTCTCGACCACGAAATCATCGTTCTGATTTATCAGGTCGCCCATGAACTCGAACCGACCTATTGATTCTGGTTTCGTCAGGATGATATTGTATTTTCCATCTGTGGATACTGAAACCCGTTTCTGCAATACCCGTATCGCTACCTTCTTTCCGGTCGTGTCTTTGGTCTGATACACTGCCCGGTCGTTCGGAACTATGAAATCAACGTAAAAGTTTCTTGGGTCGCATGATGATAAAATGTCTATCCGATTTTCCGTGCTCGATATTGTCATTACACCATCGCATTCGGCAATGAATCGAACTTCTTTCACACCCGATATTACGGGCTGTGAGATTATCTGTTTTCCTTTTTTGTAGTCGATGTCTACCGATGCTGATGCGATACCTGATAAGATAATCAAAATTATCAGTGCTACCGATACCGTTCCGATTGTCCTTGTTTTGCCTGTCATCAGAGTTCTTCTAATATAGATATTTTCTTTTTTAGCTTATATGCCTTTTTGTCTTTCCTATAGAAATAACTATCTCCTATGTAAGCAAAGAATGCGCCCCATATTCCGAAGTTAATAAATGTCCAGAAATATTTCGGGGAGTCCATCATGTAATTGACAATGTATACGTTGAAGCCTACCGATACCAATATTGCTGATATCACGACCGTAAACGTTCCGTAAATTATAAACTCTTTTAACCAATCCCGTTTTCTGTCGAACCGTATGGTCTGAACCGCTATTACACCCAATGATGCCAAGTACGCCCCGACAGCGACCCACCAATTGAATGGCTCAACGACTACGCCATAGTTGTAAGATGAACATTTGTTCGTCATTATAAGAGAATCTGTGAGGCATGTGGCTATGTCAATTGCCATTGGTTCTGTTGCACCCGCACGAATGTCTGTGAAGTCGATTTGTGGTAACTGTTCGGGTAATGTCGAAACTATTACTTGCTGTGGTTGTGCTCCGCCACCACCACCGCCTCCGCCTCCGCCTCCGCTACCTTCTTCTGTCGTTCCTCCCGTGCTACCTCCAGTTAAATCACCAATTGTCGTGAATGAAAGTGTGCTCGTCACGTTCCTCGAATTGCTCGTTCCGTCTACGGGATAGAATGAGGTGATTTTGTATTCTCCGAGGTTCATTGTGGTTGCGTATGCGAGCGTACATGTTGCCATTGACCCACTTATCCCGCAGGTCATAGTCCAATTGGCTTCAGTATCATCCGGGTTGTTTATTCTGACTTTTACCGAACTGATGTTCGTATCATCTAAGAATGATGCGAGTATCGTGACTGGATAGCCA
>Ga0180007_10006633_pt1 | contig 11243 bp, 11 predicted proteins | sample MM_PC_MetaG_FD_121122 | JGI IMG/M metagenome (GOLD analysis project Ga0180007, IMG submission 121122) | Groundwater microbial communities from the Aspo Hard Rock Laboratory (HRL) deep subsurface site, Sweden - MM_PC_MetaG | ecosystem: Environmental > Aquatic > Deep subsurface > Groundwater...
ATATTCTTTTTCATAGGTCTCTCCTTTTGAAGAAATTATTATTCTTGATTTTTCCAAACTATCTCATTTGTTTTTACAAAACATCACCCATCCGGGTGGGCGGAGTAATTATTTTATGATGGCTATAATTCCAAAAGACTACTTGATTGAAATTTCGTATCATAATAAAAGAGAAGCCCATAGAGCCAGTGCTGGCTACACACAGGACTCGAATTTCTCAAAAATGGAGATATCTATATGATAGAAAGATTGGTCTCAGTCTGGAATTATAATGTGCTGGTCATTGACAGCCATCCGGTAACTGTTTCAAAGCTGGTGGTTGCCATTGGAGTTGTCATATCGGGAATCATTGCAGTAGGCATATTTAACCGCACTATAGGTAACCGCCTTTTTAAAAAATTTAAGTTCAGGGAGACAACATCCCTGAACATCCGAAAGATATTTAACTATTTTGCCTATATCATGATCCTGCTTTTTGCTCTGCGGCTGATCAATGTCCCTCTTACAGCCTTTGCATTTTTAGGAGGTGCTATTGCCATAGGTGTCGGTTTTGGAGCCCAGAACCTGATCAATAATTTTATAAGCGGATTCATTATTATGGCGGAACGGCCCATCAGCTTCGGCAGTCTTATTGAACTAGACGGTGTTCTTGGAATGGTTGAAGAGATAGGTGCCAGATGTACACGCGTCCGAACTGGTGAAAATATACACATCCTGGTTCCTAACAGCTCTTTTCTTGAAAAAAACATTACAAACTGGACATTGTCCGATCATGAAATCAGGACAAAGGTTTTAGTGGGCGTGATCTATGGTTCTCCTGTCAGGAAGGTAGAAGAACTTCTTCTCAAGGTTGTAAAAGAAAATGGCCGGGTCCTTAAAGATCCTGATCCCTTTGTTCTTTTTGCTGATTTTGGTGACAATGCCTTGATATTTGAGGTTCATTTCTGGATTAGTATCACGCGTGTCATAGAGCGTAGAGTTATTGAAAGCAGTGTAAGGTTCCGCATTGATGACCTTTTTCGTGAAGCTGGTATTGTTATTGCCTTTCCACAACGTGATATTCATCTCGATACGTCCGGCCCCCTGGAATTTCGTATCATAAAATAAGGCAAAGGAGAATATCAGTATAAGTATCATGAAGAGAAGATGACAGTTATCACAAATGCAATGAAACCAAATTTATATTTTGCGGCCATAAATTTGTTATTATTATTGACTTAAATACTACATTGATTTTACACTATTTAAATTAATAACACTTTTGACTTTAAATTAGAGCTTCTTTAACTTAATTATTACAAATATATTGAAAAAACAAGAGCGTCAAAATAATAAAATCACAGATCCATTAAACGAGCTTCGCACATGGCAGCGTTTTCATATCAAACTTATAGCCCTTTATGGCGGCACTGCTCTCTTTTGTTTGATCCTAGCAGGGAGCATTCTATATCGGATATGGATAGATAACGAACTAAAAGCATTACAGCAGCGGTTACTAACTATCGTCACAAGTTTATCAGCTTCCATAAATGCGGATGACATCACGGCCGTTCCCGTTGATTCTGATAAACTTACTTTGTTTCATAAAGATATATTAAGCCGATTTGAAGAAGTCGGTGTTAAAGATCCTGACATTGAAACGATCTACATATTACGTCCCACTAACGAACCAACCAAATTACGTTTTTTTGTTGATTACTCAAAGGAAGACACTCATGGGAATCCCGGCGATCGATATGATGCAAGTGATGTTCCGGTATTACTAAAGGGCTTTGCAACACCTTCAGTTGAAAATACCCCATACAGAGACGAATTTGGAGTTACGTTATCGGGCTATGCACCTGTTTTCAATGCTGACGGACAAAGCGTGGCGCTTGTTGGCGTTGATGTCAAGGTTTCCCGGATTCATCAAATGCGAAAACAGGTCCTTTTTATTGTATCAGGCGTGTTTGGCATTGCCGTCATTATTATAGGATTGGTGTCCTTTGCCGTTGCCAGAAATGTCCGCCAGCCTTTAACAAGAATAATTAATGCAGCTGGCGCTATTGCAGGAGGCGAACTGGATACCCGGATACAAATGGATCGTCATGATGAATTTGGAATAATGAGCCGGCATTTCGATCTTATGGCAGAAGGTCTGCAAGAGCGGGCATTTATCAGGGAAACATTCGGGCGCTATATGAGTGAAGATGTTGCACGAATGTTACTGGACCGTCGTGGCAGTGGAATGCTTAATGGCGAAGAAAGGATTATAACTGTATTGTTCAGTGATTTGCGCGGTTATTCAACGATCAGTGAACAACTGCCTCCCGTTAAGGTGGTTGAAATGTTGAACCATTATCTGGAGGCCATGAATGAATTGATCGATATGCATCACGGATGTGTGATTGAATTCCTTGGAGACGCTATATTGGCTGTATTCGGAGCCCCCTATTATATAGCGGATCATTCAGAACAAGCCTTGCGTTGTGCCATTGGAATGCGTGACCGTTTAAGGGAGCTCAATAATGAATGGAAACAATCCGGCATGGCAAGCTATTGGGAACAAAGTGGTATTAAGGAATTGAATGCCCGGATCGGTATTCATACCGGTCCCGTTATAGCCGGAAATTTAGGAAGTCATACCAGAATGAAATATGCGGTCATTGGCGATACAGTTAATGTTGCATCCCGTCTGGAGGCGCTCAATAAGGAACTTGACTCCGATATCTGTTTGAGCAGTGACGTCTATACCAATCTACCTAATAACTTAACCGGAAATATGTCTTATAGAGGAGATCATCAAGTTAAAGGGCGTGAACAATCTGTTAGAATATATACTTTATAACTATTTAAACAGCTTAAGCAGCTTTATCCCATTGTTCTTGAAGATGATCATTTGATTTAACATATCATTTCGAACTGAAAGGACATAACGTTCAGCCACACCATTTTGCCAGGGACATTTGTAACTGATGACTTTTGGCCTTATACCCATATTCTTTATGAACTGCTTTACCCGGGCAGAAAAGATTGAATCCCGATCAAAGATCAAAGATTTTGGAGCACTGTCAAAAGGAAATGCATTTTTCAACTGCTGAACCACCCACTCTGCTGTAGGATGGCCTGCCAAGTCTTTTATGTTTACCTGACTTTTTAGTCCAATATTTCTTGAAACGCCGCCTTTGCCAATCGATAACAGTTTCTGGGTTAACGATTATCAGACCATCCATCCATTTTGGCCAGGCCCTTTTTAACGAGACTAACAACGAACGGGTCAGATCAGTGATGCTTTTAAGGTCTTCGTTCTTTGCCTGGTAAGCAGCCAATTGCTACCGCAGTTCTATGGTTTCCAAAACAAGGTTATTTTTTGATTTGAACAGGATCTGAATTATTGTGAACTGAAAAGTCAACAGCCGGATTAACTCCCGATACATCGTGTGCTCCTTATTTAATTTTTAGCAAAAAGCACAACTGAATATCAGGTTCATTTGGTATTGACAAAAAATTTTAAAAAACCTGCAATGCACTGATATTGCAGCATGATCTTATTTTGGCAAACCACAGGTTATGGAGAATTGTTTATGGCTTGGTTAACAAAAAGCAAGGGCTTATCCTTAAAATATTCAGTTAAATCAGATACATATCTCGTAAATAGCAAGTCACGATCTTTTTTTCTATTACCATATTTGTCATTAATTTTTTATATTCTGGCGATGATGCCTATATTAATTCTGTCATTAGATGCAAAGAACACGATTCTTACTGCCAATGGCGGTGGTTACGAGGTTATTACCCTGAAAATGGGTTACTCAAGTTTTGAGCAGTTGAGCACTTGGGAGAAATATTCCCCTTTTATTAATGATTTCGCAGTTTCCGGTATTATTATGCCAGCCTTACTTCTCCTGGTACTGTTAGTAGTAAAGCCTTCATATCGTGCATATTTGACTGCTTTTGTAACATTGATTTGTAATCTGTTTTTATTTATACAAATTAAGTGCTTTTGGCAAGTTGGTTCGTTTTTGCCCGCAAACGTTCTTGTTGCCGGTCTAACCGAAACCGGTAATACGTTCATTGCTGATTACATAAAGTTATCCAGTTTATTCAAACTATTTATTTTAATATTGTTTTCGTTATTTTCGATATTGTTTGCTCGTTTTTTGGATAAAAAACAAGGGCTTCTAAAACAAAAAAATAACACAAGCTCGAAAATAATCGTATTATTATCAATAGTAGGAATAGCCACCAGTGCATTGGGCAATGTTTCTTTAGGTAATGAGTATTCGAACAGTGTCTTGATAAGTGCGTTTAAATCATTCATTGCATATGACAATATTCAAATTAGCGAGTTTGATAAACTTGAGCCACCGGAGTTATTACAAGAGTTCAGAAAATTTACAAATAGCTATCCGATGAATACTAAATCTAAGTACTGGGGGAAGGCTAAAGATTATGATGTGGTATTTATAATTTTAGAATCAGTACCAGCACAGTGTGCGAAACTAATTAACCCAATGAACGAGCTTCCTATCATGGAATCATTGATACAGCAGTCATTTGTTTCTACTAATCACTACTCTACATACCCATATACTGTACGAGCACTATTATCCATATATAGCTCTTGGTATCCATCTAATCAAATAAAAGACTTTATCAAGGCATATGATAACCGCGGTGAAAAGCTTGTCGCACCTGGTGTTGTAAGAAGCTTAAAAGAGATTGGCTATAAAACAGCTGTTTTTGTGCCTGACTATACAGATAACTGGGAACATGATAAGCAAAGGTATGAAGCGCTCGGATTTGATGATCAGATATTCCCTTCAAATGATTCCCTTAAAAACTTTAAACGAGGAGATACATATTGGCGTAATAATACAAGGATAAAAGATGAGGCAACGTTGGTACTACTAAAGAATAAAATAACGACTTCCTTGAAAAATAATGAACGTTACTTATACGCATATCAGCCTCAATACACGCACGGACCATGGCCAAACGTTAAACCAGGATTTTCTATTGAAGATACAATGAAAGAATGTACAATTCTAATGAAAACAGTCGATAAATGGATTGGTGAAATATTACAATTAATTGATAAGTACAATCGTCTCGACAAAACACTAATTGTTATAACAGCTGATCATGGCATACGCACAAATAAAGAACACCCTGGATTTAACGGCGGTGTAATTGACAGCATATCATTTAACGTCCCATTGCTATTATATTCACCCGGTGTTATCGAGCAAACAAAGCGCATCGATTGGTTGACATCGCATATTGATATTGCACCCAGCCTACTAAGTCTTCTAGGTATTGAGAATGGTAGGAAATATGAGCAAGGCATGCCAATATGGGACAAAAGCATTAAAGATCGTTATACATTTTTCTTTGCGAAAAACTATCTAGGTGCGGATGCATATTATTATAACAACAATATATACATGGTTAGACACTTGTTCAAAAATGCAAAGCATACGAGCTGGGATAATCAGCTAAGCTTTAAGGCTGTAGCGAATACAAACGAAAAGTTATCAAGAGAAATAACGTTAAAAATCAATAAGATGAATGGGCTGCAGAATAACTGGGCGCGTATGTTGTTGCCATCAACAATGGATAACATTAATACCAATTAATGATCTGGTTAAAAATTTATGTAATTATTCAGCACTTATTTGTGAAACCTGACATCCGAACATACGGCAAACTTCGCTATTTTTCCCTGATCAACAGCATGCTTCTGGGAAATATATTTGTCAACTTTATCGGCGACTTCATCACCAAAATCTTTTTTGCCCACCGTAGTCTCACCCTGTCCGACGGACTCCTGACCCTCCTTCGCCACCTGGATATTACCGACGGAACCATCTCGTTGGCGGTTATTTGTATTATTACCATCTGGTATGAAAGACCCATTCGTAGATGCATAAGGAATTTTGCCGATGGCATTGATCCCGATCCCCGATTGCTGGATTCCGCCAGACGAAGGCTGCGCAATGAGCCTTTCATGGTGGTGGGCATGGATATTTTTATCTGGGGATTCGGGACGATTTTGTTTGCCTTTTTTACTCTATATATGGGTCGGGCCGTGCAGATACAAATAAATTCATTGAGTTAACTCACAAAAGGTACAGTTTTTAGTCCTTAAAAGTACCTTTTTGACCTCAAAAAGATGCTTTTAAGAAGGGAGCACCATGGCAAGAGCTAAAAGACATTTTATTCCTGGGCACACATGGCACATTACCCATAGGTGTCATAAAAAAGAGTTTCTATTCAAATTTGATAAAGATAAAAAACGATTTATCGAATGGCTATTTCAGGCCAAGAAAAAATATAAACTTCACATTTTAAATTACATGGTCACATCAAATCATATTCATCTTTTGGTTTCAGATAGTGCCAAAAACAGGAAAACAATCCCCGATTCAATAAAGCTGGTAGCAGGCCGAACCGCCCAGGAATACAATAAAAGGAAAAAACGAAAAGGAGCTTTTTGGGAAGACCGATATCATGCTACGGCTGTCCAAAATACCGAATATTTAATTCGGTGTATGAATTATATTGATATGAATATGGTGCGGGCGGGTGTTGTAAAAAGACCATCGGACTGGAAATTTTGTGGGTTGCATGAAATATTAAGTCCTAAAAAAAGATATGCCATTATAGACCACAACCGTTTACTTGAATTACTGGATTTTGATGATTTCACTGTTTTTAAAAAGACTTATTTGGACTGCTTGGGATCTTCTCTCAATAATAATAAAAAAAGGAGAGAAACCAAGTGAACCCAAAGCGTAGCAGTGGGAAGTCACAAATTTATAAAGACTGTCAAAGATAGACTTGGCGCAAGAGTGGCTGGACGAAAAATTAAGAACGATGCGGATACTTATGAATTACGTGAGACTTTAGAACCATATGGTGATTTCGAAGATAAAGAAAATGAATCGAAAAATCTCTATCTATGGGATTTTGCAAACGAATGAGTTTTCTTAAAAGCATGTTTTTGATAGCCAAAAGGTATCGCTAAGATAAAAAACTGGGTTTTTTTTTGGCTATTTGTCTATATTTTCAGCATGTTGACACGGCCCGACCCCATATTAAGTATTTCAGGTGCACAGCGCCTGATGAAGTACCTTCTGGGCTATAGCGAACTGCTCCCTTGCAACGATAAACTGCATATTGGTCTGCCTGCTTGTCTGTGAAACAGCGAGAATATTGATGGACACGTCAGCCAGAGCCTGGGCCGCTTTAGCCATAATCCCGGGCTGGGCAATGTTTGAGCCAATGGCGCAGACGATGGCCACCGGGCTTGTCGAGACCTTTTCCATCGCTTCATTGAGTTCAGCCAGAAAACGGGGAGTACAGTCTTTCTCTTCAATGATCAGGTCGATGGTATTGGCATTGGTCATCTTGGAGATGTAGGAAACATGGTATTTGTCGAAAATCTGCATGATACGGAGATCAAATCCAACCTCTCCCACCATTCTTGTGTCATGGATTTCCATGCAGAGTACACACTTGGAGCCAGTGACAATCTCTACCTTTGACTCCGGGGCGATGAAATCTTTGGTTATTAACGTTCCTGGGTGATCAGGGTCAAAGGCGTTTTTTACCCGGATCGGGATATTTTTGACCTCAAGAGGTTTTGATGCTTTTGGGTGTATGGCCTCCATGCCCACATCCGCCAGTTGGTCCGCCACATCATAATTGGTATTGCAGACAGGTTTGACGTTTTCTGCACCGATGATCAGCGGATCACCTGAGCACAGGTGGTATTCCTTGTGTATAATTGCCTCATCAGCACCTAACAGTACAGCGACTTTTGAGAATGTCACCTCAGAGTATCCTCTGTCAAATTCCCGCATAATTCCCTCCGTCCCTTTTGTGTAACCTGTTGAAAAACAGATGGTGGAGAAGGGGTCAATTTTGGCGAAACTATCTTTTATGCGCTCATCAATGGTTAACTGTCGGCTGTCATCCCAACCACTGAGATCGACAAAGGTGGTGTCGTATCCTCTGTTCTTAATAATATTTGCAGAGTTAAAGGCGCTGTGCATTTCCCCGAGGGAGGCCAAAAGTTCCCTGGCAGCCAGCAATAGTTCTTTACGACTGACATAGCCCGAGGCCAGAACATTATCCATACTGCGCAAAATATTTATGGCCTGGTCGATCCTGTCGCCAATAAAATCATTGGCCTCTTCAACATCCAGCCCGATATCGACAAAGGTCTCGTTGAGCTTGTAGAGTGCCTCCTGCAGCCGGATCATTTTAATCGGATAGTTTTGCTGATCTTCAAAGAGTTTATAGATACCCGGCTGATTGGTTTTCTTATGTTCGAGGAGATCATTGGTAATACCTGCATAGGCTGACACGACATAAATTCTGCCATATGTATGGTCTTTGTTCCTGAGAATGATATTGTCAACTATTTCAGAAAATCGCGACATTGAGGTGCCGCCGATTTTTTCAATGGTCAGGTGATGTCTGGTCATGCTAATCCTCCATAATTTGAAATATTACCCGCACCCTGATAAGGCTACTACATATTGTACCAATATCAGGGTGGGGAAAGTTAAGGCAAGAAAAAAAATTAAGACTTGAAAAATAGATGATGCAATATTTCTAAAAACAGCTTTTCCAAGCCGTAAATACACAAAAAAATACGGTTTGAAGGGGGAATGATGAATAAAATCAGTAAAAAGGCATATAAACCAATTGATCAGGAAGAGAAAGACCTGATGGAATCCATCGAACGTGACGAGTGGCAGCCTGTAAAAAATTTTGAACAAGAAAGAAAAAAAGCCATGAAAGCTGCTCGAAACACTTTAAAAAAGGATAAACGAATAAATCTTCGCCTTTCCCAAAAGGATTACCAGCAAATACAAATAAAGGCAATTGAAGAAGGCATACCATATCAAACACTTATTTCAAGTATCGTGCATAAATATCTGACTGGTTCTTTAACACCCAGATCCTAATGGTTTTCTTATGCTGAAGGGATCTCAAGCCGTTCAACATAACAATCTGCTGTTAGGGACGTGCAAACTGCCGCGCGCCCTACGCAGCACGTTAGACGATTCCCCGACTGCATTGCCAGGGGAATAACTTCAATGGTTTGCAAAAATTTAAAATGTCTGGTTTAAAAGCATGGATTTTATGATCTCTGGTTAGCCACAGGTCATTAATTATAAAAATTATAAAGGAATTTGAATTATGAATGAATGGCTTAGACAATCAAATGGTCGATGGGCTTTAATTACAGGGGCATCAGCCGGTATTGGCAAAGCATTTGCAACTGTATTTGCCAGAAATGGGTTCAATCTTGTGCTTGTAGCCCGCCGGGAGGAGAAACTAAAAAGCCTTGCAGAGCAAATGGAAAAATTATTTGAGATACAAACTAAAGTTCTTGTTTCCGACCTGGCAGATCCTGCGTCCTCACAACAGATATATGATACATTGAAAGCTGATCAGATAATGGTTAGCGCACTGGTTAACAATGCAGGTTATGCATTAAATACAAAGTTTTTGGAAGCCTCCTGGCAGGATCATCAGGATATGATCCAGGTGATGATGACAGCGGTTACGCAGATGTGTTATCTGTTTGCCGGCGAAATGAAAAAGCAACAATACGGGCGTATAATAAACGTTGCATCGGTTGCTGCGTTCAGTCCGCAGATGCCAGGCAATCTGTATGGCGGTATCAAGTCATATGTTGCAGGGATATCGGATGCTCTGCATATGGAGTTGTCCGGGCATGGTATAAATTGTACTGCTTTATGCCCCGGATTCACAAGAAGTGAGTTTCATGATGTAATGGGTGTTCGAGAATCTATTGACAGGCTCCCTGAATTTATGTGGTCTAGGGCTGAGGATGTTGCAGAACAGGGTTATCAAGCTGTCATGAAAGGAAAGGTGTTTTGTATACCAGGTATTTTTTACAAGGCGCTTACAATTATAATGGGAGGAGTTCCAAGATCATTTAAGTCATGGCTGGGGAAAAGGAGCCAATAAAATAAGATGAAAAAAAATAAAATCAATTTTAACTTAAGAAATGCAACAGCAGATGATATCGAGTTCATTTTCCAGCTAAGAGTGCAAACCATGAAAAAAGATTTTGACAACACATTTGGCTGGTATGAAGATGAGCAACGGAAGAGGGCCGCAGATGAAATACAAAATGCCCAAATAGTTATGGTGGAACAAAAAAATATTGGTGTCATCAAGATAATTTCCAAAAGTAATGAATTGCATTTACATCAAATGCAAATTTTGCCTGAACACCAGGGGGAAGGCATTGGCACTGAGCTTGTCCGAAAAGCACTTGATCGTGCTGAAAAATTGAATATGCCAGTAACCCTCTTGGTGCTCAAAGGTGCAGCTGCAAAACGCATATATGACCGACTTGGTTTTTATGTTACAGATGAATACGAAAACAATTACAAGATGTGCTGGCAGCCAAAACGTATTTAAGATTAACAGTAAATTATAACTTTGCTGTTTCAGTGGAGGCTCGTACCGCTACGTCCCTGAACAGCCCTTTGTGTGATAGAAATCGAATTTCATTGTTCGATATAAGAGGTTGCATATGATCGTCCATAATGTGAAAATCGGAAATAAAACATCTGGGCAAGTTTCAGACAGAGAGAATAAGAAAATATATGTTGGGTGTGCTGAAACTGACATTCGATATAGAGATATGTTGGTCTATGGCAGGCATAGATGGGAACTTTATTCTAAACCAACGATAGATTTTCTCACCTTAGATCGAAAAGAAATGGAATTGGTACAATATAAGCCAGTCGTTGAGAAGACGATTCAGAAAGTAGATGGTGTTATGATTATTGTTTCTGCTCAGACGTCAAATGATCCCTTGGCCCTTTGGGAGATCGACTGTTCTCTGTCTAATTGTATTCCCATCGTTGGTGTTGATGTCCGCCAAAAATACGAAGGGACTATTCCAACAAACCTTGTAGGAAAAATGACGAGATATGGGTGGGAATGGTTTGCAGAGTTTTTTAATGGGCTATAAGGAATATAAAAAATCGAACCACAGGTCGCCAAAGCCTGAACAGTCTCAATTTTGGGGAGCACGGGTATTGCACGGTGAACTCATTAAAATGGAAAACTGATAGCACTTCCCCGACTTGGAGGGCTCCACCATCGTTATGTATGACAAGAGGCTGCTTAATTCCATCAAATAAATTTTCACAAAGAGGCCTAAAATATCAATGATTTCAGATAGTACAGATTAATGATTAATG
>Ga0180007_10006634_pt1 | contig 11243 bp, 13 predicted proteins | sample MM_PC_MetaG_FD_121122 | JGI IMG/M metagenome (GOLD analysis project Ga0180007, IMG submission 121122) | Groundwater microbial communities from the Aspo Hard Rock Laboratory (HRL) deep subsurface site, Sweden - MM_PC_MetaG | ecosystem: Environmental > Aquatic > Deep subsurface > Groundwater...
CTGGCTCAATCAAAGCCAAAGAATTAATAGACAGCGATGATTCAGCTTATTATGTCAACCCTAGCGGTGATTCGCTCTTTTCTGGCAGTATAGGAATCGGGACAACAGCCCCTCAAAAAAAATTACATGTGGTCGGAAACGCAGGGATAATTCGTATTGAAGGTAGCACGCATGCGTATATGGAATACTATCCATGGGGTAGCACAACCCGGGGGGCATATACCGGATTTCCAAGCAGTGGTAGCATCGACTTTAACATAGGTAATGAAGCTTATGAAGGGGATATTATTTTGACTCCTGGCGATAGTGCTGGTCCTGGCTCGCCAGTCGGAAGTGTAAAGATTGAAAGGGGCTCATTATACCTCCCTAAAAGCGCTTCCAGTCCTTTTGCTTGTACATCCACAACTAAAGGAGCAATGTATTTTGATACCAGCGCAGGTTATAACTCTGCTTGCACATGTATCCACGACGATTTCGTTAACGACTGGATATGGGCTTCTACCCAAAGGGAGGCCGGTACAGGTGTTGTTCATATACTTCAATGTAATTAAATCTTCATAAACCTCAGAACTTTAGTCTGAAGGGGATGCTGTTATCTAAATCTTTACTGACTGAAGTTAACTTTTAATCTGCCTTTACCTGTTGTCCCTGCAAACCCACATTTCCTATCTCATCGCCGACGTAAAACGACAGCTCACTGCATCATTCTCCATCTGGACAATAATCCTCTCGTAATCTGCCTGAACACCCTGCTGAAATCAACGACCCAGCCGCAGCACGCTGCAAAATAAAACAACTTAAGATAACATTCTATAATTCCAGCACCCCGACCTCGGCTAAAACCTTATAAACTCCAGTTTTATCCTCCTTCTATGGAATCCTACGAACAACTCCTCGACAAAGCATACTCTCAAGTCAAAGTCGTAGAAGGTTCTTCCGAAAGATGCGAAATCCCGAAGGTAGAAGGCAATGTTACCGGGAACAACACATTCATCACAAACTTCGCCCAAATTGCAGATTGTCTGAGGAGGGACCCGCAGCATCTGGCAAAATTCCTCCAAAAAGAACTCGCAGTTTCAGGCAGAGTCGACGGTGGAAGACTAATCCTAAAAACAAAACTCAACTCCTCAAAAGTAAACGAAAAAATAGAAAAATATTCCCATGAATTCGTCATCTGCCCGGTCTGCGGCAAACCCGACACCGAAGTCATTTCAGAAAAAGGAATTAAATACAAACACTGCCTTGCATGCGGCGCAAAAAGCCCGATAAAATACCATCTTTGAAACGCTTTCTGTAAAACAATCTTTGAATATTCCATTTGTCCAATAAGAACATGGCCGGGTATGCTGATGCAATTCAAGTTTTGAGACGTTTTGGTAGGGAACCAGAAAATTCCGCGAGATTTTTGTATGGTTCATATATTGCGCGACATGGGTGACAGGCCGACAGTGGTTATTCTTCCTCTCGTGGCAACTCTGAACAGCAGACCAATCGTATGGTGTCCTGTGAAAAAACGCCCTTAGACTTAGACATAACACATCTTCGTGGACTTACAATTCAAGATATGCTTCAATAAGTTCCTGACCTAAAGATTTTTTAATCTGATTTTTATAATAAATATGATGTACCTAAAAGTCCACGAATCCTACCGAAAAGTCGTTGCCCTCGCCGACTCAGAACTAATCGGAAAAACTTTCGAAGAAGGAAAGAAGCAGCTGTCCATAACAGAAAACTTCTACAAAGGCGACCTAATGGAAGAAGAAAAAGTTATAGAAGCCCTCAAGGACCTTGCGCTAGACGACGCAACTTTTAATATCGTAGGCAAAAAGTCGATAAATACTGCACTCAAGGCAGAAATCATAGCAAAAGAAATGATAGCAAAAGTCCAAGGCATCCCCTTTGCACTGGTTTTGTTATAAAAGAAATATTTAAGTATCCTAAAATTCTTACTCTTTTGATAAAAAGAGATGGACATTCATATACACATTGAAAAAAAACATTTTGTAGGTTTCTTAGTGATATTGGGATTGATACTTGGAACTGGTGTAACTTACGCCGTTGTTTCTCATGGGGCCGATCAAGTATTTTTTTCAGACGGAAGCAGCCTTGCGGGCCTTGTAGCCGGCGGAGCACAAATCTGCACCAGTGCACTTTCCGGAGACACTAATTGCATTGATGCAGTAGGAATTACCACAGAGACTGATCCCACAGTTCCAGCAGGAATCAAAGACGGAATTACTTGGACAGAGGTCTCCAATAGGCCTGCCGGATTGGATGATGGAGATCAAGTCGGAATTACTTCAGAAACAGATCCGCAGGTAGATTCAGTCGTAAACGCAAGAATTTGCCAAGGAGATGCCAATGGATATGTTGACTGCAATCTTGTTCAAGACGCCAGCGGAGACTGCGGTGCAGGATATGTCTGCATAGGGGGCCATGATCATGATTCAAGATATTACACAGAGGCCGAGTCTAACACAAATTACGTCAACGCCGTAGGAGACACAATGACCGGAGGTTTGCTAATATCCGGCGGCAGCTTCGAAGTAGCAGGCGGCAATACTCGCTTAGACAATTATGTTTACATTACTGACTACGATGGCGAAAGCGCAAGCGAAGACGTTAGCATGATTGCAAGAGACGGTAACTTACAACACCGGAGCGGTGGGGTTGTAATAGGTTCATATGCCAACGGAGATGCGACAGTTGGAGCATTAGACACCGGAGATTTATTAGTAAAAGACTCACTCATAGCCCAAGGATACTTCAGACTGCCTGTGCGTTCAGGCAACCCATTCAATTGTAACATGAACACTGTGGGTTATGCCTACGTGGACACAACAAGCGTAGACACAATCTGCTTATGCGCGGATATAGCCGGAGGAGGATGGGCCTGGATAGACATAAGCAACCCGAGCGGCCCTGCTTGTACATAACTATTTTTATAAACTACTTTCTGTTCTCAATCTCCAGGTAATCCAGGCCAAAGCAACAACTTAAAAAACATCTACTTCTTTAATTGTTTATGGAAAATTTCTACATAAAAAGAATCCAAGATGTCAAAAAAAACCTAAAAGAACTAAAAGAAAAACTGAACGTAAAAGTAACAATTCAAAAAAACCAACTAACCATTGAAGGCGGAACAATAGAAGAATTCGACGCCTCGCGAGTTTTCGAAGCAATTGCCTTCGGTTTCTCGGTAAAAAAAGCTCTCCCCTTAAAAGATGAAGACTATCAATTCAGAACTGTCCACATAAAAGACCACACACGAAGAAACCTCGCAGACATAAAGTCCCGACTAATCGGAAAGAAAGGCAAAACCCGAAGAGTTTTCGCTGACACCTCTGGTTGCGAAATCCTCATCACCGAGACAGAAGTTGGAATAATCGGCCTAGTTGAAGACGTCGAAAACGCAGAAACCGCAATCATCCACCTCATCAAAGGCTCAAAGCAAACAAACATGTACCGATTTCTAGAAAAACAAAACGCAATAAAAAAAGAAAACACCTCTTTTCCAGACTTAAATCAAGTCTCGCACAGTCAAACCGTGCACGAAAAAGAAAAGAAGTAAGAATAAACTAACTTGCGTTAGATTACTTTCTTTTCTTCTTAGCAGCTTTCGTTGTTCGCTTAGCTGCCTTCTTGACAGCCTTCTTAGCTGCCTTTCTTGTTGTTTTCTTTGGCATTTTGCGTTCAACTCTTTTCTGTTTTGATAGATTTACACACAGTCTTGCGTATAAAAAGCTTTCGAAAATTTCGCCTCCGCGCAACTCCAGCAAAAACAGACAAAAAATTTATCGTCGGCAAATTCTAAAGCACAAATCCAACAAACACAACAAGTTTTAAAAAGAGTTTTTCTCTCAACAGTTTAGGTCCCCGTAGCTCAGCGGTTAGAGCGCACGGCTGTTAGTGCGAGAAAACATAATCGAGCGCGTTGGCAATGTCAAAGTACGCAAACGTTCGTTCGAGCGTATGAAACGTAACAGCGACCGTGAGGTCGCAGGTCCGAATCCTGTCGGGGACGTTTTTCTAATCGTTCTGCATTAACAAACAAAAGCCCAAATCGGTCTGGTGGGTGTTGGTTACATAATTCGCGAGCGCGAGCGAGCTCCGGCCCATCTTACTTCCTAGTAAACCACCAAATCCCCAGCGCCGCCAAAATCAAGATTATAACTACAATCCAAACAATTGCACGATTCCGACGCTCTTTCGCTTTGCGAATCCGAGCCCGATCATAAGCCTCCTCAATCTCAATCGTAAATTCTTTTGTAGGCTTCGGTCTATGTCCTTTCTGATATTGAAACTCCATAGTCCCACCTGTTGAAACTCTCTCTGCCATGATTTCCTGTAACAAAAGGAATATAAAACGTTTTCGCCCCTTAAAAAAATGAAACCCAAAGTAATCCTCGGAATGTCCGGTGGCGTAGACTCAAGTGTAGCCGCACTTCTCCTGCAAAAGCAAGGCTACGAAGTCATCGGCTTCTTTATGAACGCATCCCCTTCGGGCAAACCCCCCTGGCCCTCAACAATTTCCTGGAAAGACGAAGAATCCACATTAAAAAAAATCTGCGACAAACTAAAGATCCGACTGATAGTAAAAAACTGTGAACAAAGCTATGAAAAAAATGTTATCCAGCCAATGTTCAAGGATTACTCTTGTGGACTAACTCCTAACCCAGACATTTTCTGCAACAACGTCGGCAAATTTCCCTCATTATTAAAAATCGCAAAGCAAGAACACGCGGATTACATTGCAACAGGACATTATGCGCGCGTTAGGAGAAGCAGAAAAGGATTTGAGTTGCTGCGAGGGAAAGACAAAGAGAAAGACCAGTCTTACTTCCTCATAGGTTTAAACCAGAAAACTCTTTCCAAAACTCTCTTCCCCCTCGGAGATTTCACAAAAACCCAAGTTAGAGAAATAGCGAAAAAAGCAGACTTCCCAAATTTCGACAAACGCTCAAGCCGCGGCATCTGTTACCTCGGCAAAATCGACATGAAAGCCTTCCTCAAACAAAGAATAAAACTTAAACAAGGCAATATTCTCTCGCCAGAAAGAGAAGTCATCGGCTCTCACCCCGGAACAATGTTCTTCACCATCGGCGAACGCATCAGAGAAAACAAAGGCCTCGTTCTCAACAAAAGCTTCAAAAAACCATTCTCCCAAAAAAAATTCTACATTGCAAAGAAAACAAAAAACAACGGATTAGTTATCGCTCCAGAATCTCATCCCCTACTAAAAACAAAATCTGTTAAAATCAAAAAATTCAAGTTGATAAACAAAAAAGACTTCCCCAAATCTGGATTAACAGCCAGAATCCGGCATCTTGGCCAGCTCATTCCTGGAAAATTTGCTAAAAATCAATTTATCTTCTCAAAACCGCAAGAGGGCGTAGCTGAAGGTCAATTCATCGCCCTTTATCAAAAAGAAAAACTCATAGGCGGAGGCGAAATCAGGCTGTATTAACAAAGCTTTTATATCTCTTTTTCCTAAAAATCTAATGAAATTCGAAGAAATAATCAAAAAAAGGAAATCTGTAAGAAAATTCAAGTCAAAAACTCCCTCTTGGAAAGACATTCTCTACGCGATTGACCTGGCAAATCAAGGTCCGTTCGCTGGCAATCAAAACCATCTTCATTACATAATAGTCGAAGACCACAATACAATAAAGGCTCTTGCTCAACTCTGTGAGCAGCACTGGGTAGCCGACGCCAAAATAATCATAGTTGCATGCTCTGATGACACCCACCTAGAAAACCTCTACGGAGAACGCGGCAGAATCTACTCAAGGCAACAAGCCGGAGCCGCGATTCACACACTAACGCTCGCCCTAACTGAAAGAAGAATCGACTCCTGCTGGGTGGGCTCATATTCTGACGAATTAGTAAGGGAAAAACTAAAAATCCCTCAACACATTCAGGTAGAAGCAATTATCCCGATAGGATTCGAAGCCGGTAAATCAAAAAAGCCTGCAAAAAAATCCCTAGAGCGGTGTCTCAGCTGGGAAACCTGGACACAAACACGCCGCCCAACTATGTTCGAAGAAGGCCACGAAGATTACCCTCCATTCCGAGGTTAACATCTAAAAAAAGATAATTCTACAATATAACAAAAATAAAAAATAAAGAAGAAGAAATAAAAAATTAAACCAAGTTATCTGAAGACCTCTATGCCAAGATCGGACATTTCTGGCTTAACGCCTTTTTCCTCTTGTCTGAAAGCTTCTCGCCCAAGAACGTAAGGAGACTTAACGCCAGTCATGATGGTTATCACTCTAACTTTATTAGCAAAGTCTTTGTTAACTCTCGCGCCGATAATAACCTGAGCATCGTTACTGATATTCTCAGTTACCAGCTCTCCTACCCCTGCGAACTCTTCAAGTTTGAAATCTGGCCCACAGGTAATATGCACGAGAGCACCGGTTGCGCCGCGATAGTCAACATCCAACAAAGGCTGTGTCAGCGCCTGTCGAACTGCTTCACCAACTCTATCAGTTGTGTCAGCTTCGCCAACACCGATAACAGCAACATCTCCATTCTTCATAATGGCTGAAACGTCGGCATAGTCAAGGTTAATCAGCGACGGCAAGGTAATCGTCTCAACAATTCCCTTAATCATCGTAGAAACAAGTTCGTTCGCAACTGCAAACGCCTGTTCCATTGGCAAGTTCCCTGCAATATCAACAAGTCGATTGTTATCAATTAAGATTGCTGTGTCAGCAACCTCGCTGAGCTCCTGAAGGCCAAATTCAGCCTTGTCTTGTCTAACTTTCTCGCAGTCAAAAGGCATCGTAGCAACAGCAATAACTACTGCACCAGATTCCTTAGCCAACTGTGCGATGATAGGCGAAGCTCCGGTTCCTGTTCCTCCACCGAGACCGACCAGAACGAACACCATGTCCGCGCCACCAGTGGCTCTTTTCAACTCAGACAAAGATTCTTTAGCAGCCTCCATACCAATTTTTGGCTTTCCGCCTGCTCCAAGACCTCGAGTCAACTCTTTACCAATTAATATCTTCTCATCAGATTTGGTTATCGATAAATGCAGCGCATCAGTGTTAACCCCGTAAATAGTTGCCCCAGAAATACCTTTATTGAACAGCCATGTTACCGCATTACACCCTGCGCCACCGACACCAAAAACTTTGATGTTTGCTTTTCCAGCTCTCAATTCATCAAAATTGATGCTGTGCTTCTCCGCATTGGCGATGGCTTCTTTTGCAAAATCAAGTACCACTCTTTTGTGTACCTCCTTTCATTTAATTAAATATGATGAAAGTTGCCAAAACACAGTAGATTCTCTTTAAATATTTGATTGTTATCAACCAAATAAGAAAAAAAGACAGTTAACTCCTGAAAGTTGATGAAATTTTATCAAGCACAACTCGCTCTGCCTCTTCAAGAGGCATCTTTTTTAACCTAAACGCCGCAGCACCCTTGTGCCCGCCACCACCCAAGACCTTCGCAATCCCTGAAATATCAAGCTTTCTAGATCTAAAACTCCCCTTAATGATTTCTTCCATCTCAGAAAGCGTAAAAACAATGTCCAAGCCGCCAACCTCCTGAAGGTCATTAATGCCGCCCCTCACTTCAGACAGATTCAACCCAAGTTTCTTAATCTCCTCAAGCGAAATCGAACTATGTCCAACCCTCAGCCCATTAACTTCTATAATCTTAAAACGGTCGTAAAGAAAAGCATAATACTTCTTAATTCTCAGCGGATAATTATATTTAATTGGGTTAACAATCTCATTCAGATAGTCAACACCAAAATCCAACAAAAACGCAGCATCCCTTATCGAACCGCCATTGTCATGTGAAAAGTACCCCGAATCTGTATAAATTCCCAGCAACAAACGAGTAGCGAGTTCTTTATCAAAATTAACTCCCCGGTCCCGAAACAGATCAAGCAAAACCGAACAAGCACTTGGCCTTTTAGCGTCTACATAATTCATCCCCCCAAAATGTTCATTAGTCTCGTGATGGTCTATGTTGATAATCAAAAGATTTTTCGGAGCAACAAAATCTTTCTCTCTCCCAGCAAACTGTTTCAACGAACCAGAATCCATTGCCAACATTAAATCAAACTTTTCAAGCTCTTGATCTTCGATGCCTTCGCCCAAAACAACTTCTTTAGAAAACCTAACCGCTCTTAAAATCTCATCGAGATTGTCCTTACCAACAAGCTTCACATTACACTTAAAATCTCTCTTGAGAACATACTTCATCGCTGTACAGCACCCAAGAGAATCACCATCCGGGCCATAATGCAAACTAATCAAAACATCTCTGCTTGTCTTAATTCGATTCCAAATTTCCTCAAAAGAATTATTTTTCACATTCATATCTTATCCAAAATCTCTGCCTTTAAACCTTTTTCCTTGCACAACTTAACAAATTTTTCTGCATCCTCCCGAGTGCCTGCAACCCCTGCCCCGTAATGCATAGGAATCACCAGGTCTGGCGAAATGATAGAAGCAACCTCAGCTGCCTCCTCTGCATCCATCACATACTTCCCAGAAACCGGAAGCAAAGCGACAAATTCATTTCCATGTTTCCCATATCCTGTCAAATTGCGCATCTCAGGAATTTTATCACTGTCCCCTGCATGATAAATAATCACTCCCCCGAGTTTTATAATAAAACCCATCCAACCCTCGCGTTTAGGATGAAAATCCTTGTTAACATTGTATGCTGGAACAGCAGTCACCTTAACGTTCCCAAAAGTCAACTCATCGCCCGGTTCAATAATCTGCATATCAACTCCGCTAATCCTTGTAATTTTAGACTGCGCATCAGCAGGTATCACAACAACAGTACCTTCCTTCTTAACCAATTCAATATCTTTGATTGAACAATGATCAAAATGACTATGGGTAATCAAAACAAGGTCCGCTTTAGGACCCTGGTTCGACAAGTTATAAGGATCTACAACAATAGACTTCCCATTGCTAAAGTGAAACCCCGAATGCCCAAGATATTCTATTTTAATGCCTTTTATCTCCATTCAAATAAAAACAAAGACTGAGTTATAAGTTTAATTGTTCTCTAAAGAGTTACTAAAAAGCTATATTTCCCAATCGTTGAGTCACTCTAATGAAAGCAACATCGTAAATGATCCCTGACTTAAAGATTACATGATCCTCGCAAACCCAATGGGTGTTTTCAGGCCACCTACCGTGTGCAGTACCAACTATCTTAAACCCCTCGGCGGCAATTCGATGAACCAACCGCTCAGAGCTAAGACCTTTAATGCCCCGCCCGTCCCAAACGTAAATGCCTGCTTCATTCTGCTCACCAGTAACGCAATACTCCCCTCGAATAATTCGTCCCGATACATAGGGGTTTTGCACGTCCTCAAGAATTTCTAACACCTTTTCAAACCCTCTAAGATTCTTGCTGCTGAACCTATTAGCAAGCTCGCCAATCTCATAAGTCTCCCTACCAATTAACTTACAAAAATCCTGAACAGACAGCCCATCATCCATACTTAATTATAAAAATCAGTTCCTCTCGGAAACCAACCCATCCATAGACTCTTCTAATCTCGCTCATTTTTAAAGATTTATGTAAAATAAAAAAATAAAAATAAAAAACAAATTTTACTCTATCTCGGCAAAAAAGTAGTACGTCGTGCTACCTCCGTCTCCGCTGTGGCCGTCTTCCAGTACAAGCATTTCAAAGTCGTGCGGATTGCTGTCAAAACCACTTGCATCACTTTCAAGCAAAGCTGTGAAAACAACGCTCGCAGTTGTAGGCTCGTACAACAGAACTTCCTCAAAAGTCCCGTCAGTGCCTTCTCCAGAGCTGTCAAAGACATCTGTGCTTAGACATTCGCCGACGGTAAAGTTCAGATTAGCAGTGAAAAACTCTGCATGACTGTTTGCGTCAGTGAAAGTTATATCAACACCGTCACCGTCGTCATCAGCAATGTTGAACGCGTCCTCAAGCTGAGTCAAGTTCATACCAGCAACATTAGTTGCTCCTGCAGACTCTCCACTCGTCGCCATAGACCCGTTAGCAGTGAAGTTGAAACACTGGATGTTCGCCCAAGCGATTGTCGCATTAGTCGAGGCGTAAACCTCTCCCGTAGGATCAGTCAAGCCCGTCCAGTTGTACATCACATCGCCAGTCGCATCAGCCAACTCAATCGTCCCAGAAACGTTACCAAAGTAACCTTGCCAGGCCTGAGTCACTGCCTTGCCAACAACCGTAAGTTCGGTGATGTTTCCTGCCATCGCATTGTTTTGACCCGGAGCAGTCGTATTTCCTGGACTTGTCTGAGGTGTTCCGGGCGTAACACTAGCTCCGTTCGGCTGTAAGGCAGAAACCACATACAAAGACAGAAGTCCCGTAGCTAATACTACTACAAGTAAAATTGCCAAATTGCTTCCTTTCATGTTCTATTTTTCATTACCTCCTGTCAACTACTACCCGTCACCGCTCGCCATTTTTGAGGCTGCTCGCTATAGACGGGTAGCATGAAATTTTGTGTTCAGCAGAATTCAAACAAACTTTTCTGTCCCACCGGAACCCCAAAATATTTCTGTTTGGCGACGTATCTTTCTATAGCAAGCTTATCTCTGCCGACGCTGTAAACGTATTTCGTCCCTGACCACAAACCGCTTCCCCAGAAATATTTTTTCTTTATCTCTGGAAATTGCGCAAGCAGTTTCTTTCCCGAAGTTCCTTTCATTATTTTCACCAGCGTGGTTATATCCCATCTCGCCAGATCAACAATCGCATGAAAGTGATTCGAGTCGAAGCCGATCCTGTCACATTCTATCCCGTACGTCGAGAAAATCTCATCCATCTGTTTCTGACACGCTTCGCGAAATTCCCTGATATCGAACACCTCGTGAGTGAACTTCACTTTGAAGGATATGTGAACCCATATCCGCATCTGCGCATGGTTGTAACTAACCAAATCGTTTTTCATTTTCACCGCCGTTAGATTTAATTATTCGAGAAAGCTTCAGCTACATTGAACGTGCAATGAGCTACAGCAAGCTCATTGTTTCATATTCATTTGAGAAGAAATAGTTTACTTTTTTAGACTACCCGTCACAGACGGGCAGAATTCTTACGCTTTCAATTGCTTACCTTCCAATAAATTTGGATTATAAATCACGTATAAATTCTCAACCTTCTTCAACTCGCTTTCAGAAACAAATCTAATTTTCAAACCGTCAATCTTCTCCACATCAGACCTAACCTTCTTTGAGTCGGAAATAACTAGAACC
>Ga0180007_10006635_pt1 | contig 11241 bp, 12 predicted proteins | sample MM_PC_MetaG_FD_121122 | JGI IMG/M metagenome (GOLD analysis project Ga0180007, IMG submission 121122) | Groundwater microbial communities from the Aspo Hard Rock Laboratory (HRL) deep subsurface site, Sweden - MM_PC_MetaG | ecosystem: Environmental > Aquatic > Deep subsurface > Groundwater...
CAATAACAATTGAAAAAGGAGCAACACCTGCAAACATCACCAAAACATTCTCACCTTTCTTAATCTTATTGGCAATCTCCTTTCTCTCATTACTCAACCTCGGAGAAAAATAAGTCGTCTCAATATTAAATCTAAAAACACATCCATTCTCCCTATACAAAACTTCTTTAGTTTTCTCTCCAGCCAAATGCCTTGTCTTAATCTTTCTCAATCTTCCTGCAACCTTCCCTTGCTTTTCCAGAACAGTTGTAATTGCCTTATTTTCTTTCAAGATTTTATTTGCAAACCGTGTCTTGTCTAAAGATTTCACATTATCAGAAAAATTAACAATAGCAATATTTCCTAAAATACTAAATGCTCGTTGTTTCATAAATCCAATAAGACAAGAAGCAATTTAAATGTTATTAATTATCAAGTTTCAATTTTAATGGCTTTTCCATTTACTATTGCGTCTGCTATTTTTTTTCTTCCTAATTTTAAAACTCTTGATAAAGTTGATTGAGAAATCTGCATTTGTTCTCCTGCTTTTTCTTGAGGAATTTCTTTTAAGTCAACTAAACGGATTGCTTCAAATTCAGGCATTGTTAATACAGATTCCTCTAGTTCAATCATCCTTATTCCTGCTGGCTTAAAGTAAGAAGAGTTTGGTCGACCTCTAACTCTTCTTCTTTTACAAGGCCTAGGCATTTTACCTTCTTCCAAAACCTCTAGGTCTTCTTCCAGCTCTAATTCCTAAACCTCTTCTAGGCCTATCCTCATTAGGTTCTGCATCTTTGCAGTTTCCCATTTGTCTTCCAGTTCTAGGTCCTTTTCCTTCAGGTCCTGTTCCATCACGATTTGGCATTTTTAACTCCTTGCTTTTAGGCATTATTTAGTTATGAATATATATTCATTAAACTATTTAAATGTTTTGTTTTGAGTATATATTCATAAAACAAAATTCAAAACCACTTCCCTAAATCCTTCTGTTTCCCCTTCTCCTCAATCCCTTTCAACCTTTCTAATTGTTTCTCAATTCTCTCTTCAGAAAAATTATGCCTTCTAACTAAAATCTCTCTAATCTTTTCTTCATCAATTTTTCCAAAATCAAAATCAGCGTCAACAACTTCTGGTTTATGAAACAAAGTAAAAATCTCTTTCCAATCAAATCTATCTTCTTCACTCATCCCCATCATCTGCTCCTCCACACTTTCAAAAATCAAAACCGGTTGTCTGTATTTCTTAACAATATCCAATGCTCTCTTTTGCCCAATTCCTGGAATCCCCTTCGGATTATAATCTGTCCCAACCAAAATCCCAAGACAAATCAACTGGTCCAAATCTATCTCCAAAGAATTCAAAACATTATCCAATTTAATCAACTCTATTTTAATTTCAACATAACCAGAATAAGTTTTCCTCTTCCTTGACAAAGTCAAATTCCTAATCAACCTAGGTGCTCCAAAAAGCAAGCTATCATAATCCTGGCTTGCACTTGCATAAACATCCTTATTAATTTTAGAAAGATAAGCTGCCTCTGCCTCGCCTTCTCCAAGAGCCTGGACAACTGGAATGCCCATTGCCTCCAAAAGTTCCTTGCTCTCTTTAATCATCTCGTCGTCAAGACGAATCATCTGCGAACTATATTTTTTCATCCCAGAAAAATCTTCTTCTTGCCTTGCATCCTCATATTTCTCTTTTGCCAAATCCCGAACTTCTTCTCTCTTTTCATGAGTCTTTGATTTCAAATCAGGAGCCTTCCCATCAAAAACATAAACCAATTTCATTCCCTCAGAAAGCAATGCAATATTCCTGTAAAAAAGCCCAGAAAGATGACTCGTCACTTTTTTATTATCATCCATCAACGGCGTCCCGTCATACTGCCGAATCGTAGACAAGAACTGATACAAAACATTAAACGCGTCAACACACAAGGTTTTGTCTTTCAAATCTACAACTTCAATTTCCCTTCTCGGTATTATCTCCCTAATATTTAAGCCCATTTTATAAAAAAGTAAAGATAGAGAAATATAAATAACTATTTATTATCTAGTTTACTATTTTTTAATTCTTTTTTAGCAACTCCAAAGATAACATAACCATAACGTCTAAGTTCCCTATAAGTCATTTCATCAACAGACTTTCTGGTGTTTCTAGGAACATACTCCTTAATAAAAGATTTTAAACTTTCTTTACTAAAACTAAAATTATCATAAACCGCTCTAGCATTTCTCGGAATTAATCTCACAGATATTCCTGTTTTAGAACTTTTTCTTTTCTTTCTAGGTTTATTCACAACTTTTTCCAATCTCCCTTGGCTCAATCCTGCATCAACTTGTCCTTGCTCATAAAGCAATTTATCTTCTGGTTCAATCCCTGCTTCATTAGATTTATTAAAATAATCAAGAGCATTCTGATTACTCCTTGCGTTTTTTATCTCTTCGTCCAGATTATCAAGATAAATTTGATATCTATAATTCATACATTTACCACTTTACAATAGTATATAAATTTTACTATTACTCAACTCAATCTTTAAATAATTCAAATTTCTCTTATATTCATGAAAACAGATTTCATCCCAATTGATTATGATTTTTTTGATTTCCAAGGGAAAAACTACGCAAAAATCATCGGTAGAAACAGCAAAGGTCAAAGGGTCTGCATCATAGACTCGGTTCCTGTTTATTTCTGGGCAATCCTAAAAGAAAATTTAAAAAAAGAAAAAATAGACAAATTAATTTCAAAGATACAAAAAATAAGATTAGACACAAAAGCAAGAAAAACAAAAGTTGAATCAGTAGAACTGCATGAAAAAAATTATTTGGGAAAAAAAGTCAAAGCACTAAAAATCTTCGCAACAAATTACAAAGATCTCCACGATATTGCAGATAAGTTAGGTTTGCCTGAAATTGAAAAACGACGAGGATATGACTTAGGAATCACAACCCATTATATAATAGAGAAAAATATTTTGCCTTTGAATTGGTATGAAATCTCAGGAGAAGTTCTAAACAATTCTCTAGAATTCGGAGGAATTGATTCCATCCTTGAAGTGGATTTGTGTTTAAAATTAGAAAAAGTAAAAAAAATCCTAGATAAAAAATTCAAGCCAAAAATACTTTCTTACGACATTGAAACAGATGCTCTAAAAATTGGAGAAGGAGAAATATTAATGATTTCATTGGTCTCAGATAATTTCAAGAAAGTCTTGACTTGGAAAAAAACTTCTGGAAAAAAACCCAGTTACGTCGAATATGTCAAAGATGAAACAGAACTCTTGGAAAAATTTGTAGAGTATGTAAAAAAAGTTTCCCCTGATTTTCTCACAGGATATTTTTCAGACGGCTTTGATTTGCCTTACATAAAAGCCAGAGCAGAAAAACACAAAATAAAACTCCCATTAGGATTAGACGGCACTCAGCCAAAATTCTCAAGAGGAATAAATCTCACAGGAAAAATAAACGGAATAGTTCATGTTGATTTATTAAAATTCTTAAGAACCGCCTACTCCCAATATATGCAATCAGAAACCTTATCTTTAAATGAAGTTTCAAAAGAATTTTTAGGCGATACCAAAAAAGATTTCAAAATGCAACACTCTTCAAATTTAAAAACCATGGACTGGGAACAATACTATGAATATAACTTACATGATTCTGTTTTAGTTTTTAACCTATTTGAAAAATTCTGGCCAGACTTACTAGAATTTTCAAAAGTTATACAAGAACCAATTTTTGAAATCTCAAGAAATGGTTTGTCCAAACAAGTTGAATCTTATATTTTACATAATCTCAAAAAATTCAATGAGATTCCAGAAAAACGTCCAACCCACGATGAAATTAGGGAAAGAAGACAGCGCCCTCATTCAGAAGGAGCATTTGTATTTGAACCAAAACCAGGACTCTATGAAAAAATCGCCGTGTTTGATTTCACATCAATGCACACAAGCATAATCGTTTCTTTCAATTTATCAAAGGCAACACTCTTAGAAAAGAAAGAAAAAGATTCTTTTGAATCTCCTGAAATAAACTACAAAGGAAAACCAACAAAATTCTATTTTGAAAAAAAGCCAGGATTCTTCCCCACTCTTGTAAAAGAAATTTTTGAAAAAAGAAAACAATTCAAGGAACAATACAAAAAAAACCCAAACACAATCACCAAAGCGAGAAGCAATGCATTCAAACTTTTATCAGCGTCAGTGCACGGCTATATTGCTTTTTTCGGTGCAAGGTATTTTTCAGCAGAAGCATCAAACTCAATCCTTGCTTTTGTAAGAAAGTTAAACAAAGACGCAATTGAAAAAACACAAAAAGCAGGTTACCAAGTTATCTATGCTGATACAGATAGTGTTGCATTTTCATTAGGAGACAAAACCCAAAAACAAGCACTTGAATTTCTAAAAAAACTAAATGCAAAACTTCCAGGAATTATGGAACTTGAATCAGACGGATTTTTTGAAAGAGGATTATGGGTTACAACTCGTGCAGGAATAACAGGCGCAAAGAAAAAATACGCTTTAATAGATAAACAGGGGAAAATAAAAATAAGAGGTTTTGAAACAGTCAGAAGAGATTGGTGCAAACTAGCAAGAGAAGTTCAAAATAAAGTTATAAGACAAATCTTAAAAGAAGGCAATGAAAAGAAATCACTTGAATATGTAAAAGAAATAATTAAAAAAATAAAACAAAGACAAATTGACAAAGAAGATTTAATTATAAGAACCCAGTTGAAAAAACCAATTTCAGAATATCTTGCAATTACCCCTCATGTTGTTGCTGCAAAGAAAATGCAAGAGCAAGAAATTCCAATCAGCCAGGGAAATTTAATAGAATATTTTATTGCAGAGGTTCCAGGAAAGAAAAAACTCGTCAGAGACAGAGTAAAACTTCCAGATGAAAAAGGTGAATATGACATAAAATATTATTTAGAAAATCAAGTTCTTCCAGCAGTTGAAAATATCTTTCAGGTTTTTGACATAAATATCCGGGAAGTTATTGAAGGTAAGAAACAAATGAAGTTGGGAGATTTTTGAAATGAAACGAAAACTCCCAGAACTAAAACCACTCTTCATAGAACGCATACAAAAACTTCTCCCAGATAAAAAAGATTATCAAAATTATCTAAACATCTTGAAAATCCCTCCTGTTCGTTCAATTCGTTGCAACAAGTTAAAAATTTCTCCAAAAGATTTAAAGAAAAAACTTGAAGATAAGGGCTGGAAAATAAAACAACCTTACAAAGATTACCCAGAAGTAATGATTGTGGAAAATAATTTAGAACCCGGAATTCTCGGAAGAGCACTTGAACATCTTCTCGGCTACTATTATATTCAAGAACTTGCAAGCATGTTACCAGTTATTGCTCTTAATCCAAAAGAAAACGAAACAATCTTAGATTTATGCTCTGCTCCAGGAAGCAAGACAACTCAACTTGCTTCTGAATTAAACAATTCTGGAACAATAATTGCAAACGAAGTTAGCATGGGGAGAATAAAAATTCTCGCATCAAATTTAGAAAGATGTGGTGTCACAAATACAATAATCTCAAGAAAAGATGGCATGGCATTTTGCAACAGAATAAAAAAATACCAGCAAGAATTAAAATTTGACAGGGTTCTTGTCGACGCTCCTTGCTCTGGAGAAGGAACTTTGAGAAGCTCTCTAAAAACTTATGCAATGTGGAATATCAAAACAATTCAAAACCTCCCACGAATTCAAAAACAATTAGTTCTTTCTGCCTTTGAAATTCTAGAACCCAATGGAACTTTAATCTACTCAACCTGCACACACGCACCAGAAGAAAATGAAGCAGTTGTCGACGCTGTTTTGCAGGAACTTGGAGACAAAATAAAACTTGAAAAAATTTCTCTTCCAATAAAAACACGAGAAGGAATAGTTAAATGGGAAAACCAGATTTATTCAAATAAAGTGAAAAAATGCACAAGAATTTATCCGCAGGACAACAACACCGAGGGATTTTTTATTGCGAGGTTTCGGAAAAAATGAAATACTTAGACATGTTTATTGAAGATTGTAAATATTATGATTTAGAAAATATGGAATTAAAACTCATATTAAAAAATGTGGACTTAAAAGACAAAACCCTTTTAGATGTAGGAACAGGTATTGGAAGACTTGCATTCCCTCTAACGAAATATGCAAAAAAGGTTATCGCTTTGGACAGCGACGAACGTTTAGAAGAATATTTCAAAAAGCGTATTTGTAAAAATCTAAAATTTGTAAATCAAAAAGCAGAAGATTATCTAAAGGGAAATAAAAAATTTGATGCAATACTCTTCGCTTGGCCAACATTTAACATTAATTCCCTGAATTTAATTAAAAACGCTATGTACAAAAAAAGCAAATTTGTATTCATTACATGCGATAATAACTCTGATTTCGAAACAATCGTAGATAAATTAGGAGTCGTAAAAAAAGGGAAGTTTGACAAAGATATTTCTAACAAAAAGAAATTCCTCAATGAACTGCCAAAAAGATTTAAATTGACAATCAAAAAAAGAGTGAAAACGAAATATAGATTCCCTAATGAAAAAACTGCGTTTAGAGTGATTAAAAATGGGATTAAGATGTGGTTTGGCATAACATTAAATGAAAAATCAGAGAAGAGATTAAAAGATATTATATCAAACCATAATCAAAAAGAGGGAATTATTTTTAAAGAAAAAATTCATTTTTATGTTATGAATCTAAAATGACCTTCACAAATCTAAAAATCCTCTCAGCAAAAGAAAAATTTGTACTTGTAATAAGTAATACTAACAATTTATATATCATATAACTTTTAACTAATATATGGATCTTACTGATCGGTTGAAACAAACAGGGTCAAAATTTCTAAAAACTTCTAAAAATAAGATTATACCCTATGTTTTTGCAGGAATAATGGCTTTTACTCCCCTTATTAATGGATGCGGGGGCGAAGGGGGTGGGGACGGAGGAAACGGAAATGGAACTCAACAAGAGGAAACTGTACCACCAGAGGAAGAAATTTTACCACCGAAAGAAGTTGTAATTTCAGAAAATGCTGTAACATTAGATTATTATACTATTCAGAAACTAACATCATATGATGAAAATGGAACATTAACTTTTTTAGAGACCACAAGTCAATTAGAGTCATTATCTCCAGGAGATATAATTATAGGGGATGTTAATGATAATTCACCAAAAGGTTTTCTTCGCAGGATAATTCAGGTCTATAATAATCGTTCTTTTGACAGGAGCACTATTACAACTGGCACAATAATTGAAACAGAACCCTGCACCTTAGAGGAGTTAGTCGAAAAAGGCAGCATTAAATCCACTGAACTAAATGAAGCAACTTTTGAGGTTATGTATGAGATAGATGAAGTTTTATATGATGCTGATGGAGACCTCACAACAAAAGACGACCAGATAACAGCAACTGGAAATATTTTGTTTGATTTAAATCTTAATTTTGAGGCTAAATTTAATTGGGGATTAGAAGAACTATTATTTACAAAAACAATAAACGGAAAATTAGACCTTAAGTTAAAAAGCTTTTCTGCAGTCAATAATATTGACAAGAAAATAACTATCTACAAAGAAAGTCTTGGATTATACACTGTTATAATAGCAGGCATTCCTGTTTTCATTACACCAGAGCTAAAAGTTAATGTTGGGCTCAAAGAAGATGTGCCAGCAGGTATAGTTACTCATGTTACCCCAAGATGCAACTTCAACTGCAGGATTATCTTATCGTGACGGAGATTGGGAAGTTATAAATGACTCCTCAAATTATTTTGATTTTGAAATAGACACACCGCCAGCAAATACTACACCCCATCCTCCCAAAGTTTATGCTGGCTTGGAACTTGATTTGTTTTTGTATGATGTTGGAGGACCTTATGGTAAAATCAATGGATACTCAAAACTAAAAATAAATATAAATGAAAATCCATGGTGGGAAATTTACGGAGGATTAGAAGCTATTTTGGGGGTAAAAATGGACATAATAGGCCCCATAATCGCTGAATATCCTGCCACACAAATTGACATATTCAACAAAGTGCTAGCATCTGCTGATGCAGGCATATGCACAGACAATGATTCTGATGGCTACTATGCTGAAAGTGAATGTGGCACAGAAATAGATTGCAAAGATAATGGCAACTCAGTTTATCCAGGAGCACCTGAGGTTTGTGGTAATGAAATTGATGAGGATTGTGATGGAAGTGATGAAGAATGTGTTGCACAATTACCAGATTTAACAATTAAGGATGTTCAGGCATACTATGCTTATTGGGGTGATTTGCATTCTTGTGTAGACGTTACTGTTCTCAATTCTGGAAATGCTGATTCTCCTCCTTACTCAATTAGAGGAGAATGGAGTTTTAATTGCGTAAATTCTGGTCCTTCAATTTGGTCATTTGAAGAAGCTGATTCAGATGTACTTAAAGCAGGTGAAGAAAGAATCATTGGTCTTTGCAAAAGTTATCCTTCTAACTGGTGCCCACCTATTTATGTTGAACATGTTGACGTGGATTCGAAAAACGAAGTATTTGAATCAAATGAATATAATAATCAAAGTGGAAGAGTTGAATCTACACATTGGTTCACTGTTGATTGAAATTAAACTGGTAAATACAAAACAATTAAAAAACATTTCTTCTTTTCCTTCACAATGAACTTCCTAAAAATCCTCTCTTCCAACGAAAAACAAAACATAGTTGATAAACTAAAAAAGCAATTTGGAGTAAAAAGTGTTGCAGGAGTTTTTGTTCAAAGAGGCACAGAAAGATTATTTTTGTTTCAAGGAGAGTTTACACAAAAACAAATTTATGATTTAGAAAGAACAATTCCTATTGAAAGAGTTGGAGTTTATTTTGGAAAAGACCAAGGAGGACAAATAAGACTTAGCATTGAAGGCACGCATATTTTAAAAAATCAAATAACAAAAAACATTTTTGAACTCAACGACGAACAAGCAGAACTTTGGATGAAAGGAAACGAGCTTGAAATTCAAACAGGAAAAAAAGGATTTTTAATTATGAAATACAAAGATGATTTTCTTGGATGTGGAAAAGCATCTGAATTAAAAATTACAAATTTTATTCCAAAATCGCGAAGACTTAAAAAATAAAAAATTCTAATAAAAACATGAATAAAGATAAAATCCTCCTCGCAGGAAAAATTGCAAAACAAGTTAGAGAATACATCAGACCACAAATCAAAAAAGATGTTTCCCTATTAGAAATTGCAGAAAAAATAGAAAACAAAATAATTGAATTAGGAAGCAAACCTGCTTTCCCGACAAACCTCTCAACCAATGAAATCGCAGCACATTATACTCCTTCACACGACGACAAAACACTCGCACAAGGATTATTAAAGATTGACTTCGGAGTTTCTGTTAACGGTTGGATTGCAGATACAGCTTTCTCAATTGATTTAGAAGATTCAGAGAAAAATAAAAAATTAATTGAAGCAAGTGAAAAAGCACTTGAAAAAGCTATTGAAATTATCAAAGAAAAAATCTATACAAACGAAATAGGAGAAACAATCCAAGAAACAATTGAATCTTACAATGCTTCTCCAATAGTAAACTTATCTGGACATGAAATGAAATCTTATGAACTCCACGCAGGAATCACAATTCCAAATGTCCAAGACAAAACAAATGTCTTATTAGAAAAAGGGCTTTACGCAATTGAACCTTTCGCAACATTCGGAAACGGCAAAGTTAGAGACGGAAAACCTTCTGGAATTTATATCTTAACCAATAATAAAAATGTGAGAAGCCCAATTGCAAGGCAAATCCTTGAATTTATTGAAGAAGAATATAAAACACTTCCTTTTTGCTCAAGGTGGATTGTAAAAAAATTTACAACAAAAGCTCTGTTTGGTTTAAAACAATTAGAAGAAAATGGAAACCTTCATCAATTCCCTCAATTAATAGAAACTTCAGGAAAACCAGTAAGCCAAGCAGAACACACAATTTTAATTGATGATAAGAAAATTATTACCACTAATTAAAATTTTAAATTTTTTCTTATACTTTCTATAAATATATTCAAACCAAAAGGTTTTTCAACATAATCCACTCCATAACTTTCTATTTCTTGAATTTTAGAAGTATCCAAATTAGCAGAACATAAAATTATTGGTATTTTTGAATAATGTTTTCTAATGAATTCTAATCCAGTCATTTTCGGCATATTATTATCTGTAACAATTAATGCTAAGTCATCTTCATTTTCTAAAAAACTTTCTTCAAGTTTTTTTCCATCCTCAAACAATTCAAGAGTATAATCTTTAAAATAAGTTCTATGAATTTGTTCATACATCTCTCTTAAAGATTCTTCATCATCTGCATAAAATATTTTCTTTTCCATAATAAATCTATTAATATTCAATTTAAAAACCTTCCTATTTGTTATCACTTGAAAGTTAACCCAAATAACTATTAGCCATAGGAACAGCTGCCTTAGCAGATTTCAAAAAACTATCTTCAACTTTTTTATACACTTCAATAGTTGATTTATTAACGCTCGGCTTTATTTTTTTCAATGCCTCGTCAAAGTGCTTTTTCTTTACTTCTTTAGAATCAATATTCTCCCTCAAAGCAAGCATACCTGCCTCACGAACCAAGCCCTCTAAATCCGCACCAGTATAACCAATTGTCTTCTTTGCAATCTCATTAATTCGGACATTTTTAGCCAAGGGCATTTTCTTAGTGTGAATATCCAAAATCATTTTTCTGCCTTCTTCTTCAGGAGCATTCACCAGCAAAATTCTGTCAAACCTGCCTGGTCTCAACAAAGCAGGGTCAAGCATATCAGGACGATTAGTCGCTCCAATAATTAAAATATCATTTATCTCTTCTAACCCGTCCATTTCTGCAAGCATTTGATTTAAAACTCTCTCAGTAACTCTTGTCCCTGTTTCAGCCCCTCTCCGTCCAGCCAAAGAATCAATCTCGTCAAAAAACACAACACACGGTGCAACTTGCCTTGCTCTTTCAAAAATTTTCCTCATGCCTTCTTCGGACTTTCCAACCCACATACTCAACAGCGACGGCCCTTTAACTTGAATAAAATTCGCCTCTGATTCTTTTGCAACTGCCTTCGCCAAAAGTGTCTTACCTGTTCCAGGAGGACCATAAAGCAAAATCCCCCTCGAAGGCCGAATCCCCATTCTCTTAAAACTATCAGGATATTTCATTGGCCATTCAACTGCCTCTTTCAATTCCCCCTTCACATTATCCAAACCTCCAACA
>Ga0180007_10006636_pt1 | contig 11240 bp, 10 predicted proteins | sample MM_PC_MetaG_FD_121122 | JGI IMG/M metagenome (GOLD analysis project Ga0180007, IMG submission 121122) | Groundwater microbial communities from the Aspo Hard Rock Laboratory (HRL) deep subsurface site, Sweden - MM_PC_MetaG | ecosystem: Environmental > Aquatic > Deep subsurface > Groundwater...
TAGCACACAGATAACGCTGATGAAACGGATATTCACTGATTTTTTATATTTTAATCTGTGCAAATCTGTAGTATCCGTGTCATCCGCGTGCTATTTTTCTTTATAATCCAAATGCCTGAGGCAATCCCTTCTGCCAACCAATTCCTTTATATTTCTCATACCTAACTTTTTTAGAATTTCTACGAGTTGTATTCGCCAGGAGGAGTAGAGATTGATAAGCCGCTCGGTTGCCCAGTCAATATCTATCATTTTGGAGAATACCGGGTCAGTCGTAGCAATCCCACGCACACAACCCCTGCCAGACTCACAATTCCCGCATTTTACACATTCTAAGGCAATAATCTCGGCTGTCCCGATGACACAGCCATCAGCACCCAAGGCAATAGCTTTGGCTATATCATAAGCGGTGCGAATACCACCTGAGGCTATCAGGGTTATCTTATCCCGTATCCCTTCCTCACATAAGAATTTATGCACCTTTGGGATAGCGTATTCTATGGGCATAGCGATATTCTTCTTGGCGATATTTGGAGCCGCTCCTGTGCCACCATAACTTCCATCTATATGAATAATATGTGCACCGGCACAGTAGATACCAACAGCCACCATATCTACATCTGTTGGTGTTGAGACCTTGACCGAGACAAGACCCTTTGGGTTCACTTCTCGTATCCAATCAACATGTTTTTTATGGTCCTCTATTGAATAAACCGAATGGAATGGAAAAGGAGAAAAGAGTGAACTTCCTACCACTGCCTCGCGCATCCTGGCTACCTCCTGCGTAACCTTCTCACCCAATAGGTGTCCTCCAAGACCAGGTTTTGCACCCTGGGCATATTTGAATTCCACTATGCGTACCCGCTGGATAGTCTCCTCACACACTCCAAACAAACCGGTAGCTATCTGAGTAATGATATGAGCGTCGTAAGGAATAAGGGCATCCGGATAGCCACCCTCTCCAGTTGAGGTAAAAATATTTGCCAGTTTAGCTGCCCTGGCACGAGCTACCATAACATTTAAGGCAGTTGAACCAAAGGACATCCCACCACCATACCAAGGGAGGGAAATCTCTACCGCAGGTCTGCTCTCATCGAAGCGATTGAGGGAAATAGCGGTGGTTATCTCTTCCTCTGGAATCTCCTCTACCTCTTTTGGAAAAACGATTTCCAATTTGTCAAATCCCCCCTCTGTTGCCCCTGTTTTATACTCTAAGTGAGCCGGGGGTAGTTTACCGGTTTCTGCCTGATGCCAGGTAGAAAGGATTAAATCCGGTGTCCAGCGATAATCGCCGAGGGCACAAAAGGCTGGATTTAGTTTTAAGGTTAAGGCATTCTCAGGACATCTATCCACGCACTTATCCGCACAAGTTTCACCAATACACAAAGCCTCTTTGGGTCGACAAGGACCAGCGGCATAAATCTTATGAACCCTCCATTGGCACACCTTGACACATGTCCCACATTTGATACAGGTAAACTTCCGTTTCAGTATATACTTTGAGATGGGGTTTCTAAACCTTGATGGGGTATATTTGGCTTCCATAATTTGTAATTGTTCACCACAGAGACACAGAGACTTAGGAAAAATAAAATATAATCACGAAACCCCGAAAGAGCGAAAACACGAAAAATTAAAGGACAAATATTCTTAACTTTATAGTTCAATTTGCTTTTTTCCTTTTCGGGCTTTCATTATTTCGGGCTTTCGTGTTTCTTCTTCTTAAGTGAACTCTGTGCTTCCGTGTTTAAACAATTTATTTCCAAGTTTCCTCCTCCAAATCGGTAAAATTCATAGCTCGTCCGACTTCTCCTCGAAGTCGCCTTGCCTCACGGATACCCATAGCACCCATAACCTCAATTAGTTGTGAATGCCAGGCATTCATAAGATTAACCATGCGATTTGTAGCCCACTGCGCATCAATAGTTTCTATCTTCACCGGGCAGGGAAGACCTTCCCTGCAATTTCCACAAAGCCGGCATTCTAAAGCCACCAACAACGGTAAATCAATAGCCACGCCATCTGTGCCGCAGATGATTGCCTTGGCTAAATGCGATGGTTCGGCAATACCACCAGAGACAATCAGGGTTACCTTGTCCCGCATAGAGTGTTCAACTAAGTTCAAGTGAACCTCACGAATCATCTCCTTGACAAAACGCGGATGCGTGCCGTCTGATTCCTTGCCCTGCTCATCGGCACAGAGGTGGATTATCTCAGCACCACCTTTTGTCAATTCCAACACCCGATCTCTTACCCCTTTGTCAAACTTTAACCTAATCATGGTAACAATCTTCGGATTTATAGCCCGGGCAGCCTGGACAAGAGCCAAAACATCATTACTGTCAGGAAACTCCACCATTCTGAAACCCAATATCTTATCCTCAGATACCTTATCTATCAAGGAAATAAGGTGATTTTGGTATAGAAGGATTTCAGGGGTTAACTCGCTTTCGTTAATAATCATAAAAGTATCAAGAATTTTGGCGGCTTGGGCTTGGGCTAATAATACCTCCTGACTTAATACCCCAAAGGGGAGCGGGTTAAAGATAACAGGCATAGGTAAATCAAGGAGGGTAGGAGGCTCAGAAATCAGTCCCCCTTCCTCGTCAAATTTCAAAAAGGAGAGTTTTTTCCCTAAATCAATATTGGTGGCGATATATTCCCGACCATGAATCCCATCCCTTGTGGGACGAACAATCTCACTCATATCCGTCCACATCGAATCAAATCCGGGACCGGTAAATGGACCGCCATAGCCGGCACCAGAAACCGGAATTTTACCTGTCTCTGCCTGATTATAAGTAGAAGTGATTATTTCAGGCGTCCAGTATTCATCACCTAATATTCAGGGTTGAGTGTTCTGGAGATGGCATTATTTTTACAGCCCTGAATACAGCGAAAGCACCCTTTGCAGAGATAATCAATGATGTCCTTTAATTGGGCAGAATCAAACCTGCGTTCTGTGTAAACATCATAAGGACAATCCTTTTTGACACAGGCATTCGTTGGACAATGAAGGCAGTATTGGTCCTGTTCAATAATGACATATTTCCCCGGTGGGACAAACCTGTTCGGAGTCGGTTTTGGTCTGATATGATATTTTTTAGGCATTTATTTTACCTTCGCTTGTAACCGTTCAGATAGTAACTGATAGTTAAAATAACTGTAAACTGTAAAATGGATAATGAAAAATTTAAAATTACCGCATCTGGTGTGGTTTGATGCTCTTCATCTGCGTATTCTCATTTTACATTTTTCATTTTACAGTACCCATTTTACAGTTTTCTTACCCTCTCTTTCATTATCTCTACTGCCTCAAGGAATCCTTCGCCGTTTGAGAGAGTAAAGAACTCAATTTTTTCTTCTCCAAGCCCAATTTCATTCAGGAGCCTTTTTGTATACAAAACTCTCCCTTTAGCCATGATACTTCCATCGACGAACTGACACTTACCCCCCTGACAGCCAATCACCATCACCCCATCTGCCCCTCTCTCAAAGGTTGAAAGCAGATGCCCTACCTCTATCTTACTTGAACATGGAAGCAATACCAATTTGCATTCAAACTTAACTAAAGTTGGTTTCGTCGTCGGCTTCTCCAACGTATTATCTAATACGCTTCCGTCGCCTCCTCCTTGCCGCCTTGTTATCATTTTGAATGCATTTTGGTATAAGCTCACCTTAATGGAGGTATCTTTGCTCTTTCGTGATATATTATTTAAAGAATTATGGCAGCAAAAGGCAACAATCTCCACATTATCCTCCTGATTTTTTGATCTTTACCCGAAGGGTATTTCGATTTATTCCTCCACTAAAACAAACTCCTCAATATCATCATAAGGGTTTGTTCTTCTTCCCAACGCAGTCAATATTTGACCAGTGATGAGACCAGCAATGAGTGCTATTACTACTGTAATTACAATCCCTAAAACTTGATTTCCTTTGCTGGAGACAAAGAGAACAGCTGTCAGCCCTCCAAAAACTCCGGGCATACCGTGGAGATTGTGAACCCCGCAGGTATCAATTCCCTTGAGCATTTTTTGAAGTGCAGGCTGAATAATAGCATAGCCAATAACACTTATTGCTCCGCCAATAATTCCAACCAAAAAAGCATATACCGGGGTAATATTTGCACAGGTTGCCCCAATAGCTACACCACCGGCTAAGGCAGCATTAGCCATATCAGCCACTTCAACCTTTCCATTGCGGAGCAAACATGAGAATAAATATGTCGCTATTGTTGCCCCACATAAAGCTATTATGGTGTTTATGGCTGTTAAGGGGACTAAAGATGGCTCTACCATTGCCGAACAGAAGGAAGGCCAGAATAGCCATAGAACCATACTTCCCAACAAAGAGAACTGATTACTGGTTTTTACTGATGGAATTTCCATCTCAAATTCTTTTCTGGTGGTCATTCTCATAATCATGCCCAGTCCAAAATAAGCCCCAAAGGCATGTATGGTTATTGACCCTGCCGTATCCATAAAACCGTCCATCATCCCGAATGCTCCTCCCAGGACAATCCATTCATTCAAAATATAAGCCGGAATAAAGAGAAGGGCAGATAAGATATATTGAGGCATCTTTAATCTTCCCAGCGGTGCACCAATAGCAATCAACAAACTGGCTGCTGCAAACTCTGCAAACAGCAAGGTATTTATCTGATTCGAAGGACATACCTCGCCCATTATTCCCCATCCCTTGATGAGAAAATAATATGGGATAGCAACACTTACCGCCAGATAGGTTGCCGTGATGCTTGAGTAACCATATCGACGGACAAAGACCATCAAAAAACCGAATCCCAAAAGCAGCATAGCTAAAATGTGAATTGAACGGGTATACTTTTGGACGCTAACTACATCTTCTATAGTTGACTGAGCAAACAGGATATTCGGTAGCAACAGGCTAATACCCAGAATCGCAAGACACCATAATGAAACTTTTTTACTCATAACAATACCTCCTGAAAAATGAGGACATTGGTAAGCGTTCAGCCTATTCATCAAAGAGTGTAAGAAGGGGGATAAGGAGATATAGGGGATATGGAGATAGAAGATATTATTATATTATCTCCATATCCCCTATAATAATCCCCTTATCCCCTCACATATTTCCTTTTCTTACACTACCTGAACGCTTACCTCTTTTTTTATTCGCCCTTACAAAATCGGCAGATACTTGTTTAACTCATACTCAGTTACCTGAATACGATACTCCTCCCATTCCTTTTTCTTTAACTCAATAAATCTTGGGAAGATATGCTCACCTAATGCTTGGCGAACTGTTTCGCTGTTTTCTGCCAAAGAAATAGCCTCTCCAAGATTGCCGGGTAACATCTCAATCCCTGCCTTCTGCCTCTGGGTATCTGTCAAATGATACAGATTTTTATCCATTGGTTCTGGTAATTTGTAGCCATTCTCAATTCCATCTAAGCCGGCATTGAGTATCACCGCAAAGGTAAGATATGGGTTACATGCTGGGTCCGGACACCTTAGTTCGCATCTGGTGGCATACTCTTTTCCTGGATGATAGACAGGGATTCTGATCAAGGCTGACCTATTCCTCTGTGACCAGGCAATATAGACAGGTGCCTCATAGCCCGGGACAAGCCTTTTGTATGAATTCACCCATTGGGCAAAGACACAACTCATCTCTCTGGCATGTTTTAATTGTCCGGCAATGAACATTTTAGCCGTATCACTCAAGTGGTATTTATCGTTTGAGTCAAAGAAGGCGTTTTTGTCTCCTTTGAAAAGCGACTGATGGGTGTGCATACCACTGCCATTTTGTCCAAAGATTGGTTTAGGCATAAATGTAGCATAGACACCATATTTCTGGGCTATCTCCTTAACCACTAAGCGATAGGTCATAACATTATCTGCCATTTGCAAGGCATCGGCATAACGCATATCTATCTCGTGCTGGCTCGGGGCAACCTCGTGGTGGCTATACTCTATGTGAATCCCCATTGCCTCTAAAGCCAATATGGTTTCTCGTCTAAGGTCTGAGGCGGCATCAAGGGTCGTCAGGTCAAAATATCCACCCTTGTCCAACACCTCAGTGCCATCAGATGAACTGAAGTAGAAATACTCAAGCTCAGGGCCAATGTAATAGTGGTCAAAGCCCATATCTTTTGCCCTTTCTAATGCCTTCTTTAAGGCATACCTTGGGTCTCCCTCATAAGCTTTACCACCTGGAAGTAAGACATCACAGAACATCCTGGCTACTGCCTTCTCACTTGGCCTCCAGGGGAGGATTTGGAATGTGGACGGGTCAGGCATAGCAATCATATCGCTCTCCTCAATATCCTGATACCCGGTGATGGATGAACCATCAAACCCCATTCCCTGTTCCAATGCCCTTTCGAGTTCTACATCAGTAATAGCAAAACTCTTTAACTGCCCCAGAACATCCGTAAACCAGAGGCGGATGAACTTCACATCCCTCTCCTTTACTAATTTGATAACATCTTCTTTTGTTTTTACTTGCATTTCTGCACCTCCTTTTTTCTCTTATATAATATTAAAGTAAAAAATTACGGCTTTTGGTAACCCCCAATCATAAGTTAATTGGACGCAGATCTTCGCAGATTATCAGGATTAATTTTAAGTCAATTCTCTATGTTTAAAATCTTGAAAATCTGCGTTCATCTGCGTCCCAAAAAAGAAATTTCTAAAAAAAGAGCAGGCATCTACATCTCTGTTTTGTGCCTGCCCTCTTTTAGCTATCAGCTATCAGCTTTCGAATAGCTGTCAGCCTTCAACTATCAGCTTTCAGCCGTTGTTATTTTTATTAGCTGACCGCTGATTGCTGACTGCTACTTTCTATTGGCGACTAACCTGCTTACTATCCCGCAAGAATAGCCTCTGCCTCCTGGCGATAGGCATCCATAAGATATGGAATACCTGTTACCTTAGCACACTCCTCTGTGAGCGACATAAGCTCCTGACGGGTGATGCTATTGATATTGAAGCACCTTGCACCAGCCATAAGTTGTTGCAGGCCAACCCTTATCTTCTGGGAATAGCTGTAGATTCCAATTGCACCCAATGGGACATTCTTCATCTCATCTTTACCGAGCATATTTACTACCTCTTCATAACAGACGAATATCTCCTCAGGCGTTGTGCCAAACTCATGCACAGTCTTTGGCAAATCCTCTTCTGCAATCCATTTGGCGATATTTTTGCCAACCATCCCAGGGATCATCAAAGCCCTGCCCATACAGACAGCCTTAACATAAGGAGCACCCAGAGCCAATGCCTTGAAAACACCATCCTCACTTGAGAAACCACCAGCAAAGGCAATATCTGGCACACGCTCGCCTTTATCTGCTAATTTTTTACAGAACTCATAAGATGCGGCGTGTAGATATAAACTTGGCATACCCCATTCCTCCATCATCCTCCAGGGGCTCATCCCTGTTCCACCTGAGGCACCATCAATTGTGAGCAAATCTATCTTTGCCTTAGAACTCCACTTAATAGCCATAGCTAATTCCCTCAGTCCATAAGCACCAGTCTTTAAGGTGATACGCTTAAAACCAATCTTGCGTAGTCTATCAACCTCAGCATAGAATCCCTCTTCGCTGATAAACCCAAGCCTGCTGTGCCTCTCAAACTCCTTGATGGCACCATCCTTAAATGCCTGTTGAATCACAGGGCTTGATGGATCCGGAGTAACAATATAGCCACGCCTTTGCAACTCCTGTGCCCTCTCTAAGCTCTTCACCTTTATCTCACCACCGATACACTTGGCACCCTGTCCCCATTTTAACTCAATAGTTTCCAAGCCATGCTTTGCGTGGACATACTCAGCCACACCAAGCCTTGTATCCTCAACATTCATTTGAACCAATATCTCACCCAAGCCCTGGTGATAACGCTTGTAAGTCTCAATCCTTCTGTCCATATCCGGGGCATTCTTTACCTTCTTGTCTGCATCAAGCTCCAATGCCGGGTCAATTCCGCAAACATTCTCTCCGCAGACTAAGGTAACACCAGATATAGCCGCACCTACTGCAAAATGCTCCCAGTTCTTTCTGGCAATCTCTGTTGAGCCAAGTGCACCAGTGAAGATAGGGGTCATCATCTTAACCTTTCTGTCCCAGCCATACTCTGTCTCTGTATTGACAGATGGGAAGGTAGCTGTATCTGGATTCCCGTCAACACCTGCTGGCAGACCCTTGGCACCCAGAGCATAACCCTGGATATTCAGGTGGGAGTAATCTATCGGATAATTCTTATCCCCACCTGCAGTTACCTCTCCAAATGGGCCTGGATAGATAACCTCACGGCCCCTGAAACTGGCCACAAACACCTCACAGTTTCCCCGACATCCATCTACGCACCTTGTGCATAGACCACTTGATGGAACTACACTCCTTGAGCGATTAGATGTTCTTGTAGCATCATTCGCATTTGGTTGTTGTAAATTCATATTTACCTCCTTTGGCACCCCTTAAAAAAACAAAAAAGGCGCCCTTCTTTTCTGAAAGACACCCCTGTCTCTTACTCCTCCAATACCACTTTGTATCAGAGGATAATAGAATAACATTAAAGGTTAATCCTGTCAAACTATTTTTTGTGACTGTTCAGGCTATACATCAGAAGTGTTAGGAGATAAGGAGATAATGAGAGAGATATGGAAATATTCATTTTTAATTTTTAATTCTTAATTTTTAATTCAAAATTTTATCCCCTTATCTCCATAATCCCCATATCCCCTTTTCTTACACTACCGCAGCGGTTACCTTACTTTCCAATCTCTCTGGCTAAGATTATAGCCTCAGCAATCTCCCTCATAGACTTACGCAGATCCATTGACTTCTTCTGAATCCTTCTGTATGCCTCTTCCTCTATTAAGCCTTCTTTCATCAGTATTCCCTTTGCCTTCTCAACAAGTTTTCTGCTTTCTAACTCTTCTTCAATCACCCTTGTCTTCACTAAAAGCTCTGTATTCAGAATGGCAATCGAGGCTTGGTTGGCAACGGTAGTAAGCCTTTCTATCTCCTTTTTGGTGAACCTGTGGGGAGAAGAGGTGTAAAGGTTAAGCACACCAATAACCTTTCCTTTTACGGAGAGAGGGACAGACAGAAGGGAACACAAACTTTCCTTTTTAGCAATCTCCTGATTTACATAAACCTTATCCTTCCTCACATCAAGCACACTTATGGCTCTATTCTCCTTAGCGACAATACCAGCAATCCCCTCTCCTAATTTTAGATTTGGCTTCTTGTTGTAGAGATCAGAGATAGACTGGGTTGCCCTGATTACCAATTCACCCTTTTCCTCATCCAAAAGCATTAAAGAGCATATCTTTGAGCTCATCACCTCTGCTGTCAGGGTGACTATCAGACGCAGGATGTCATCAAGGTATAGGTCTTGGGTAATTGAGCTTGATATCTTAGAAATAGCATCAAGCCACCTGGCATAAGATGGTTTAGATTTTGTAGAGTCCATTATTCATAAAATCGGGTAACCGTTCAGGCTATACATCAAGAGTGTAAGAAAGGGGGATAAGAAGATATAGGGGATATGGAGATTATTCATTTTTAATTTTATCCCCATCTCTCTATAATAATCCCCTTATCCCCTCACATATCTCCTTTGCTTACACTACCGCAGCGATTACAAAATCGGCAGATACTTATCCAACTCATACTGGGTCACCTGAATCCTGTAATCCTCCCACTCCTTCTTCTTCAGTTCAATGAATCTCGGGAAGATATGCTCACCTAAGGCATTTCTGACAAGTTTGCTGGTTTCAGCAATAGCCACAGCCTCTCCAAGGCTTGTGGGCAGCATCTCAATCCCTGCTTCTCTTCGCTCCTCATCTGTCAGGTGATAGAGGTTCTTTTCCATACAAATTTATCCAAATTCTCAATGGACAGATAACGACCAGTTATTAAGATTTGAACAGTCACTCTCTTATATGGCTATAGCAACCCCTCTCGTTTCCGTTAGAGGAAGAGCTATCTTCTTGGAAAAACTATTTACATCTTCAACCACTCGGTCTACTAACCTGTCAAGATTTTCAGCTATTGGACCATCAATAAACTCCTGTCCACACTTTGAACAGACTTTAGCTGGAACATTTTCTATTGTCACTTTCATCCAGCCTGAATTATAATCCACCTTTACCCCTTTTTCAATTACCTCTCCCTTGCATTCCGGGCAATTAAAGTACTTCATTATTTTTCACCTTCCTTATTTGGGAACTAATCCACTTTGAACTATCTGGAATATATATTGTTACTATGAAAAGGATGCCTGGGACTGAAACATCACAAACAACATGCAATGAAATATTGTTAAAAATTGTGCCATAAATTAAAAATCGATTTCTTTCAGGATATTCTTCAATAATCTTCCCTGTTAAGATAATATAAACAACATCATCTGGTCTTATTCCATCTTTTTTAGCTTCTGTCAGAACATGTTTGTAAAAAATGTGCTTTCCCTCTCGCACTATTTGTCGCGCTTCTTCTATGTCAAATGCTCCCATTATACTAAACCATCCTTTTTATTATATCAATTTACTTTCGAGAACGGATAATGCCATTATGATCCAGTTTGCCACGGGTTGCTTCATCAATCCTTACTTCCTTCCTTTGCTTGTCAAGATATTTCTTGCAGTAGCAAGAAATATAAGGTTCTGGCAGAGCCAGAACAAAAAGGAAATTCCTATACTATCAAGTTAGGCTTTATGATCACCTTTGATGGTATACTATCTATAAACTTACAAATCACATTTATTGCATCTTCAAACTTAAGATAAGCATCCTTCATGGCTTCAATTTCTTGGACTAAATCAGGAGTCTTGTACTCGCAAGTTGGAAATGGTAATCCATCAGTTTGATAAATTATAGAATTCTTTGGCTCTATTGTAATCTTAGCAGTTAAAGAGCTTGCTTCATGAGATAGAAAATTTCTCAAGCAAGCAGCTTTTTCCCGATGTTTCACCAGCCCTTTGAGACTGCCAATAAATTCATTATGCATATATACTGGGTCTTTGGCCAATTTTTCAATAAGATCACTAAAATATAGCTTTTTCACCTCCTCAGGCTCCTCAGGGTAACAAACAGCTCTAATTAAACTATTTAATCTTTCCCATACTCGGTAAATACATTCTCTTGCTAAAAACGCATGATGCCAAAAATGCAAATTTCCCATACTAATCCCTGTCACTTGAGAGGGATCATATATTGTTTTGGTAATTCCTCTATAGTGCACCGAAGA